>Ga0182217_1000077_pt1 | contig 14171 bp, 35 predicted proteins | sample G5R1MG_18_FD_128395 | JGI IMG/M metagenome (GOLD analysis project Ga0182217, IMG submission 128395) | Switchgrass phyllosphere microbial communities from Michigan, USA - G5R4_NF_03OCT2016_LD1 MG | ecosystem: Host-associated > Plants > Phyllosphere > Phylloplane/Leaf | place: USA: Michigan... | reverse complement strand
TGGATGAAGGAGCGCGCCGCTCCTGCCGCCGCGGCCACTGTCAACGAAGAAGAGGAAGCATAATCATGTCGTTTTGGGACCTGAGCGAAGGCGGTAGTGCCGTCAGCACCGAGAAGGAATACAACGCCGGTGGCGGCGACTTTGAGCCACTGCCCAAGGGCACGTCCGTGCTGGCCTTGGTGGCCGATGCGGCGTGGAAGGCCGTGTATCAGCGTGACGAGAAGTTCGTGAACGTCAAGTGGCAGGTCGTGAAGCCGGAAGCCTATGCAGGCCGCATCCTGTTCCAGAAGCTGTTCGTGTCGGACGCCGACCCGAACACGCCGCCCGAGAAAATGCCCGCCAAGCGCGACAAGCACAAAAAGATGCTGATGGCGATCGATGCCAACAGTAAGGGGCGCTTGGCGAAGCTGACGACCGCGCCTACCGACGATGAACTGGCGCTTGCACTGACCAACTCGCAAGCCGTGCTGACGCTCGGCGTGTGGGACAAGGACGACGGCGCAGGTGGCAAGACGCCTGGGGGAAATTGGGTCAGCGCTGTAAAGCCTAAGTCGGCGCCGGTGACGGAGGTCGCGAGCAAGGCAAAGCCGAAGGCGGCACAGGGCTTTGCAGACGATCTAGACGACGACGTTCCCTTCTAACTGCAACCACCCCTGACCGGACGCCGCCCCGTAGCGAAGGGCGGCGCGAGGATGAGAGATGGAGGAAGTATGTCCCTGTACGATAAAGCTGACGTAAAACGCACGTTTCAGATTGACGATCTGACGCCGGAAGAATTGGCGGCATTGTTCTGCGATCTGTTTGGCGATCAGCAGGCAAGGTTTTTCAGCACTGTGTGGCAGATTGCAAAAGCATGGCCCGGCGCTGGCTGGTGCCAGCAGTCTTGCGAGATCGTAAAGACCGCCGATGCAGATGCTCTGGAAGCGATCAAGACGTTAGCTGCACATCTGGAGCAAGACGCATGACCGCCCCACAACGCTCCCCCGAATGGTTCGCCGCCCGCAAAGGCCGCGTCACCGGCAGCATGGTCGGTGCTATCTTGGGGCTGTCCCCATACATGACTCGCGATGATGCCATGCGCGCGATGGTGCGCGAGTATCACGACGCACCGCGGGAGTTCACCGGCAACGCCGCCACAGCATGGGGCACAGCTATGGAGGCCGGGGCTATTGCGGAGTTTGAGATGCGAACCGGGTTTACGGTGACGCCAGAAGGCTTTGTGCCGTTCGAAGATTGGGCGGGCGTATCTCCCGATAGCTGGGTAAATAACGACTCTGGCTTGGAGATGAAGTGTCCCTACTATATTCGAAATGATGCATCGCCCACGTTTAAGCCACTATCCGACCAGCCACATTATTACGCGCAGGTGCAATTTACCCTGTATGTTACCGGCAAGAAGCAGTGGTTTTTTAGTCAGTGGACACCCTATGGCACATGGGATGAGAGGGTATGGCCCGATCAGGATTGGCAGCGGGATAGCATCTCCCGCCTGCGCCAATTCCACGCCGAGTTCCTAGACGCCTGCAAGGATCCGGCGGAATACCTAGAACCGCTACGCATCACCATCAACACCCCCGCCGCTGCCCTCATGGTGGCTGAGTATGACCAGCTATCCGAAGCCATCGACCTTGCGACCGAAAGGAAGAAGGATTTGCTGGCAGAAATGGTGGTGCTCGCGGGTGAACGGAACGCCGTATTTGGTGGGCGCAAGCTGACGCTGACGACCCGCGCCGGCTCCGTGTCTTACGGCAAGGCGATCAAGGAACTGGCGCCGGGGGCGGATCTGTCGAAGTGGACGGGGAAACCGTCGAGCTATTGGGGGTTGAAGTGATGCGCGTTCTGGTAGCTTGTGAATATTCGGCCACGGTTCGGGATGCGTTTCGTGCGCGGGGGCATGATGCCTGGTCATGCGATCTGTTGCCGACTGAAGGCGATCCGCAATGGCATCTACAGATTGACGTATTTCGCGCCATCTATCAGCAGGGCCGATGGCTGCCGGGGCAAACCAAAGCGTGGCAACGCGGTTGGGACATGATGATTGCCCACCCGCCCTGTACCGACCTTGCTGTTAGCGGGGCGCGGCATTTCGCGGAGAAGATTGCGGACGGTCGTCAGCAACGAGCGCTAGATTTTGTGCGCCACCTGCTAGATGCTCCAATTGAGCATATTGCCCTCGAAAACCCCATCAGCGTCATCAGCAGCAAGATCCGCAAGCCGGACCAGATCATCCAGCCGTGGCAGTACGGGCATGGCGAGACGAAAGCGACGTGCCTGTGGCTAAAGGGCCTCCCCAAGTTGGTACCTACCAACATCGTAGAAGGGCGTTCGGATCGCATTCACAAGATGCCGCCTGGGCCTAACCGGTGGAAGGAGCGCAGCCGGACGTATCAGGGGATTGCAGATGCGATGGCAGAGCAGTGGGGGGATCTAGTTTCTTATGAAACTGGAAAAACTAATGGTAACGATGATCCGCAAATGTCTTGGAAGGGATGGTAACATGACTGTCGAGGAAGCTCTAGAAAAAGCAATTAACCTTCTTTGGGAACACGCCTCCGGTTTGGAGTGGGAAATAAATCAGTTAGAAAACGCTCTAGAAGCTGAGAAAGAAGCGGAAGTCTTAAAAAAGACAAATGAGAAATGACCCTCCGCCCTTACCAATACGCAGCCTGCAACGCCGCCCTTTCCTACATGCGCACTACCACCAGTCCCTGCCTTATCGACGCAGCGCCAGCGGCCGGCAAGAGCCATATGATTGCGCATATCGCTGACCGGCTGCACGCCATCAGCGGCGGCAAGCGCATCCTGTGCCTAGCGCCTAACGCCAAGCTGGTGCATCAAAATAAGGAAAAGATGGACCTTACCGGGCATAAGTCGTCCATCTTTTCCGCCAGTGCAGGCGCTAAGAGTACCCGCCATAACATCGTCTTTGCCACCCCCGGCACGGTCAAGAACGCCATCAGCCGCTTTAACGATGGCAGCTATTGCGCCGTCGTCGTGGATGAATGCCACGGCATGACGCCTACCATTCGCGCCATCATCGATGCCATGCGGGGCGGCAACCCTAATCTGCGGGTGCTGGGCCTCACGGGAACGCCCTACGTCCTCGGTAAGGGCTACATCTTCCGCCAGCACCCAAGCGGTAAGGTCAACGGCGACGACCTGACGCGAGATCCGTATTTCACGCGTTGCGTGTATCAGGTGTCCGCTCGCGAGATGCTGGATGCAGGCTACATTACCCCCATGGTCGTCGGCGCGATCAACACTGATGCTTACGATACCTCCGGGGTTGTCTTACTGCCTAACGGCCATCTGGACGCCTCGACGGTAGAGCGCGCCTTTGTGGGTCACGGACGACAGACCGCGCATGTGGTGGCGGATGTCGTGGCGCAGGCACAATCCCGGCGGGGAGGTGTGATGCTCTTCGCCGCCACCATGGCGCACGCGCATGAGATCATGGCAAGCCTGCCGCCGGGTAACTCCGTGCTGGTGACGGGCGATATGGATCCGGCGGCGGAGAAGCGGGCCGTAGCGGCATATAAAGCGCACAGGGTCCGCTACGTCGTTAGCGTGGGCAAGCTCACCACTGGCTTTGACGCGCCGTGGACCGAGATCATTGCAGTGCTGCGCTTCACCGAATCCGCCACGCTGCTGACGCAGATCTTGGGGCGAGCTTGGCGGCTATTCGAGGGTAAGCGAGACGCGCTGTGGCTGGACTATGCCGGCAACGTTGAGCGCCACTTCCCAGACGGGGACATTTACAAGCCCACCATAAAGGCCGGCAAGGCCGCGGAGGGTGGTGATGGCATCGAGGCGGAATGTCCGTCCTGCGGTTATGCCAACAACTTCACCGCTACGCCTGACGGTTCCCAGTACAAGCTCGACAAGCACGGCTATTGCCTTGATGTGTGGGGTGCGCGGGTGGAAACCGAATACGGTCCCATGCCGGGACATTTCGGCCGGCGCTGCAACGGGCTGGTCAAGATTGGCCCGGAGTACGAACGCTGCGGTTATTACTGGACCTCCAAGGAGTGTGAGGCATGCGGCGAGAAGAACGACATCGCCGCACGCTTCTGCCGATCCTGCAAAGCCGAAATCATTAATCCGAACGATCGCCTGGTGCTGCAATTCGAAGCGCTGAAGAAGGATCCGTATGCTCCGCAAACTGATGTCGTGCTTTCTGTGTCTAGGAAAGACTCGGTATCGCAGAGAGGCAACCCGGTAGTACGTGCGGATTGGGTGACGCCCTATCGGCGGTTTGCAACTTTCCACCAGCCTCAGGCGACCTTTGCAAAAGCCCAGAGGGACTGGCAACGGTTTGACGAGGCGACGCGCCACGGACAGCCCGAGACGATTAGCTACGTCAAGGAAATGAACGGGTTCTTTCGCGTGCTGGCGTTCAACGAGCCGGCAGATACCGTACAGGAGATGGCAGCATGAAGTTCCCCCCATGGCTACCCGTCTACGGCGATCAGTCGTTCCGCGGTAAGTGCTTTCTGGAGCATATCGAGCAAACCTCAATCATTAACCGCATTCGCCGCGAGCACCCCGACACCTGGGGGCGGCTGGTGCTGCATCCGCGGAACGAGGGCCTGAAGCAGGGCGGGCAATTCTCGACTGTCGTCAAGCACAAGGCTGAAGGCATGGCGGTGGGGGCATCCGACGTGGTTATTCCCGCCTCGCCTAGCTTCGTATGTGAGATCAAGCGTGCGGACCACACGCAGTCGCATTGGCAGGAAGGGCAGCTGGGGTACCTTCAGGCGGCGCAGGATGCCGGGGCGTTTGCCTGCGTCGCGTTAGGCGCTGTGGCGGCTTGGGAGGCGTTTGAGACATGGAAGTCCGCCCTGTAACGTGGTGGCTGCACCAGTACCTGTCGGGACAGATGCTCGCAGACAAGATTCCCCCAGCCGTCTTAAGCTGGTCCCGATTCTTTATCTTCGAAGGTGCCCGCGAGATTGTGCTGATGGAAGACAAGTACGAAAGAATAGCGGCGCTGGCAAAGATACCGGCGCCGCTTCGGGGTATAGTGGAAGATGAGGTTAAGAGGCTGTGGCCTATGAGGCAAGATCTTTAGGAACCACCCGGAGCCTAAGCGATGTGTGGGGGGGTTAGGCCGGGAATGGTAATGCCAGGATGCCGAACCTTTTTGCCGCGGCCCGCTGTATAGCGGCAAAACCAATTTCTCCGCGTGCCATGAGCGCTGTCCCACATGATGGCGATTTACCCTCGCTACCGTCAGGGCGCAGAAAGCGGATTTTGCGCGTAAACAGAACGGCGTCGGCTCGGTTAAACGCTTCCCAGAACCACGGTGCACTCGTTCGGTCAGGCACCAAAGCAATTCCGTTACCGTGCTCCATGAATCGGTCGAGCCAAGGTTTTAAGCCATTTCGCCCGCCAAACGGGAAATTGCCCCAGATAAAACCCGTCCAAGGTTCGACCAAGCCGTTGCCTTGCAAGTTAACAGACGTAGGTACATGGCCTTTGGCATGTCTGGCAGGGCAGACATCCATGTCGAACCAGCATCCTAGCGCTTCAAACACGGAAGGTGGTGTGTACCATTCGTCGGTTTCACCGGGCGCCTCCCAAGCACTCATATCTTCACCCCCCGAAACACCCGATCAAGCACCTCATCACCCGCCCCAGCCACCACCAGCAACGCCGTCATCAACCGCGGATCCTTAGTCTCACCAGCCACAGCCTTCAGGCACTCCCGCACCACACGCGCATTCCTGACACGCTGCGATGCGAGATACGCCGATACGGCTTCGTCGGGGTATTTGGTGGTTATGGAGGTCATAACCAAATTCCTCTATCAACCTGCTCCACGGTGCGCCCAGGATACGGGAACGTCCCCACAGCGGCACGCGCTGGCCCTTGTTCGTGTTTCCTGAAGACGTCAGTAACCGGCACGTCGAGCTGATACCTGTAGTTGACGTCGCGGACGAACGACGGCTTACAGCCGCAATGATTGGCGACCTTGCGGGTGTTCCAATCCGGATGTGCCTGATGCACGGCGATGACGAGCGCTTTCATGGCGCCATATGGCGCCCTCACGCCGCCACCCCATGCCGCGCTTCCCACGCCGCCATAGGTACGGGCATGACTTGCCCAGCACGGATTTGCGCCTCCAGCAGACGCTCACAGCCCTCCAGTGAGGCGCCCGCCTGGACATCGACACACAGCATGGCGCCAGCGGCGCGCGTGGAATGGCTGATGGGCTTGCGGATACCGGCGTAGATCAGCTGGCTGATACGCTTGTGCAGCGGGTGCACGTTGATCGTATAGCCCATGTCCTTCAGTTCGAGCATGGCAGATTCCGCGCTTTGCTCCATGACGAGTTCGTCAATCAGATATTGCGGGGGATACATGTTACTTGTCCTCGTTGGGGTTGCGGCCGGGGTGGAAGCCATCGCTGTCTTCCCAGCCCTCGACGGTGTTTGCATACAGGAAGTACAGGCCAGCAATGAGTGCGAGGCCGGCGATGATGTAGACGATCATGGCATTCTCTCCTGTTTATGGTTCTGTCGCGGAAGGTCGTTAAGCCTCATCCTCCCAAGGCACGCTGAGCAGGTACATGAACCCGATCAGCAGGCATCCGGCCATGAAGGCGAGGATGGTTAGCAGGGTGTCGATTAGGGTCATGCGCCTTGCTCCTTCATAAAAACAAGCCAATGGGATTTAGCGGTTTTGCCGCAACGGTTGCCAAAAAGAGGCTGTTGCGGCGTCAGGGCAAGCACTTCACGCACCGGAATTTCATGCTCATTCCACTTGAACACAAGCACGCCATCCGGACGCAAAACCCGAAAGCATTCGGAAAACCCAGCGCGTAAATCCTCACGCCACCCCGCGCCAAGTTTGCCGTATTTCTTAGCCAACCACCCGGTAGCGCCATTCCCAACGAGATGCGGCGGATCGAAAGCCACTAGGGCGAACGTTCCATCTGCGAACGGCAAATCAGTGAAGTCAGCTTGGATGTCAGGCGCAATGACAAGGTTACGGCTTCCGCCTTTGCTAGATGAATCTGTCAGAATGTGAGTTTCTGAGCGCTGGTCTACATACAGCGCATCAGGATGCTGACGGTCAAACCAGAACATCCGCGAGCCGCAGCACGCGTCCAACACTTTTTTGCCTTTAGCTTTCTTGCGCGCATAGGCTTTCTTAAATGCTTCTTCATTGGTCATGCGTCCTCTCCCAGTTCGGGAACCTGCACGCCGCGTACCATGGCCAACATCCGCAGCGAATTGCGGTGAATGGTCGGTACGCCATAGTTGGTCCAGTTGTGCACCGCTTGGCGCTTGATGTTGAAGTGAGACATGATGGCCGATCGGCCGATCCTGTCTATGGCGGGGGCGTGAGGATGTTTGCTCATGGCACCCGTCTATCTTTTTTCAGTAATGTCGTCAAGTGGGGTTGACGCATTGATTTTACGCTGCGATAAGGTCCCCAACAAGGAGACACGCAAATGCCCCACCTTCTCACCGCAGCCCAAACCGCCGAACTGATCGCAGACCACAAGCGCAATATGGCAGCGCTTCGTGCGACTGGTGCGTTCGCCAAGTATGGCAGCGCACTGCGCGGCACCGGTGATGTGCAGCGGGGCGAGGCCGATGCGTTTCGTGCGGCGCCTGTGTGGGGTGCGGGGCTGTGAGCGCGCCTGAAAACAACGCCGCTTTCCCGCGACCTTCAGCCAATGGCTGGCCCGCACAAGACGGCATGACCCTCCGTGACTGGTTCGCGGGTCAAGCTATAAACGCCACCATTGCGGCTGTGTTGGAAACCAACCCTCCCGGAAAGCCGCATGAAAATGTTGCTATGCTGGTCTATCAGCTTGCCGACGCCATGCTTGCCGCCCGCGGAGGCGCAGCATGACCCTCGACACCCCCACCAACGCCGATATCATGCGCTCCGTCCATGATGCACAGGCGCGGCTTGGGCTGGAGCCTGAGTACGCTTTCATCCACCATTCGACCACATTCGACGTCGAGTATCGCGCAGCACGTCGCGCGCTCGATGCAATTCGACAGGAGCTAATCTGATGGAGCCACGTATCACAAAGCGCGCCAGCTTCGGCGTCAAGAAGACGGGCTATGATGCCCTCTACAAGCCCAACCTTTCGCAGTGGCAGAAGGAATCTATGGGCGAACTTATCCCGCTGGAGCCTGTTCCGGAGTATCGTGTCGGCTGGCGCGAGTTTGTTGCGCTTGCCGTGATGATCGTCGGCATTGTCGTTTGGGCGGTGTCGAAGTGACCGCCGCAAGCAACGAGGTGGTGGCGGTGATCCAGGCGGATCGCGACATTGCGGCACCCTACATGGGCTTTGCATTCCGTCGCGTACTGGATGGCGAATGCGACGACAGCGGCCTTGTTCAACAGTTCGCCCGCCACCGCATCGCCCACTCCGATCCCCGCCCGGTTGCGGAGTGTCTGCGGGAGGCGGGTCTAGTCACATTGATCGCACGCGCGCTTGCCGCAAAACAGATCGACAGCATGATCGAAAGCGTCGGGAAGGGGCTGATCGGCACGCCGCCAGATGTCCGTGCCAACATGATCGAGCGCGATCACATCGGCTGGATTGACGAGGCAAAATACGTTGCCGACGCCCTCGCCACCCATAGCCCCGCACCGATGGCGGGGGAGGGCGAAGTGCGTGCCGCATTGGAGAATTTGCTGATCGGCATCGGCATGGGTTGGGATCTGGACGGGTTAATCGACCGCGCCAACACCGCCCTCGCCGCCCACCCTTCGACGCAGGAGGGCGCTGACCGTGGCTGACAACTACGCCGTCAAAATCGAGGTATGGCCGTACTCCACGGGCGCTGGTGCTGCGGCCGATCAGGCGGCGGTAGACCCGCGCGAACGCACTTTCCGCGTGAAGGCTCGCGACTTCGAAGATGCTCTTACCCAAGCCCGCGCGCTGCGGGACGGCGCTGCATCACATAACCGGGTTTGGCAGGCCAACATCCGGAGTATCGATTATCAGGGAACCCGCCCATGACCTCTTCCCCCACTCCCGCTGTGCTGCCCGATGCGCGGGCGCTGCTGGCTGAGGCGTATGAGCGCGCCAATCTCACCTGTCCTGCGGCTGACGTCCGATCAGGTAACAAGATCGATTGGGTCCGCGAGAATGTAGCGCTTGATGCAATTGCTCATGCCCTCGCCACCCCGCCCGCGAGCGATGCCGCGGTTCCGGCGGGGCACGACATGTCCACGGCGGAGGGTCGATGGAAATACTATCGCAGCCCCGACAGCGTCACCGCCGCAGTCCCCAAGGTCGCGAGCGACACCGGGGCGATAACGCAGGAATGGTGCCTCCGGATGGCGGATTTGGAAGCCGGGCAGGAGATTGGGGCGGGTGCGCTCGATCATCCTTTGCGCACCAAGTGTGAGTTGCCGCCAGCCGGTTGGGTTTGCACGCGCGAACCGGGGCATGATGGGCCTTGCGCTGCCGTCGCGAGCGACACCGGGGCGGGGTTGGCCAGCAAAGAAGACGGCACGGACAATTTTTATCGCTATGTCCGCCCGGAAAGGGAGGCCATCCTTGTCGCCGTTGAGCGCAATTGGAACGCCGGCCCTGATGTGCTGACTGACGCCATCCTTGCAGTCCTAGCCACCCCCACCGATGCGATGGACGGGGCGACGGGCGGCGGGGAGGTGGAGCCTTGGCATAAGGGCACGCCTGTCACGCCTTCGACCGTGATTATGCTTGGTGCCACCACCCCCGGCGGGGACTTGCTGGAACAGGCTATCGCAATCGTAAACGAGGAAGGGCCGCAGAACCCGGAAAGCGATTGGACCGACTATGCTCGCGCACGGGCGACGATGCGTGACAACATCCTCAAGCGTATCCGCGCCCTCAAGCCCGCTGGCGACGGGGGTGAGGCATGAGCGGGCCAGACATGGAGGGGATGCGCGTCAAGCCGTGGGAGGTTCAGGTTGCTGGCTACGGCTACAGCCAAACGCCCTACTTCGCTGTATCCAGGGGTCGCGCGATCGCCGATGCGCTGGGCTCGCCAGCTTTTGATCATCTTTCGTTCAGAGACTTCCTCAAGATCGTCCGATGTGCGCGTGCAGAGCCGAGCGAACGCTTCGGCGAACGCTTCACCATCAGCGGTCGTGCCGCCCGGTACATCAGCCACAACCGGCAATATGTGCAGTTCGTCTGGGACGGGGAAGAGACGGTGCTGAACACGCACCCGCTCGACATCGACCAGCCGGAGGCCCGCCGTGGCACGCCCTACTATGAGGAGCCCCGCCCATGACCACCGACGTTGCAGCGATCTGCGCGGGGCTGACGAAGGCGCGGCGGAAGGCAGTGACCGGCCCGAAATCGGTTGAGGGGGTGTGGTTCAACCTACGCGGCAGCCGTGCAGGTGGCGCATTCTCCCGCATGTGCGTTCGACTTGCCGATGCTGGGTTGGTAGACAGGCATGGCCCCCATGCCCTCACCGCGCTCGGCCTCGCCGTCCGCGCCGCCCTCCAGCAGAACGACGAAGGGGTGTTGACCCCACCCACCCCCAACAAGGATGAGGCGCGATGAGCGAAGTCCCCGTTTCCGCAGGCGATTGGGTCCTGTTTCGCACCGAAGGAAGCTACGATCGCGTTGCGGTCGAGTTGAAGCAGGCAGAAGCTGTGACGCCGAAGCTGGTGAAGTTTGCTGGCGGTTTCCCCCGGCAGTGTCATCGGATCGGCGTTGTGGCCGCGTTCGCCGACAAAGCTGAAGCTGAGCGAGCGCGCGACGGAATAGCCGGGATCGCGGGCGAGTTTGCGCGCCGTCGCCGTGCTGCTGAAGATGCCCGATCGGCTGCCATCACTGCCGCGCTCACGGCTGCGAATAAGCAGATCGAGCGCCTTCTTCCACACTCCGCAAAGGACACTGACGATGGCGAGTGAGGCTGAACTGCTGGCGTTGGCTGAGCGGTGTGAGAAGGCGACTTCGGTCGATCAGCAAGCTATACGAGAGCTAGACGTGCTTATATGCGGCGCTGTTGGTCATGGCCAAATACGAGATCGACATTTGTACCATTGGTCGCCCGCGGGAAGCACCACGGAGTCAATGCGCGCGCCTAGCTACACCACTTCGTTTGATGCTGCCATGACGCTGGTTCCCGAAGGTAATTGGGAGCCTTATGGCAGCGCAGTGTCGCCTTGGAATGTGGTCATCACGACCGCTTATAATTCTGTAAGTGTGTGCCCGATTGACGGCGACTCAACAGGTATGCGTGACAAACGCGGTGGCAGGTCTAGGGCGCGTAGCGTTCCGCTCGCCTTATGCGCCGCAGCCCTCCGCGCCCGAGCCGCCACCATGGGAGGCAGCGATGATTGAAGTGAGCGAGGCCGATCGCGAGCGCGCAGAAGCGCTATGGCTGCTAATGCAAAGACAGGGGCCGATTGTTGGTGCAGAAGGTGGGAGGGCTATTGGGCGGGGGTTCCTGGAGGCCTTCGCCGCTCACCGCCAGCAAGCCGAGGATGCAATCATCCGTGCGGCGGACAAATGGCTTGCGGCACAGTATGGCTTGAGCCCCTTGGTCGCGGACATCGATCGCATCCGCGGCATCGACGCCGGTGGGGAGGGGGATTAACATGTGGGATTATCAAGAACCGGCATTTCGGCGCTGGTGGGATGAGGAACGTGATACTCCTCGGCCAGCAGGCCACCTGTATCGCGAAAGGGATGCGTTTGCCGCTGGGTATGACGCAGCCGAATCAGATGACACCGTTATTCGCAACTTTGCGCTGCTCATGCGGCAATATGGCCTAGCGCCAGACGAAGAATTGGCAGACGATGCTAAAGCTATCAAGGAAAAGGTGCTGCGCGCGGCTAGACATGGCGAAGCGCAATGAGTGGCTTCCGGTACGCAGGCCAGCCCATCGCTGGCTCCGTCGTTTGCGCCACCATCTTCTCGTTCGTCACCGTTATGGCAGCACGAGTAGCTGCTCAGCGAGGTGGTGCAACCAGCGACCATATCCGAGAATGCGCTGACTTCATGCAAGAGGTTGTCGGCAGACGGCTAACGATCAGCGATCCACTGCCGACTGATTACGATTGGTCTGTTGCCGCCGCAAGCGAGAGTGCGGAAGCCATGATGGAGTATGATGCATGATTAACATTATCACATCAGAGGTTGATGACGCTGAGAAGGCGTTTGAAAATATCCGTCGCTATATTGGATGCGTCTTCAATGGCGAAATAGCCTCCTACCAAGCGCTTGACGCCATTGATGGTTTAGCGACCGCCGCCATTCTACGTCTTGATCAGGTGCACGAAGGAAGAGGGTAATGGAGAACAGCGGCACCCTGACAATCGAGATATGGCCACCGAGGCCAACTGGCGGGCAGATATGCGGAGGCGTGTCGAGCGGTGTTCGTGTTACGCATCATCCGAGCGGCATCCAAGCGTTCGTTGATTGCGAGCGGTCGCAGCATCGTAACAAGGCGCTTGCCGTGGAGATGGTCGAGGCGGCGCTGACCAGTCCAATGTATCGAGGTGTGGTATGACCGCCCGCGCCGCCATCGCAGCGCTCGATCAGGTGAGGGGTCAGGCGGAGCCTTCAGGGTAACTGAAGCTATCCGCCAATCCCTCGACCCAATCGAGATACTGATATGCCACTACCTGTTGGGTGAACGTTGGGCTGACCTTCTTGGAAGTGCTACCCGCGTCCACCCAAACGGACCACTGGCCGTCATGCAGTTTAACATAAGCCCGACCGCCTGCCGGAATCTCCGGCGGTAGCTTGCCCAACAGGCGGTCCAGCTTGCTCACTTGAGGCCCAGAACCTTCAGCAGCAGCGAACCGATCGTTTCGGCCTTCTTGCTGACGGTCGAATTGAACACGTCCTGTACAAACGCACGGCCGATGTCCTCGACTTCCTTCAGGCCCTTGGTGATGCCACCAGCCTTGAGCGCATCGACCAGCAGCGGCAGCGTGTTGACGACCACCGCTTCGAACTTCTCAGGACCGCTGAACGTGCTGCTAGTAAGCGCTTTGATGTCCGCAGCTACCGCGGCACCGACCTCGGTGTTTTTGAGGGCCGCAATGGCCTTCTGCGCGTCCGTGTGTTCGATGACGGCGGTGATGTTCTTCTTGCTGAAGATGCCCGCGATTTTCTTGAAGATGCTCATGTTCTTTACTCCTTAGGTGTCGTGACGTTGATGTCACCACTGTCAGTAGACGCGGCCGGTGCGCGCTGTGTCGGGATGCGCAGGATGCCGATCAAGCCGCCGGTGATGGTGCCCAGTCCGAAGACTTCCGCCTTACCCAACAACTCCGGCACCATGGCCGCAGCGATGATGGCGATGGCGAATACCAGCGCCAGTGTGAACAGGGTAGCCAGATAGGCGATAAGCTGTTCGTGGGCGCTCATGACCGATACACCGCCGCTTCAGCCGCACGGCGCCGCGTCAGGCCCGCCAGCACCTTACCGCTAGCCTTGTTCCAACGAGCAAACTCTGCGGCTGCACCGGCATAGTCGCCTGCCTTGTGTTTCTTGATGAGGGTGGATGATGCAAGCGCACCTGTCCCGATATTGTACGCCATAGAAATAAGCGCACCACGCTGGTTATCCGTAGCAGGAGCGCCGCCAAGTGCCTTCACTAAACCAGCCTCGTACCCCACCAAATCAGTAGCTAGGCGGCCATCTGCCTGCGCCTGCGTCCATACCACGCCGCGGCGGATACCGGGGCCGGTTGCGCCCCAACCAATGGTCCAGGGATCACCGCCGCTGCCGGGATCGGGATATGCCTTCAGGCGGCAACCTTCGAAGTTCTTGATAAGCTCAGCGGCTATCTTGATCGCGCTCACGGCTTCCCCTTCTGCGCCTGCCACAGACGCCCTTGCTCGACAGCCAGTTTATTGTTGCGCGCGTGCTTACGATCGCGCCACGTGCGGCCGACCAGAAACATGATGGCGCCGACAGTCAGCAGCGTGACGGCCCAGCCTTCAAACGGATTGTTATTCTTGTAAAGGATAACGGGCACGGTCAGGAAGGATCCGGTCCCCATCATGCCAAGCCCGTAGCGCTCGGTCACGTTCGCCATTTCTCGGAACTGTGCCAGCTTGTAGATCACCACGACGGTCAGCATGACCCGCCCTACCGTGTTCACGATGTCGAAGACGCTCATGCCTCGTCCTTTCCGCCAAAGAATGCTTTGGCCTTCTGGATGGCGAAAGGCATCAG
>Ga0182217_1000076_pt1 | contig 14174 bp, 8 predicted proteins | sample G5R1MG_18_FD_128395 | JGI IMG/M metagenome (GOLD analysis project Ga0182217, IMG submission 128395) | Switchgrass phyllosphere microbial communities from Michigan, USA - G5R4_NF_03OCT2016_LD1 MG | ecosystem: Host-associated > Plants > Phyllosphere > Phylloplane/Leaf | place: USA: Michigan... | reverse complement strand
TCTGGCTGCTGCAGGACGGCTCGGGCCGGCTGAAAAAGGAAGGATGATGCGAGACGACTGAATTCCAGCCTGCACAGGCCAGCCGGCTCCTTTCGCGGCTTGACCCGGTGGTGTGCGGGTTCGACGTAAGCCGGATGACCGACCCACGGGCCGCAATATTGTCCCTGCTGGCGAGCCGGGCACCGGACGCGACAATCTGCCCGAGCGAGGTGGCGCGCGCGATCGCGCCGGCCTGGCGCAGCGCGATGCCGTCGGTTCACGCCGCGATCGACGGGCTGGTCCGCGACGGACTGGTGCGGCTGAGCTGGAAGGGACGGCGGCTGGAAACGCGAGCGGGACCGTACAGGATCGGCCGTTCCGGCGGCGACTGAGGCCACGTCCCTCTCCCGCGCCCGTCGCCGCTGCGCTATTGCGGCGTGATGGCGAGAAAGAAGCGCTACCTGACCGCAACGATGGCCGACGGCTACGTGAAGACGATCGGCCCTACCACCGCGCCGTTCACGCACTACTGGCGCATCGTCGCGCATCGGCATGACGGCAAAACCGAAGTGTTCTGGGGCCATACCACCTCCGCGAAGGAGGCCACCGGCAAGGAAGCGCTGACAAAACAGGCGGCAAAGCGACATGGATGGAAAGGCTTTGATTTCGAGGTCGTCGAGCTTACCGAACACTGACGCCCCCTACCCTGCCGGCAGGTCAATCCGGTTGACTTCGACCGCCTCGGGATAGGCTTTCCGACGAACGGGCGCACTGTCGGCCGCCAAGTCATGCGTTCGTCGAGGAAGATGCCGGTTCCGCAGGATCGAGAAAGGATCGGTGCCGATGTCCCAGTCTTGGCACCGCATCGGACTGGCGGCGGACGAGTTGAAATCCCAGTTCGGCCGGTCCCGATGATGCAAGTGATTCATCCCGTCCCAGCGTTGCCATCACCATTCGTACCGCTGTTCGTGCCATATCGGCGACCGGCTGGCGCACGGTGGTCAGTTGCGGCCAGATTGAAGACGCCATGGCCGTATCGCCATAGCCGCATACGGTGAGGTCAGCGGGAACGTCGACGCTGCGGCCGTGCGCCACGGCTATGATTGCGGCCGCGACCTCGTCGCTGGCAGCGAAAATTGCCGATGGTCGCCGGGCGGTATCGAGCAACCAGTCGGCAACCTGCAACCCTGCACGATAGTCGGCACAACCCGTGACGATCAGGTCGCGCTCCTCGGGCAGTTGCACGGATGCCAGCGCATCGCGATAGCCGGCGAGGCACTGCGGCCCAGCGCGGTCGCAGTCGCCACCGCTGACAAAGCCGATGTGGCGGTGGCCCAGTCGGAGCAAATGCCGGGTCATTGCGCAGGCCGCCTTGCGATCGTCCACCATGACCGTCAGCGGTCCGGCATCGCTATCCCCGGCGGCGATGGTGACCGGCGTCACCCCGGCGGCCGACAGCATCGCACGGATGCCGTCGTCGTGACACAGCGGCCAGGGCAGGATCGCGCCATGGACCGCGCTGCGCGCCACCGCATCCCCCGCCCGGAGCCGATCCGTGCCGGAAGCGCACCGCGAGACCACCAATTGCGCGCCGCAGTCGTTGGCCTGCTCGACCGCGCCGACGAGCAGCTGGTCGATATGCGGCGTGACGCCATCGACATAGAGCAAGGCGATACGGACCCGCCGCGTGCCGGCAAGGCCACGCGCGTCCGGATGCGGGATATAGCCCAATTGCCGGATCGCGGTGGCGACGCGTTCGCGTGTCGCCACCTGCACATTGGCATGGCCGTTGACCACGCGCGATACCGTCATCATCGAAACGGCCGCCAGCCGCGCGACATCGGCCATCGTCGGCGCATCGCCGCCCCGTCGCGTCACCATAGCGTCACCGCCTCGCGGGCAAGGGCGCCGGTATCACCGCGGCAGCAACGTGCTGCCGGTCATCCGCACCTCGGTCGCCGCGCCCGGCGCGCCGGTTCCCTCCTGACCGCCGCCGATCCACAGCCGGTAGCGGCCCGGGGTCACGCGCATGTCGCCCCTGGCGTCGGCAAAGGCGAGGTCGCGCGGCGTCAGCGTGAAGCGCACCTGCCGGCTTTCACCGGGTGCGAGCCGCACGCGCTCATAACCCTTGAGCGATCGACGCGGCAGATCGGCACGGTTCGTCGGCGCGACATAGAGCTGCACGACCTCGTCCCCGGCGACGCTGCCGTCGTTGCGGACGGTGACCGCAACGGTCGCCCCCTGCCCCGCCCGGATCGCCGGCGGCGCGGCAAGCGCTGCATAGCCGAATCTCGTATAGCTCAGCCCATGACCGAAGGGATAATCGGGCCGGCCGTTGAAATAGCGATAGGTGCGGTTCTTCATCGAATAATCGCCGAACCGCGGCAGTTGGTCGGCGGAGGCATAGAAGGTCACCGGCAGGCGGCCGGAGGGATTGACCGTCCCGGCCAGCACCTCGCCGATCGCCTGCCCTGCCGCCTCGCCACCATACCAGGCCTGCAACACCGCCTTCGCCTGTTTGCCCGCCGCGCCATAGGTCAGCGCCGATCCCGATATGCCGACGATCGCCACCGGCTTGCCGGTTGCGACGAGCGCGTCGAGCAGACGCTGCTGCACCGCCGGCAAGGCGATGGTGGTGCGGTCGCCGCCATTGAAGCCGGGGGCGTCGACCTTCATCTCCTCGCCTTCGAGACCGGCGGTGAGGCCGACCATCGCGACGATCATGTCGGCATCGCCGGCCGCCTTGACCGCTTCCTGCAACAGCGCGTCGGGGCGCGGCTTCCAGGTCAGCGTCAGCCCGGCGCCGAGCCGCGGGGAATGATGCGTGAAGGCCAGACGGAACGCGCGGGGGCGGCCCGCTTCCATCCGGATCGGCGGCGTCGCCAGCGGCACGCCGGTGAAGCATTTCGACGTCGCACGGACGTCGGGCTGCCCTTCGATGCTCAGCACATAGGTCTGCTGGTCCTCCGACCAGTCGCAGCGGCGATCGCCGATCTCGAAGACGTATTCGCCCGTCGCCGGGACGGTCAGCGTGCCGCTATATTCGGCGGAGAAGGCAGTCCTGTCGACGCCGGGCGCCGGCGACACGCCGTTCCAGTCGTTGTCGATCTCCCTTTCGGTGCGGGTGGCGATCACCGGCCCTGCAAAGCCGATGCCGTTCCAGAAGCGCGCGGTGACGCCCTGCGGACCGAAGACGGTGCGCGGCACGGTGAGTGCGACCGGCTCGACGAAGGGCGAGCCTTGCACAAAGCGCACCCGCTCCGCCCCCAGTGCGGTGGCGATGCCGTCGACCGGCAGCGCCTGGCCGACCGGCGTGCCCTTGTAATTGCCGTTGAGCGCCTCGCGGCTCGCGGCGGCGGGACCGACCACCAGCACGCGGCGCGCGCTGGCGGCGACCGGCAGCAGGCCGTCGTTCTTGAGCAGCACGATCGACTCCCGGGCCGCGCGCAATGCGACCGCGCGATGCGCTGCGCTGTGGTTCTCGGCATAAGGGACGGCGGCATAGGGATTGCGCCCGGCCGGATCGAGCATGCCGAGCCGGATGCGCGCGGTCATCAGCCGCTTCACCGCGGTATCGACGTCGCGCTCGGCCAGCAGCCCCCGCCGGACGGCGCTTGGGATGGCGAGATATTCGTCCCTGAAGTTGCAACCGGTATCGGTGCCCGCCTTGATCGAGACCGCCGACGCCTCTTCCCAATCCTTCTGCGTCTTGTGGCCGCTGACCATGTCGTCGATCGCGCCGCAGTCGGAGGTGACGAACCCGTCGAAGCCCCAGGCATCGCGGACATAATCCTTGAGCAGCAGCGTGCTGCCGCAGGCAGGCCTGCCGTTGATGGCGTTATAGGCGCACATCAGCGACGCGGCCTTGCCCTCGGTGATCGTGCGGCGGAAGGCGGGCAGATAGGTCTCGGTCAAATCCTGCGGCGCGACATCGACGTTGAAGCCGTGGCGGAGCGGTTCGGGACCCGAATGGACCGCGAGATGCTTGGGGGTCGCGATCGCGAGGTAGTAACGCGGATCATCGCCCTGCATCCCCTCGACGAAGGCGGTGCCGAGCGTGCCGGTCAGATAGGGGTCCTCGCCCAGCGTCTCCTGGCCGCGGCCCCAGCGCGGATCGCGGAAGATATTGATGTTGGGCGACCAGATCGTCAGCCCGAAATAGCGGTCGACATTGCCTTCGCGCTGCGCCTGATTGTAGCGCGCCCGCGCCTCGGTGCCGATCACCCGGCCCTCCGCCTTGAGCAGGTCCTTGTCCCAGGTCGCGGCCATGCCGATCGCCTGCGGGAAGACGGTCGCCTCGCCGGCGCGCGCCAGGCCGTGCAGCCCCTCGTTCCACCAGTCGTACGCCGGCAGGTCGAGCCGCGGGATCGCCGGTGCGGCATTCTGCATCTGCCGCGCCTTCTCGTCGAGCGTCATGCGCGCGACGAGATCGTCGACGCGCTTCTCGACCGGCGCGTCTGCGTCCTTATAGACCTGCGCCGTGGCCGAAAGCGGCGCCAGTATGGCAGTGCCGAGCAACAGGGCGTGGCGAAGGCGCGGCAGAGAGCCAATGGGCGACATGGACGATTCCTCGTGATGGGTCAGGGCGGGTACGCCGGCGCGACTGCCTCGCGCGGGCGGTCGACGGCGCCGCGATCCCGATAACGAGCCGGCAAACGCCGTCCTCACGCCAATGCGCATCCCGTTACTCCTCCCGGCCCCGAACGAGCTTTGCCGCCATACCGTTACCGGTAACACCGACATTTTCCGCTCGCAAGCGAGTTGGCTGCGAAGCGCGGGGAGGCGAACGGTTGACCTGCCGCCATGACATGCGCGATTGCCCGACGATGGCGGGACATGCGCGCAAACCGAAGAGTGGCAGTGCGCAGCAACGCGGTGCGGCGACGATCGCGGACGTCGCGCGCAAGGCCGGCGTATCGAAGATGACGGTCTCGCGCGTGCTCAGCGCGCCGTGGAGCGTCCGCACGGAGACCCGCGAGCGCGTGACGCAGATCATCGCGGAGCTGCACTATACGCCGAGCCGCGCCGCGCGGATGCTGTCGGGATCGCGGCAGCTGCGCTTCGGCCTGCTCTACAATGCCCCGCGCAGCTCCTACATCGTCGACTTCCTGATGGGCGCGCTCGATCAGGCGTCGGCGATGGACGTGCAGCTGATCTCGCGCGGATGCCTGCTCGACGACACCGACCTTGCCGTGTTGGGCACGCTGGCCGGCAGCGGCATCGACGCGATCATCCTGACCCCGCCATTGTGCGATTCGCCGCGCCTGCTCGCGGCGGCCGGAGCGCTCGACATACCGGTGCTGCTGGTGTCGACCGATGCGGCCGCCACCGGCCTGTCGTCCATCTTCATCGACGAGCATGAGGCGGCGCGGGCGATGACCGATCGTCTGCTATCGCTCGGCCATCGGCGGATCGGCTTCATCGCGGGCGAGCCCGTGCTGGCGGCGAGCCATATCCGCGAGGCGGGCTTTCGCGCCGCGCTCGACGCCGCCGGCGTGCCGGTCGACGCGACGCTCATCGCGCCGGGAAACTTCACCTACCGATCGGGTCTGCTCGCCGCCGAGACCCTCCTCGCCCTCGACCCGCCGCCGACCGCGATCTTCGCGAGCAACGACGATATGGCGGCAGGTGCGCTGACCGTTGCGCACCGGCTCGGCCTCGACGTGCCGGCGCAACTGAGCATCTGCGGCTTCGACGACAGCTGGATCGCCAGCACGACCTATCCCGAGCTGACCACGATCCATCAGCCGATCACCGAAATGGCGACGCAGGGCGTGCAGCTCCTCGCCGAACTGGTCCAGCTCCATCGCGCGGGCAAGCCCGCGAACCGGACGATCCAGTTGCCGCACGCGTTGGTCCCCCGCCGATCGGACGCGATCGCGCCGAATTGACCGGCACGCCCTGCCGCCCCGCCCGGCGAGCCGCTGCGCGAACGATTTGCCTGACATATTGCAGAATGCCGGCCACCGTATACGTTCCCGCCCGAGATCCATGCCCGTCGGCGCCGCGGCCTCGCGACGACCAGTGATGGCGATGGACGGGGCCGTAACAGGAGACGAGGGTTATGTCGTCAGTCGACCGTCGTACCGTAATGGCGGGGATCGGCGCCGGCACGGCGCTGCTGGGATCGTCCGCCGGCGCCGCGGCGGCCGGGGCGCTGTCGGTGGTCGATCCGCGGACGGCAGGCTTGCGCGATCCGCTGGCGGTGGGCGATCCGCGGCCGATGCTGGCATGGCGGATCGAGGGACCGGCCGGCACGATGCAGGCGGCCTTCCAGATTCAGGTCGCCAGCACGCCGGCGTTGCTGGCCGCCCGGCACGGCGATCTGTGGGACAGCGGGCGCGTGGCCGATACCACCTCGACGGGCGTGCGCTATGGCGGGCTCCCGCTTGCGCCGCGGCAGCGCGGCTGGTGGCAAGTGCGCATCTGGGACCGCAGCGGGGCAGTTTCGCCATGGAGCGCGCCGGCACGCTGGGATACCGCGCTCGGACCGACCGACTGGCGGGGCGACTGGCTGGCGGTGGAAAGCGCGGACGATCGCGACGACCGGCTCGCCCCGCCGCGGTGGAGCCGGGTTGCCTTGCAAGACGCCACGCATCCGGCGCGGTTCCGCCTGCGGTTCGCCAGCGGCGCGGCAGACGGGCTGCTGACGATCCATACCGGCAGCAGGCTCGTCACCCTCAGCATCGATGGTCAATCGCTCGCGCTACCCGGCTGGCATAAGGATGCCTATGGCGGCCCACCCGCCGCGCGCGTCGCGCTGCCCCTGACGGCGGGGGAGCACGTGCTGATCGCCGAGGTCGCCGCGCAGAAGGAGGGCGATACGGTATCAGCCACGCTGGCCGCGCAGGTGCGCCTTACCGCCGGCGATGGCGGCGTGCGCCGCATCGTCGACGGCTGGGAGGTCGCGGGGACCGACGGCGCGTGGCGGCCGGCGGCGATCGATGCGCGCGCCGGCCATTTTCCCTGGCCGCCGACGCCGGCGCGCCTGTTGCGCCGCGTCTTCACGCTGTCGGCGGTCCCCGCAGTCGCGCGGCTGCATATCGCGGCGCTGGGCGGTTATCGCATCTGGATCAACGGCCGGCGCGTCGGCGACGATGAGCTGCAATCCGAACCCGCCGAATATCGCCGCCATATTCCCTATCGCAGCTATGACGTGGCGGGCCTGTTGCGGCGCGGCGCGAATGTCGTCGCCATGATGGTCGGCGACGGTTTCTACGCCAGCTATCAGGCGCCCGACGGCCGTTATGCTTATGGTCCGGCGCCACGCCGCGTCCGGCTGATGATCGAGGATGGCGCAGGCACGCCGATCGTCCTCGGCGACGATCGCTGGCGGCATCACGAGGCGCCCGTTACGCTATCGGAGATCTATGCGGGCGAGGATCACGACCGGCGGCGCTGGCCGGCGGGGTGGGACGCAGCGGGCTTCGACGACAGCGGCTGGGCGGCGGCATGGGCGGCGCCGGTTCCCCCCGCCCTGCCCGCCGCACCGCTGGCGCCGCCGATCCGGATCAGTCGCACGCTTCGCCCCGTGACGATCCGCCGCATCGGCGCGTCCGCGCACATCGTCGACTTCGGGCAGAATTTCGGTGGGCGCGTCCGCCTGTCGGTCCGCGGCGCGCGTGGCAGCACGGTGGTGGTGAGCCATGCCGAGATCCTCGACGAGACGGGCGCGCTCGACCGGCGCAATCTGCGCGTGGCACGCGCGCAGGACCGCTATGTGCTGGCGGGCGATGGCGTGGAGGTGCTCGAGCCGGTCTTCACCTTCCAGGGGTTCCGCTATGCCCGGATCGACGGCGTCGCCGACCTGACCCCCGCGATGGTGACGGGCTTGGTGGTGTCGAGCGACCTCGACGAGATCGGCACCTTCACCACCGCACAGCCGCTGGTGCAGAAGCTCTGGCTCAACACGCTGTGGAGCCAGCGCTCGAACTTTCGCGGCAATCCCACCGACTGTCCGCAGCGCGACGAGCGGCTCGGCTGGACGGGCGATGCGCAGGTGTTCTGGGATACCGCCGCCTTCAACATGGACGTGGGCGGCTTCACCCGCGCCTTCACCCGGTTGCTGCGCGACGATCAGGCGGCGAACGGCGCCTATCCGATGTGGTCGCCGAGCCCCAAGGGGCTGGGCTGGGGGACCGACACACCGACGCCGGGCTGGGCCGATGCCGGGGTGATGCTGCCCTATGTCGCCTATCTGCATGGCGGCGATCGGGCGGTGGTCGACGACAATCGGACGGCGATGGCGGCCTATTGCGACGGCATACTCGCCGATAATCCCGATGGCCTGTGGCGCAACGGGCGCGGCGCGGATCTGGGCGACTGGCTGGCGCTCGACGCCAAATGGCCGGGCGACGAAACCACGCCAAAGCCGCTGATCGCCAGCGCGATGCTGGCGCGCTCACTCGACCAGATGGCGGCGATGGCGGCATGGACCGGACAGGCCGATGCCGCCGGATGGCAGGCGAAGGCGGCGCGGACGCGCGCGGCGTTTGCGAAGGCGTTCGTCGCCGCGGACGGCCTGGTCGGCAATGGCAGTCACACCGGCTATATCCTCGCGCTACGCCTCGGGCTGGTGCCGCAGGATCTGCAGGCCGCGGCCGGCCGGCGGCTCGCCGCGGAGATCGAGCGGCGCGGGCACCTGCTCACCACCGGGTTCCTCGGCACGCCGCTGGCGCTCGACGCCATCGTCGATGCCGGCCACCCCGCGCTCGCCTTCGACCTGCTGCTGCGCACCGATTTCCCGTCATGGGGCTATATGGTCGACCATGGCGCGACGACGATCTGGGAACGCTGGAACGGCGACACCGGCGACGTGTCGATGAACTCGTTCAACCATTATGCGCTGGGCGCGGTTTGCGCGTTCCTTTACCGCCGTGTCGGCGGCGTGGCGCCGATCGAACCCGGGTTTCGCCGGTTTCGCGTCGCGCCGCTGTTCGATCCGCGCTTCGCCTCGGCCGGCGTGACGCTCAACAGCGCGTCGGGGCGGATCGAAACCGCATGGCGCCGGACGAACGGACGCGTGACGCTCGATCTGACGGTGCCGGCCAATACGGTGGCGCAAGTCGTGCTGCCGGGTGTCGCGAGAGATTGTCGGCCGGGACGGCACCGCTTCACCGATCTGGCCCCTGGAACGTGATCGTCGTCAGGTTCGAACGGGGGCTGGCAGCCTCTGTCGTTGGGGTAGCGTTCATCGTGCGTCGTCGCAGGCCGCGCCAACGACCCGGCCGAGATAGCCGCTGAGTGCGGCATGATGGGCGGTCGATCCCGTTAGCCGGACTTCACCGCCAGGGCGGATGACACGCATACAATGCCGACGACATCGCCGAACGCTTCACCCGCCGCGCCGTCGCCGCCATCGCCATCCGCCGCCACGCCGGCAAACCAGCCTACCGGAAAAGCCGCGCCCAATAGCAAGGCGGCCTAGCGGCCACGCTCAAGCCGCTCGGAAAGGTTGCCTCAATGCGGGTTCATCGTCCTATTTGATCCGGAAGCGGTTATCGCTGCGCTTGCTCTCGCCTCCTGAAAGCGGACGCGTGTTCATCAGCAAGCCTGGAGCTCGAAACGGCGGCACAACGACGATCGAGTAATGTTACCTGCCAGCCTCCGGCCCCACGATCTTGAACGCCTTCGGCGGCGTTGCTCTCATCAGGTATTCGACGAAATAGTCCCAACGACGCCGCATCATGTAACTGGACTGGTCTCCATATCCGTGGCGTGCTCTGGGGAACAGGATGAGATCGAAGTCCTTGTTCGCCTTCTCCAGCGCATCAACGACCAGAAGCGTCGTCGAAACAGGCACGTTATCATCAAGCATCCCGTGGGCCAGCAGCAGCTTGCCCTTCAGGTTCTTCGCCAGATCCTGGTTGGCCTGCAAATCATAATTCGTCGTCTTGCCGTCTCGCGATAGCAAGCCGAGGTACTTTTCGTAATAATCGTCTTCATAGTTCCGGCTATCGTGGTTTCCGCTCTCGGCGATGCCCACCTTGAAGAAATCGGGGTAGCGGAACATCGCGGCAGCAGTCGCATTTCCGCCCCCCGAATGTCCCCAGATGCCGACGCGATCGGTGTCCAGCCAGGTATAGCGCTTGGCGAGGTCTTGGATGCCGGTGACCTGGTCAGGCACGGCCTGCTTGCCCATGTCGCGATAATAATAGTCCTGGAAAGCCTTGGACCGACGCGGCGTACCCATGCCGTCGATCTCCACGACCGCGAAGCCCAGCTGGGCCAACGCACCCGCGTCACCGGCCGCCGGGGAGAACTGCCGGGACGAGATCGTGCCCGTGAACGGTCCCGGATAGATATAGTCGATGATCGGGTACTTCCGCGTCGGATCGAGCCTCGCCGGCTTGAATAGCAGTCCGTGACACAGCGTCTTGCCGTCGCTGCACCGGACGGCGATGCTCTCCGGCGCCTGCCAGCCGGCTGCCCGCAAGCGCGTCAGGTCGCCCTTCGCGAGTACCTTGACCACCGAGCCGTCCGCGCGCCGCAGCACCGCGGTTTGCGGCTCTTGCGGTGTCGAATAGATGTCGACGAAATAGCGTCCGTCGCTCGACGGCATCGCGATATGGTCCTGCTGCTCCGGCGTCAGCAGCTTCGGCCTGCCGCCATTCAGATTGATCGCATAGATGCTGCGGTAATAGGGATCGACGCCGGACTCTCGCCCGACACCGGCGACCAGCATCTTGCCGCTGCGCTCGTCGATGTAGACCGGATGATCGACGTTCCATCGACCGCGCGTCACCTGCCGCAGCATCTTGCCGGTCGCGGCGCTGTATAGGTAATAATGTCCCCAGTCGTCGCGCTGTGACCACCACAGGATTTCGCCGCGCTCCGAGAGATAGCGCCAGTTGATCCCTTCGTCGTTGTACCCGCTGTCGAACCATGTCGGCACGGTTTCGGTGAACACGTCGCGCACTGCACCCGTGGTCGCATCGGCGATGCGGACCGTTTCCACCTTGTGATCGCGTGAGGTGGAAACGAAGGCGAGCGTCCTGCTGTCCTTTGCCCACTGCATGTCCTGCGGGCCGTCGCCGCACACCACGTCATCGCACAGCGACGACCGATGCAGGTCCGCCGGCATCCTGAGACGGGTCACCGTCCCGGCGTCCAGGTCGACGACGACGCGGTGGATCTTGAAGATCTCCTTGTCCCCGACGAACGGATATTTCCACGTTTCGACGACCGAATGGCCGACCTGCGTGGTCGTGGTCGAAAAATCGGCCACCGCCCGCTGATCCTGCTGGAAGGTCGCCACCTTGCTGGAGTCCGGGGACCAGATCGCAATCGCCCGATCCGAATGCTTCCAGCCCGCATTGTCCGTCGCGTAGCCGAAGTCCTTTACGCCATCGGTTGTCAGCTGTCGCTCCGCCCCGCTGCTCACGTCGCGGACCCACAGGTTCCAATCACGCAGGAAGACTGCACGCTTGCCATCCGGCGACAACACGACCGCCGGCTGGCCTCGCAGACCGGCCTGCCCGGTCTGCGGCTCGGTCAGCCTGGCGCAGCCATAAGGGTGGGTTAGCGCGCACGAATATCGCTCGCCACGGACGCTTACGATCGCGGTGCCCTTGGCGAAGTCCGGTTCGAAGCCACTCAAGCCAAGCTTCGTCGCATCCCTCTCCTTCAGCCCAGCCGCATTCAGCGCGCCAAGGAGCCTTTGGGTATCGAACGCGGGAGCCTTCGTGCCCTTTTCCGCATCGACCAGCACGATCGTCGGCACCCCGCGATCGGTATCGACGTACCAGAAGCGCCGCGCGTCGACCCAATTGACCGCGCGCACCGCGTGGTCGACCAGGGGGGTCGTCCAAGGACCCAGTTGGCGCATGGCGCGGGTATAGTCAGCGTCCGTCACCACCGGTCGTTGTTGCGCCGCCGCTGTGCCGGTGATCAGGAAAATCGAGAGGCAGCAAGCGAGCAAACGCATCGAGAGGCTTTCTGCAAGAGACGATCCGACGATACACAGGCAGAAGGGACGAGGAGGCCATCGTCCCCATCTCCCACTTCCCGCGGTCCCGTCGTAACTGGAAGGGCGTCGTTTCTTATGCAAGCCGGTAATCGCAGTCGCAATAGCACCGACGTGCCGGCATCCGGCGCCTGGCGGTCTCTGCACAGCGGAACGGGCGGAGCGCTCGCAAATATCACCGGTGTCGCGCCGATCACTCGTATTCGATCGTTCAACGCACCGGACGCCTGGGTCTGACCGGACCCGGAAACGGTCATTCGTGATCCCTTTCTCGTCCCGCAGCTTCCCCCATTCCTTCATGCCGCCGCGTGGGCTCCGCCTTGTAGGCTGCACTGGCTCCCCGACCTAAATGGGCCTACGTCATGCCGCCATCTCGGCCGGCAGGATGCGATCACCTACGACACTGAAGGTATTGCCTTCCACCAGCACCTGCGGGCTGAGCGGGCGACAGTTGTAGCTCGACGCCATCGCCGCCCCATACGCTCCGGTGGCGTGGAAAACCGCCAGATCGCCGCGACGCACGCGATCGATACTCGCTGCGATGCCGAACGTGTCTCCGGTCTCACAGACCGGCCCGGCGATATTGGCGACCATCGTCTCGCCGTCCGGACTGACCGCGCAGAAACGATGATAGGCGTCGTAAAGCGCGGGTCGCGCCAGATCATTCATGGCGGCATCGACGATGACGAACGGACAGGTCGCACCGGGCTTGACCCAGATGACGCGGGTCAACAGCACGCCCGCCGCTCCCGCAATGACGCGCCCGGGTTCGAAGGTGAGCCCGACATTCCAATCTGCCGTAACGCGAGCGACCATCGCACCGTAATCCGCGAACGACGGCACGCGGTCACTCGATCGATACGGAATGCCGAGACCACCGCCGAGATCGACCCGTGTGATCGTATGTCCCCGCGCGCGCAATTCCCGCACGAGCTTCCCCACCTGGGTATAGGCCGCTTCCAAGGGCGCAAGGTCATGCAACTGGCTGCCGATATGGAGCGCGATCCCTCGAAGGTCCAATCCCTCCAATCGCGCTAGTCGGTCATACATGGCCGGCGCGTCGAGAATGGCGACGCCGAACTTGTTTTCGCGCCGCCCGGTGGAGATCTTGGCGTGCGTGCCCGCATCGACATCCGGATTGACGCGCAAGACCGCCGGTGCGCGCAGGGCGCGAGCGCTGGCCAGATGAGCGAGCACCTGCCCTTCCTCCTCCAGCTCCAGATTGAACTGACCGATGCCGGCGTCGAGCGCCTCGCCAAGCTCGCGATCGGTCTTGCCGACCCCCGAGAACACGATTCCGGACGGCGCCATGCCCGCCCCCAGCGCGCGACGCAGCTCGCCGCCCGAGACGATGTCGGCACCATAGCCCTGATCCGCCAGCAAACGGAGCACGGCCGAGTTCGGGTTCGCCTTTACGGCGAAGGCGAGCCGCGGGGCAGGCAAACCTGCCAGTGCGTCCTTGAAGCGGCTCGCGGCATCGCGAAGCGCGCCAGCCGAATAGAGGTGAACGGGCGTGCCGACGGCGTCGGCGATTGCCGGCAAGGCGACGCCCTCGGCGTGCAGGATGCCGCCACGATAAGCGAAGAAGTCCATTTGCGTGTCCTCGGAGATCAGAGGCCGGAATCGTCGCCGCGCTTGAGGCGTCGGCGAACGCGGGCGGCGTGCAGCACGTCGGCGGTGTTATAATGCCCGCGCCGCTCGGCGCGGAATGCTTGCCCTACCCGCTTGCCGTGGATCATCAGCGGCAAGCCGGCAAAGGCCAAGGGGAAGACGGCGATCATGAGTGGCGAACCGTCGAGTGCGAGCGATATCGCACAGGAGGCGGCCGTCAGGACGAAGCCCACCGCCTTCCATTGCAGGTCGCGACGGGTCATGCCGCCGCTTTCTCGAACGCGTCGGGCGCCGGGTCACCGATGATGCGGTCGCCAGCGGCAGCCACCGCCTCGCGCACGCCCGCTTGCCGACCGCGGGGTCGGCGGCCGTGCCATACGATGATATCTGCCGGGAAGTCGGCTTCTTCGGCGAGCGCCTGCACCATATCAACGCATTCGAAGCGAAAGCCGATCGCCGGATCGGACAGACGGTTGGCCGCCGCCCGCGCCCGGCCGATGCATGCCGGCGAGTGGTCGATCCCGCGTGCCTCGATCCCAACAAAGCCCAGTGCGCGCGCGTGGTGCGCCGCCGCGATCAGGAGCGTACCGCAGGCGCAATCGGCATCGACGATACGCGC
>Ga0182217_1000074_pt1 | contig 14340 bp, 10 predicted proteins | sample G5R1MG_18_FD_128395 | JGI IMG/M metagenome (GOLD analysis project Ga0182217, IMG submission 128395) | Switchgrass phyllosphere microbial communities from Michigan, USA - G5R4_NF_03OCT2016_LD1 MG | ecosystem: Host-associated > Plants > Phyllosphere > Phylloplane/Leaf | place: USA: Michigan... | reverse complement strand
CCTGGCCTTGCTGATCGGCGTGCCGGGGCTCGTCCTGTGGCTGCCGGGAGTGCTCGCATGATCCGGCGTTCGATCGCGCTCGCCGCGCTGCTGCTCGCCGGCTGCGGCAAGCCTGCGCTGCCGCCGGGGACCGAGGTGCTGACCTATGCCAGCCCCTACCCGCCCGGCCACCCGTTCAGCCGCGCCGACCGCCGCTGGATGGACTGGGTCGAGCAAGCGTCGCGCGGGCGCATCCGCGTCAAGCCGTTCTGGGCCGGTGCCCTGCTGTCGAGTGACCAGAGCATGGAGGAGATCCGCCACGGCGTCGCCGATGTCGGTCTGATCACGCCGATCTACACCCGCGGCGGCGCGCACGCGCAGCGCGCGCAGGCAGGCTTCTACGGCGGCGTGCGATCGATGCCGCAGCAGATCGCGGTGTACAAATGCCTGGCCGACCGCTTCCCCGCGCTCAGCGGCGAGTTGCACGGGTTGCGTGTGCTCGCGGTGCAGCCCGGCAACTTCCCGGGCATTCTGACGCGCAACCGCCCGGTCAGGAGCCTCACCGACCTGAAAGGATTGCGGTTGCGCGCGCCGGCCGAGAATCTGGAGGTGCTTCGCGCGCTCGGCGCAGACCCGGTCGACATGCCGATGGCCGACGTTTATTCGGCGCTCGCCAAGGGGGTGATCGACGGCGTCGTCGCGCCGGCCGACACGCTGAAGAGCCTGCATTTCGCCGAGGTCGCGCATAATTTCACCACCCTGCGCGTCAGCCGCGGCTCCTACCCCGCGCGCGCGATCGCCGAACAGCGCTGGAACAGCCTGTCGCCGGACGAGCAACACCTGCTCGCGCGCAGCCAGCAGGTGTGGGAGGCCGCCTTGATCGACGAGATCAACGCGGCCGAGCGCGCGGGCATCGAGTTCGGGCGCGCGCACGGCGTATCCTTTGCCCCGATCGCGCCCGCCGACCAGCGCCGCTTCGACGCGCTCTACAACCAGAACGCCGCCCGCATCGCCAAGGCGCTGTCGCGCTTCGGCCGCGACGGCGCGCCCATCTTCATACAAGCGCAGCGGCTGATCGCGGCCGGTGCCGGGCACGGCGCGGCTGCCTGCCCTTCCTCATCGCTGGACAAGTCATGACCGAGACCACCGCCACCACGCCCCGCCCGCTCGAGGGATTGCGCGTCATCGACCTGACACGCGCGCTCGCCGGACCTTACGCGACCCTGCTGCTCGCCGGATTGGGTGCCGAGGTCATCAAGGTCGAGGACCCGCGCGGCGGCGATCTCGCGCGTGAGAACAGCCCCTATGTCGGTCGCGACGGCGTGACCGTCGAGCGCGCGCACGAAGACGACGTGTCGATCTCGCACCTGTCGCGCGCCCGCGGCAAGCTGGGCGTGTCGCTCAATCTGAAGGCGTCGGGCGCGCAACAGGTGTTCCACGATTTGTGTCGCGGCGCCGACATCGTGGTAGAGAATTTCACCGCCGGCACCGCCGATCGCCTGGGCGTCGGCTACGCCGCGGCGCGCGCCGCCAATCCGGGGGCCATCTACTGTTCATTGTCCGGCTTCGGCGCCAACGCACTCGACGCCGGCAAGGCGATGGACGTCATCATCCAGGCATTGTCGGGCGCGATGTACACCAGCGGCGATCCCGACGCGCCGCCGGTGCGCATGGGCATACCGGTCGCCGACATGCTGGCGCCCGTATTCGGCGTGATCGGCATCCTCGCCGCACTGGAACAGCGCCACCGCACGGGTCAGGGCCAGCATATCGACGTGTCGATGCTCGGCGCGCTCACCTCGTTCGTTGCGATCGAGAATTGGTCCGCGCTCGCCGCCGCGGGCATGCCGGCGCGCACCGGACTAACCGTGCAGCGGCTGTCGCCGTTCGGCGTGTTCGAGTGCGCCGACGGCTACGTCGCGATCGTCGCGGTGCACGAAAAGCTGGCGCGCGGGCTGTTCCGCGCGATGGGCGCGATGGATCTGGGTGACGACCCGCGCTTCGCCAGCCGCGACGCGCGCGTCGCCAACGCGCCGACGCTGGAAGCGCAGATCACCGCCTGGTCGCGCACGCTTCCGGTGGCCGAGGTCGTCCGGCTGCTGGAAGCCGAGGGGGTACCCGCCGCGCCGGTGCGCCACCCCGAGGAAGCGCTGAGCGACCCGCGCGTGATTGCCCGCACCGAGACGACACCGATCGCGCATCCGCGCTACCCGCATCGCTCCGAACTGCGCAGCTCGGGCGTGCCGATCCAGTTCTCGGCCGCACGCACTGGGTTCGACGACGCGCTGCCGATCACGATCGGCGAGCACAATCACCGTGTTTACCGCGACCTGCTCGGCTACGACGAGGCTGAGATCGCGCGACTGGCACAGGAAGGCGTAATCTGATGGAGGCGACGACCGCGCTCGACCTCGCCGCTTGCGCCTTCGCCGATCCGGCCGCCGTTGCTGCGCGGCTGAAAAGCGACGGTGTGCGCGTAATCCGTACATTGGGCAGCGACGCGCCGTTCACCTGGCTGCGTGCCGCCGGCTTCGCGCCGGTCCGCCTCGTCGCGAGTGACACGCGCGACACCCCGAACGCCGACGCGGTGATGGGTCCGGCAACCGGGCGGCGCCGCGCGCACCGTCTGCTCGAACAATTGCTCGACCCTGCGTTCGACGACGCGCTGCTGATCACCCGCGTCGACGCCGAGCAGGCGCAGATCTTCGCCGCGCTGCGCGAGCGCGCGCGGCTGGGCGAGGCGGCGCCGCGCGCGTTTCACATGCTCGATCTGGTGCATCAACCGCGTGCCGCATCCGCACGCTACAATGCCGCGCGGCTCGCGCGGCTCGACGTCTGGCTGGGCGACCTCGGCGGCAACGCGGTGAGCGACGACAGCCTGGCGCGCGCGGCCGATGATGAGGACGCCACGCTAACGCTGTTCGCGGAGCTGAAATCGCTCGCCGCGGACGACACGCGCGTGTCGGGATGCGAGATGCTTCACCTGATCGGCTGCTCCGCGATCCTGCCGCCCGCGGAACTGGCGAAGATCCTGCACGCCGTCATCCAAGGTTATCACGCTTTGCCGCCGCGCACCGGCCGGCGCATCTTGGTGTGCGGCAGCGCGCACGAGCACGACGCCTTCTACCGCGCGATCGAGCACGACGGCTCCACGATCGTCGCGCACGACCATGATTGGGGTACGCCCCGCCTCGCCGCCCCGCCGCGCACCCGCGCCCAGGCCGCTGATCCTTTATGGCAAGCTCCGCTGGCGGCACGCTGGCCGCGTGAGGATGCTGTCCAAATCGCGCAGCGGGCTATCGCGGCAACGGTTGAACAGGCCCTCCACCTGACGATCGACCGCGACGAGGCCGCGCCGTGGCAGGTCGCACCGCTTCGCGACGCCCTGCCCGGCACGATCGCGCTGCACGTCGATCGCGTCGGCGACGCACAGCCCTCCGCCGCCCCGCGCGCGCCCGTCCCGACGCGCAAGCCCGCACCCGCCGCCGCCGCGCCGCGTAGCCGCAAATCCCTCGCCTCGCTCGCTTCCTTCGGCAGCTATCAGCGCGACTGGTTTCAGGGCCTGCGCGCGCAGGTAGCCGGCGGCGCACCGTTTGCGCTGGTCAACGCCAACACGCCGCAGGAAATCCTGCGCGCGCTGGGCGTGCCGTTCGTGGTCAATCAATGGTGGGCATCGATCGTCGCGGCCAAGCAGCAGACGCGCCGCTACCGCGACCTGCTGCGCGCACACGGTTACCCGACCGACGTGGAGGCGTATAGCGCGCAAGGACTCGCTGCCACGTTCGACGACGATCCCGACGCCGCGCCCTGGGGTGGGCTCCCCTCCCCCAATTTCGTCCACGCGGTCGCGTCCAGCGACGCGACACCCGGCATCTTCGGCAATTGGTCACACGAGGCGGATGCCGCGCCCTTCCTCTACGAGCGCACCGTCGACCCGCGCCTGTCGATCTCGACCCACTGGTGGGACGATCTGCCCGAGCGCTGGGACGAGGCATTGGAGGCGGAGCGGCTCGACCTGCTCGAAGACGAGCTGAAGCAGGTGATCGCCAAGGTGGAGGCCGCGACCGACCGGCGCTTCGACCCCGATCGCTTCGCCGCCGTCATGGCCTTGGTCAACGAGCAGGAGGAATATTATCGCCGTACCCGCGACCTGATCGCGCGCACGGTCCCCGCCCCGATCAGCATCGTCGACTCGATGCCCGCAACGATGGTGCCGCAATGGCACCGCGGCACCGAATGGGCCCGCGACGCGGCCAAGGCCTTTCACGACGAGGTCGCCCAGCGGGTGGCGGACGGTGCCGGTGTGGTCGCCGACGAGCGCGTCCGGCTGATGTGGGTCGGTCGCGGGCTATGGAGCGAGACGGCCTTCTACCAACGTTGGGAGGAGACGCACGGCGCGGTCTTCGTCTGGTCGATGTACCTCGCACTCGCGGCTGACGGTTACATCCGCCGCACCGACCGCAGGCGCGATCCGCTGCGCGCGCTCGCCGCGCGTTTCCTGACGATGGGCGACGAACTGCGCATGCCGAGCTGGGCGGGGCCGTGGCACGTCCACGAGGCGGAGACGCACGGTATCGACGGCGCGGTCGCACTGACCGACGCCGACCCGTTCGTGCTGCGCGCGCTCACCGCCGCCGGCGTGCCCGTGCTCGAACTCGGGGTCGACAATTTCGCGATGGAGGCGGAACAGGCTGCCGAACTGGAGGCGCGCATCACCCGCTTCATCGAAGGACCCGCCTCCGCCCGCGCGGCCGAGCGACTGGGGAGTGCGGCGTGACCGCCCCGCTCTCCGGGCTGCGTGTGCTCGACTTCACGCGCTATCTGCCCGGTGCCTATACCGGCTGGGTCGCCGGCGACATGGGTGCCGACGTGATCCGCGTCGAGAACCCGCGCGAACTCGCCAAGCACGCGCAGATGTTCGGCCACGCCGACGATGAGCAGGACGCACGGCTGCGACGCGCGCGTCCGAGCTACTGGCGCAATCGCCGCTCGATCGTGCTCGACCCCGGCCATCCCGACGCGCGACCCGTGCTCGACGCGCTGGTCGCCTCCGCCGACATTCTGGTCGAGGATTACCGACCCGGCACCATGGCGGCGATGGGACTCGGCTACGCCACCCTCTCCGCCAACAACCCCCGCCTGATCTACTGCTCGGTGTCGTTCACCGGGCAGACCGGGCCCCTCGCGGGACGCGCCGGCCACGATCCCGCAGCACTCGCGCTCGCAGGGGTGCTGTCGCGGCTGAACGGCCTGGCCGAACCGTCGCTGCCCGGCGTCCAGGTCGCCGACGTGCTCGCGGGCAGCCACGCCGCGATCGCGGTGCTGGTTGCGCTGCAGCAGCGCGAGCGCAGCGGCGTGGGGAGCCACGTCGACGTCGCAATGTCGGACGCGGCGATGCCGCTGCTCGCGGTCGCGCTGGGTCGCGCGCAGACGCCCGAGACGATCCCGCCGCTGACCGGCCGCTGGCATCCGAAAGGCGGCGTTTGGCAATGCGCAGACGGCGCGTGGTTGTGCACCACCGACATGGAGCCGCGCTACTGGCAGCGCTTCTGCGCCGCCGTCGGGCGGCCCGACTATGCCGGCCGCCAGCACGATCTGGAGGCGCACCCGGCGATCCACGCCGACCTCGTGGCGCTGTTCCGCACTCGCACGCGGGCCGAGTGGCTCGATCTGCTCGAACAGGCAGATACGCAGGTGATGCCGGTGCTGACCCCTGCGGAGGCGCTTGCCCACCCGCACGCGCGCGCGCGCGGCATGAGCGTGGCGCTGCCGGTCGGCGACGATCGGGTCGAGCAGGTCGGCACGCCGTTCCACCTGTCCACCTTCCTCCAACAGCAGCACCGCGCCGCCGGGCTGCCCGGTGCGGAGCGCGACGCAATCCTGGATGAACTCGGCTTCGATGCGGAGGCGATCACCACGCTCGAGGCAGCGGGCGTCTTCTCCGGACAAAGGGCAAAGCCGTGAACGCGCTGGACGGCCTGTTCGTCGTCGACCTGACCCACGCCATCTCCGGGCCGACCTGCACCAACATGCTGGTTGAACTCGGCGCCACCGTGGTGAAGGTAGAGCCGCCCGTCACCGGTGACGGGTTTCGTCATTATACCGAACACGGCGGCGAGCCGTTGCTCAGCATCCCTTTCGCCTCGATCAACGCCGGCAAGAAATCGATCGCGATCGACCTGAAGAGCGCGGACGGTATTGCCTTGCTGTGGACGCTGGTCGAGCGCGCCGACGTGCTGGTGGAGAACTTCCGCCCCGGTGCGCTCGAACGCCTCGGCCTGTCGTTGGCGGCGCTGCACGCGCGCAACCCGCGGCTGATCCTCGTCTCGATTACCGGGTTCGGGCAGACCGGCCCGCTCGCCGATTGGGGAGCCTATGATCACATCGCACAGGCGATGTCGGGGATCGCGGTGCTCAACGCGAGCGCCGATGGTCCGCAGAAGATCGGCATGCCGATCATCGACAGCTTTACTGGGTATCTGGCCGCAATCGCGCTGCTCGCGGCGCTCCGGCGTCGTGACGCGACCGGCATCGGCGAGCACGTCGACGTTTCGATGCTCGATGCCGCGCTCAAGCTGGTCAACACCACCGTCTCGGTTCATTCCTACACCGGCAAGACCCCCGGCGGGACCGGCAACCGTGGCTTCCGGCTGGTCGCCACGTCGGAATTCTACCCCACCGCTGACAGCTGGATCGCGCTCGGCGCCAATAACCAGGGTCAGGTCGCCGCCTTGTTCGACGTGCTCGGCCACCCCGACATGATCGCCGACCCCCGCTTCGCAACCCATCAGGCGCGTGTCACGCATTATGGCGAACTTCGCGGCTGGTTGGTGGAAGCATTATCACACTGGCGCGCGCTCGACCTCGAAGGACGCCTGGCAGCCGCGCGCGTCCCCGTCGCCATGCTGCGCAGTGTCGGCGAGATCGCCGAGCATCCGCACGTGCGCGAACGCGGCACGTTGCACCCGGTCGACCTGCCCGGCTGGGATCGGCCGCTCGCTGTCGTCGGGGCCGGCTTCGCAACCGAGCCGCGCGCGACCAACCGCGTGCCCGAACTCGGCGCCGACACCGACGCGGTACTCGCCATGCTCGGCATCGACCCCGCGCAGGTGACCGGCTTGCGCGATCGAGGCGCGGTCGCGTGAGCGTGCGCATCGCGCTGCTCGGCGACATCATCCTCGACGTGCCCAACCCCGATCATTGGCTGGGCGGCGTGGCGGCGGTGACACGCAGCGTCGACCTCGCGATCGGCCACCTCGAGGTGCCGCACACCCGTTGTGGACAGGAACTGGTCGGCGACGTGCCCGCACCTGGTGCCGACCCCGACCACCTCGCCGCGCTCGTGCGCGCCGATATCAGCATGCTGTCGATGGCAGGCAACCACATCGCCGATTGCGGCGCGGTCGGTATCGCCGACACCGTGGCCGAACTCGACCGGCTCGGTATCGCGCACACCGGTGCTGGGAAGGATCTGGCAACAGCGCTCGCGCCCGCGATCGTCGAGCGCGGCGGGCGCACGATCGCGCTGCTCAGCTACAATTGCGTTGGACCGGAGATCGCCTGGGCCGGCGAGAACCGAGCCGGCTGCGCCTTCGTGCGCGTCCGCGCCGACGACGGTGGACCGGCTCGTCCACAAGCGACGCTGGTGGACGCCGATCCTGCCTCGATCATCGAGATGCAGGACCGTATTAGCGACCTACGGCAACAGGCCGACGTCGTGCTGGTCGCGCTTCACAAGGGCATCACTCACCGTCCGGCCGAGCTTGCCGCCTACGAGCGCCCGCTCTCGCACGCCGCGATCGATGCGGGTGCCGACGCGGTCATGGGTCATCACGCGCACATCATCCGCGGCATCGAGCTATATCGAGACCGCCCGATCTTCCATGGCCTCGGCAACGGTGTCGTCGTGACGGAGGCACTCAGCCCGGCGCAGGACCACCCCGCCCGCGCCGAGTGGGCGGAACGACGCCGCCGCATGTTCGGCTTCGAACCCGACCCGGCCTATCACCTCGCGCCCTTTCACCCGCAAGCAGTGAACGGGATGGTCGGTCTGCTCGACCTCGCCGACGACGGCGCGCTTCACGCCGCCTATCTGCCGATGTGGAGCGCACCGCCCGGCCGTCCCGAGGTCGCGCGCGGCGAGCGGCGGGACGCAATCAGGCGCTATGTCGCTGACATTTCTGCCGCTGCGAACCTGCCCCCGTGCGTCATGAGCGAGAGGGGCGACTGGCTGTATATCGCGAGCGGCTGATCAAGCAGGTAAGACATCTACCACCACGATCATCGTACCCACATATTTGCGGTAGCCCTACTTGTTGTCATACATAATTATATTGCATAGCATTCTTTAGGTTGTACGATCACTCCGTAGCAGCACCCAAAGAGGTGCGGTTGAGAGAGGGACAATCGAATGGCCGCGATCGAACCACGTACATCCTGGCGATCTGTTCGGTCTGCGCGGCGCATGCTGCTATTGTGCGCGACCATGACGGTGATCGGGACTGCTGCACCCGCCGCAGCGCAGCAAGCTACCGATGTCATTCCGTCCGGTGCGACCAATCAATCACCCGACACCGTGCCACCGGCGCCCGCGACGTCGCCCGCTGCTGCCACGCCGATCCAGTCGGAAGGCGGCCTCGAAGACATCATCGTCACTGCGGAGCGTCGCGAACAAAATTTGCAGGACGTGCCGATCTCCGCCACGGTCCTGTCGGCCGAGAGCCTGGCGCAGCGCGGCGTCAACAACGTGTCCGATCTTCAGCAGGTCGCTCCATCGATTGCAATCAACACGGTCAATCGATCGACCTACATCAACATTCGCGGCGTGGGGATTGCGCAAACGTCGCCCTCCTCAGGACCGGGCATTGCTTATTACATCGACGGGCAGCTGGTGCCGCACGAACAATTCATCAGCCAGTCGTTCTACGACGTCGGCACGATTGAGGTGTTGCGCGGGCCGCAGGGTACACTCACCGGGCAAAACTCGACCGGTGGCGCGATCTACGTCCGCACACCCGAACCGCGCTTCGACGACGTGTCCGGCTTCGTTGAGCAGACGATCGGCAATTACGATGCATGGCGCACCACCGGCGCGCTCAATCTCAGCACGAGTGATCAGGTGTCCTTGCGGATCGCGGGCGTGCGCGACGTCCGCGACAGCTTTACCGACAACATCGGCCCCAGCCGCAGCATTCCGGGCGATGTCCGCAACTACGCCGGTCGCGCCAATCTGGCGTTGCGCTCTTCCGACCAATCGCTGCGGATCAACGTACGCGGCGAATATTTCGACAGCCGCAACGACAACAATGCCGTCAAGCGTCGCGGCGACACCGTCAGCACCGATCCGTTCGTCATCGAAGAGGACGCCGTCAGCTTCCTGCGCCAGCGCGGCTATCGTCTCTCGGGCGAGGCACGCTACGCCATCACCGACGCGGTCGAGGTTCGCGGCATCACCAGTTGGCAGGACGGCCGCACCACCGATCAGGCGGACGGCGACCGCACCGCCACCGCGCGCCCGCGTCCGCCCGCCGGGAACGTCGGGCGGGTCGGCTTCACCGACACGCGCTTCAAAACCTGGATCAACGAGGTCAATCTGCTGTCCACCGGATCGGGCCCGTTCAACTGGGTGCTTGGCGGGTTCGTGCTGAGCGAAGATATCCCCACACAAGTACTGCGCGACAACAACAATGTGCTCAATTTCGTCAGCTCGACGTCGACGATCGACCTGAGCATTCACAACAATTCCAAATCCCTGTTCGGTCAGGCAAACTGGTTCGTCACCGATCAACTGGAGCTGGTCGGCGGTGCGCGGCACAGCTGGGACAAGCAACGCTTCGACCGTTTCGTCAATCCGGGCGGGGTTGGCAGCACCACGACGAGCTCGGCGGAATGGACCGGAAAGGCGGGCGTGAACTTCCATGCCGACCGCAATACCCTGCTCTACGTGAGCGCGTCGAAGGGCTACAAGGCCGGTGGCGGCAACCTTCCGCTTGCCGCCGGATCATACGGGCCGGAAACCAATTTCGTCTACGAAACCGGTTTCAAGACGACAGTGCTCGATCGCCGCTTGCGCGTGAACGGCTCGGCTTTCTACTCCAACTACAAGGACATCCAGTTCGCCAGTCTCCAGAACGGCCTGCCGCTGACGCAGAACGCCGCACGCGCGCGCTCTTATGGCGGCGAGCTAGAGGTCACGGCGCAGTTCGGCGAACTGGCGATCAATGTGGGCGGCGGCTATCTGAACGCGGAGTTCTCGCGCGACGTCACGTTGCAGAATACCGTGACCAACCGCAATGAACTGGTGCGCAAGGGCAATGTGCTGCCGTTCTCACCCGACTGGACGCTCAACGCCGGCGCGCAATATGAGATCAAGCTGGGCGAGAACGCGCTGATCCCGCGCCTGCAATGGTCGCACGTGTCGACCAACTACGTCACGCCGTTCCGCAGCGACCAGACGGTGATCCCGACGCGCGACATCGTCGATGCGCGGCTGACCTACGACATGCAGAACGGCATCCGGGTCGAGGCGTTCGCCGCCAATCTGTTCAACAAGACCTATATTGCCAGCCAGCTGCAGAACTCATCCTCGGCCGATGGCGGCATCATCTACGGCGCGCCGCGCACCTACGGCGGACGATTGAGCTATCGCTTCTGATTGGAATCGGGTCATGTCTATCGCCACTTGCTACGGACGGATCGCGCTGGCAGCGACTGCGACGACGCTCGCGATCAGCCTGGGGGCCGCGACGACCCGCCCGACACCCGACCGCTGGTGGGCTCCCGGCGACGGACGGGTATTCCCGGCTTCGCTCGACTATCCCAACGAGCAGGGTGTGCTGCGCGCCATGCTCGTCGGCGGTCCGATGGAAACCAAGGGTCACCCCTTCTTCTCACCCATCGGACCTGCCGGACGCGCGTGCGTCACCTGTCACCAGCCCGCCGACGGCATGTCGCTGTCCGCGGCCTCGGCCCAGCAGCGATGGGACGCGGTCGGGAACAAGGACCCGCTCTTCCTGGCCTATGACGGGTCGAACTGCCCGACGTTGCCGCAAGCCGATCGCGCGTCGCACTCGCTGCTGCTCGATCACGGGTTGATCCGCATCGCCAGGCCGTGGCCTGCGCGCGATCATGCGGGCAAACCGATCAAGGTCGACTTCAAGCTGGAGGTCGTACGCGACCCGACCGGCTGCAATCGCGACCCACAATGGGGCTTGGCGTCAAAACGGCACCAGATCTCGGTCTACCGCCGCCCGCGTCCTGTCGCCAACTTCAAGTATATCGAAGCCATGGGCTTCTCCTTCGATCCCAAGGCGGGAATGGCGCTGCCGCTCGACCCAGCGACGGGCAAGCCGGTCAGCAACAACCTGATGGCGGACGGACGCGTGCTCAGCCTGGAGAGCCAGATGCGCGACGCGGCCGGCACGCACCTGCAATTCGCGCAGAACATGGACAAAGAGGATGTGCGCCGCATCCTCGACTTCGAACGTCGCATCTACGTCGCGCAGCAGGTCAGCAGGGTCGCCGGACCGCTCGACGCCGATGCCGCGGAGGGCGGACCGCGCAAGCTGGCGGAGTCGAAGCCGGGCCGATTGGGCAGCCAGGGCGTCGCGGTGTGGAGCGAGTTCGAGGCTTGGGAAAAGCTGTCGGACGCCGAGAAGGCGAAGCTGCCGCCCACGATGCGCGACTTTCGCGCCTCGGTCGCGCGCGGCGCGCGCAGCTTTCGTGAGCGCACCTTCCTGATCAGCGACAGCGCAGGCATCAATTCTCCGATCGGGTTCGGCAATCCAGTGCGCAACGCCTGCGCCTTCTGCCACAACATGAGTCAGATGGGCATGGACGTGGCACCCGGTCAGATCGACCTCGGCACCACCAACAAGCCGTTTGCCGATCCGATGCCGTGGTTGCCGTTGTTCCGCGTCACCTGCCTCGGCGCGCCGCATCCGCATTACGGCCGCGTGATCTACACCTCAGATCCCGGCTACGCGCTGACGACCGGACGGTGCGCCGACGTGGGCCGGATTACGCTGCAGAGCCTGCGTGGCCTCTCGGCGCGTGCTCCGTACTTCTCGAACGGGTCCGCGAAGGATCTGCGCGGCGTGATCGACTTCTACGACCGGCGCTACGACATTGGCTACTCCGAGCAGGAGAAGCAGGACCTCGTCAACCTGATGAGCGTGCTGTGACGCGCCGGCTGGCCTCGCTCGCGCTGCTGCTGGCGACCGGTGCGCAGGCCGCAACCGCGCCCGAACTCCGCTTCGTCGGCTGTCCCGTCTACCGCAACGTCGACGCGGGTAAGAAATCAGGTTGCTGGCTCGTCGAGGACCCCGCGAGCGGCATCCGCTACGACGTGTCCACCTCTCCGACCAAGCCGGACTGGAACCATGCGATCCTGGTCGAGGCTCGCGCCGCCGCCATCCAGCAGACGCAGGCGTGCGGCGGAGCGGTGCTCGAGCCCGTGCGCGTCTCAATCCTGCCGCAGGAATGCACGCGCACCATGCTGCCGGCCGAGGGGTATACGGGCCGGAAGTTCGCGCTGCCACGGCGCAATGTGCGCCCGCTGTACGAGGCGCGACAACAGCCTGAGGCACCCTTCACGCCGCGCACCTTCGTCATACCGTTCGATTACGGCAGCGACTTCGTCACCTATCAGCTCTCCGACTATTACATCGACCAGGCGGCCAATTACGCGCTCGACGTACAACCTGCGCGCGTGAACGTCATCGGCCACGTCGCGTCGCGGGAGGACGTGGTCTCCGGCCTGCGGCTGCGGGAGCCGCCTTCCCTCGCCGACGCGCGGGCGAAGAAGATTGCCGAATGGATGCGGTTAAGGGGCGTCCCGGCGAACCGGCTCCACGTCTCCACGACCCATCCTGACACGTCGTCGGATGATCCGGCGTTCGACGGTCTCGTCCAAGCCTCGAGACGCCGCGTGGTCGTGCAGGTGACGCCGATGCGATCCGACCGATCCGCGAACGAGCTTCCCTGATGTCCTTCGTCACCGTCCTTCGCCGCACCTGGCCGCTGATCGGATGCGCGATCGCGCTGGCGCCTCCGATCGAAGCGGCCACGCAGTCGAACGTCGCCGCCGCGGATAGCAAGGCGATCGTCAACAGCTGGCCTGATCCGGTTGGCAGGGGTCCTTTCCCTGCCTTGAAGGAGATGGACGCGACGCTTCCCGATCACGTCATCTATCGGCCGAAGCAGCTATCGAGCGCCGCAGCCCGGCGATTGCCGATCGTCGTGTGGGGCAATGGCGGTTGTGCGGGCGACGGCGCGGGACAGCGCCTGCACCTGCTGAACCTCGCCTCACATGGCTACCTCGTCATCGCCAACGGCGTGATCGGCAGTGGTCCAGGGGTACGCCCGCTGCCGCCGCGGCCGATACCGCCTCGAGGCCTCCACGGCGAGTTCGTACCGCCACCGCCGCAGACCTTTGCGACGCAACTGACTGCGGGGATCGATTGGGCAATCGCCGAGAACAAACGTGCCGCGAGCAAATACTTCGGCAAACTCGATCCCAAAGCCATCGCGGCATCGGGTTGGAGCTGCGGCGGCGTACAGGCGCTGACGATCGGCAGCCGCGACCCACGCGTCAGAACGATCGTCATCCACAACAGTGGTATCTTCCCCGCCGATGCGCCGAGGCAACCGGAGATGGAGTTGGGCAAGGAAGCGCTCGCTCGTATCCGGGTGCCGATCATCTACATTCTGGGTGGCCCGAATGACGTCGCTTACGCGAACGGCAGCAATGACTATGCTCGATTGAAGGGCGTGTTCGCCGCCAAGGTCAGCCTGCCGGTGGGGCACCAAGGCACATTCTTCGAACCCAACGGGGGCCGCGCGGCTATTATTGCCACGGCGTGGCTTGATTGGAGATTGAAGGGCGACCTGAAAGGCCGGGCGATGTTCCTTGGTCTAAACTGCACTCTATGTAACGACCATCTTATCAGCTACAATTACAAGACACGATAACCACGGCCTCTCGTGGCAAGTAACATTCAAGTGCATTGCACCATGATCGTTCAACTCGCTCGACTTCGTCCGCGAGCAGAGCAACAGCACGAGCGTGCCCTGCTGCTGGTGAGTGTGCGGCGCAGCCCTGATCGACCCTGATCATCGGGGCTGTGGCTGGTGGAAGCGACGCTGGTGTCGCTCCTACCGGAGACCACATATGAAGCTCACTGACACACAGTCGCTGCTGCTCGCCCATGCTGCCCAGTGCGACAGTGGCAGCCTCTACCCGCTGCCGACCACCCTCACCTCAAGGGCCGGCGCTGCACGCTCGATCATGTCGCTGGTGAAAGCCGGGCTGGTCGAGGAGCGCGAGACCAGCGTCGCGGCGGCAGTAGCACGCCAGGATGG
>Ga0182217_1000073_pt1 | contig 14592 bp, 10 predicted proteins | sample G5R1MG_18_FD_128395 | JGI IMG/M metagenome (GOLD analysis project Ga0182217, IMG submission 128395) | Switchgrass phyllosphere microbial communities from Michigan, USA - G5R4_NF_03OCT2016_LD1 MG | ecosystem: Host-associated > Plants > Phyllosphere > Phylloplane/Leaf | place: USA: Michigan... | reverse complement strand
TACCATGGAGAGGTATGTAAAGTATGCAGTACAACTAAACGCCAAAAACGGGATAACCGGTGTGTTACCTGTCTAAAAAACAGACAGGGAAAATATAATATTGAACTCAGAGAAAAGAACTTCATGGCGAAACATGGGGTTTCATATGCTCAAAGACAACAGATGTATGACGAGCAAGCTGGGCTTTGTCGTATATGTGAAACTCCCGGTAGTATAGAATTAGCTGAGAAAGGTGCCGCCATGACAGGACGCCTTTGTGTAGATCACTGCCATAAGACCGGAAAAGTTCGTGGTTTAATATGCAACAGTTGCAATATTGGTCTAGGTGTGTTTAAGGATAATGTAGAAGTTTTACAACGAGCAATAGAGTATCTCAAGGAGTAGCCCCTTGGCTAACAACGGCGCGAACATTAACGCGAATGTCGGTATCAATGTTAGCGAAGGCGGTCTGGCCAAGGTCATTGCTGACCTCGATGCAAAGATCGAAGGTACTCTTTCCAAGATCGCAAAGCTGGGCGATGTAGCCCAAGGTACTGCGGGCAAGATGACCCAGAAGGCCAAGAAGGACCTTGGCGATATCGACATCAATGTCAAGCAACTCCAGCGTGCAGTCCAACAGTTGCAGACCCTGACCAATGCTGGTCAGCGTGGCACCAAGAACAACATTGCCAACCTCACTGGTGGTCTGGACGACGCAAAGATTGCACGCTCTGTTCGTGCGGTCAACGAGTTCAAGCGTAGCCTCGATGAGTCGATCACGACCAGTGATAAGCTCAAGGCACGCATCAATGCTATTGATACAGAGACGGCTAACCTTGCTCGTACTGGACAGAACCAGAGCGCTGCCCGTCTGCGTCAGCAGGAGCAGTTAAACACTACTCTCAAAGAGTATGAGGGCCTGAACTCCAAGCTTAATAACACGACCGCCAAGGTTGGTTTCCTGTCGCCTGATAGTCAGCGCAAGATGGAAGCTATGGTTTTGGAAGGCCAGAAACTTCGTCAGGTATTTAACGATCTGGCTGGTGATGGTCGTCGTACCAACTTCAACTTCCTGACGGAAGCAATGAAAACTCTTACCCTTGAGATGGATAAGCAAATTGCTGCGCTCCAAACTCAGGAACGGCTCGAAGTTAAGATGGCTAATGCCACTCGCGACCGTGCGCGTGAGCTTCTGGCTGTGTCCACTAATCAGCGTCAGACCAACATCGAGCGTGGCTCAGCCAGTGCGATGGGTAAGCTGACTAACAATCAGCAGGGTCTTGGTTACGCTCTCGGGGATACTGGTCTGGAGACTCGTCTCACTCGTGCGAGTGCTGGCTTTGCTGAGGCCAAGCGTCGCCTTGAAGCTGCAATGTCCACGACCTCGGGTGCTACCGACAAGGAGATTGCAAAGCTCGTCACGCAGATGGAGTTCTTTGATCGTAAGATCATTGAGACGATTGCCTTGCAGGGCCGTCGTGCGGCTGATGCGTCTGCTTTCAACAAGCAGGAAGCTGCGGCTATTGAGCAGACTATTGCCAAGTATGACCGTCTGGCTCAGGTTGAGAAGCGTATTCGTTTCAAGGAGGTCAGTGATGGTATCCGAGACAGTGAGAAAGCCCTCAAAGATTTCGACAAACAGCTTGCTGGACTTGATGCAAACGGAAAGATCAGCCCACTTAAGAAAGCTTTCCAAGGATTGCTTGGGGATGGTGGCCTTGGTCTTATTGCTCGTGTCGGTATCTATGCTACTGTCTCTACTGCTATCTACAATGTCATTGGTGCGCTAAAGGATGGTGCCAAGTTTGCTATAGAGTTCGAGGACAAGCTTGCTACCTTGCAGGCTATCTCTGGTGCAACCAACACGCAGTTGGCGGGACTCAGTGCAACGATTCTCGACACTGGTAAGAACTCGCGCTACGCCGTGGTTGATCTGGCCGAAGCTGCTACCCAGTTGGCTCAGGCTGGTTTCTCGGTTGCCGATACCCAAGTTGCTCTGCGTGCCGTATCTGACTTTGCTGCGGCTTCTGGTACGAGCATCAAGGAGTCGAGCGATCTTATCACGAGCGCGCTGGGTGCCTTCCAGATGCAGGCGTCTGAAGCTAGTCGTGTGACTGATATCTTCACGGCTGCGTTGAACCGATCCAAGCTGACCAGCCAGCAGATTGCTCAGGCTATCCAGTACGTCGGTACGACTGCCTACGAGCAGAACATTTCGCTTGAGCAGTTGGTTGCTACCGTTGGTTCGGTGGCTGCTGCCGGTGTGCGTGCGGGTTCCACTCTGGGTACTGGTTTCCGTCAGTTGCTGGTTGACCTTGCCAACCCGACCGAGAAGCTCAAGACAGAGTTGTCCAAGCTGGGTCTGAGTGTTGGTGACGTGGACGTCAAGAGCCGTGGCCTGACTGCGGTTCTGAATACCCTCAAGGATTCTGGCTTTGGTGCGGCTCAGGCTTATCAGGGTCTGGAAGTTCGTGCGGCTGCATTCTTCTTGGCTGCGAAGAACAACCTCGATGTCTCGCAACAGTTGCAGCTTGCTGAGTCCGAGCGTGGTGTTGCAATGATTGCAGCAGAGCGCGCCATGGATTCACTGTCGGCTCAGACCCAACGGTTCTACAACATCTTGGGTAAGATCGCATCTGATGCTGCTCCGCTTGAGTTCTTGAAGAGCCTGACCCGAGCAGCGGCTGATCTTGCCGAGGAGTATAGTGCTACCTCCGAAGAGTTCAAGAAACTCAAGGAAGCTGACCTCAGCGGGGCTAACGGTTTGTTCGCTCAGATTCAGGCCCAGACCGAGGCGTGGTACAAACAGGCTAACGAAGTACAGAATGTCGAGACGGCACTGTATAAGCTCATCACCACTGGTAGTATCTATGGTGAGACTGCTGACAGGATGAAGGTAGAGAATGAGAAACTGGCTACTGCCAGTGCTAACTCTGCTGACGAGTTGAACAATCAATCTACTAAGGTTGGCGAAGTTGCCAACGAGTTTCAGAAGCTGATTACGCAGGGGGGTTCCTTGCGTAATGATAGCGTTGAGACTGCCATTGTTACTAACAGCCTGACCTCTCGCTTCGAGGGTCTGACCAGTATGCTTGGTAACACTGCTAATGGTTATGACAATCTGGTTATTGCTATGAAGCGCTATCAGGCTCAGCAGCTTGTTACCCTTAGTAATAAGGCTGCTGTCGATGCAGATCAGAAGGGGCGTCAGTTCACTGGTCTTAGCAACCAGCTTAACAGCCAAGTCGATCAGATTCGCTACAGCAAGGAGTACAGCCGTCTGGCTCCTGATTCGCGTGAGCGTCTGGAAGGATTGTTCCGAGGGGCCGCCGCTGGTCAGGCTGGTGCTGTGCAGGGTATCTTTGAATTTGCTGGACGCCTCAAGGCTCTTAACCCCAGCCTTGGTCAGTTTGCTGAGAGCATTCGCCGCACGGCTCCTGTGTTCTCTGATCGTAACGCTACGCGTGTTCAGGGTCGCGCTAGTCAGCGACTTGCTGCGGATGCTACCATTCAGGCTGATCCTCGTTTCCGTCAGCAGCAAGATCGTTTGGCCAGTATCAATGGCCGTCTGGGTGCTGCCCTAACTACTGCCACTGAGCAGACCGCTGCTCAGCGTGCAGCTACGATGGCTCCCATCGTTCGTGACATTGATGCGAGTATCGCACATATTGACACACTCATTAACCAGAACAAGGGCAAGGAAGCTGTCCTTCGTAACTTGAATAATCAACGTCAGGAGTTTGTTGCAGCCCGTACGCAAGCTACAGGTACTGCCAAGGCTACTGCTAAAGAGACAAAGGCAGCAGAGCGTGAGGCAGCTAAGGCAGAGCGTGAGCGTAAGAAGCAAGAACGTGCGGCTGCTAGTGCTGCTCGTCAGTTCAATAGTAACGAGCTTTCTGCTTCGCAGGCCGGTCTGCGTGCTGCTGATAAAACTCTTGCTGCGTTCCTGAACGGACAGGGCCAGAACTTTAACATCAAGAACATGGACGAACTGTTCGAGCAGGGTGATGATGCCTTGAGCGAGTGGATCGATGCGCGCAAGGCTGTTCTGTCTGATGCAATCAAGAAAGCTGGTCTGACCCAAAGCCAGATTAAGGAACTGACCGAAGCAGCGAACGATGAAATTGCTGCCAAGCAACAGGCTACCGTTCAGCGTCAAGTCGAGATTATCGACAAGGCTGTTAACAGCTTCGTGGAACGTTCTGGCCGTCGTATCGAAGCTAGCTATAACATAGCGACGGCTGAGCTGGATAATCAGGTTGCTCGCCAGAGTGGTTTAACTACCGGGCTTAGTAATCCTCTGCTTGGTATTGTACCCAAGAGTACGCAGGTTGTTCAGCAGCGTCAGGCTGATCTGGCTCAGTATAATGCTGACCTACAGAAAATCGGTAAGTACGACAGCCGTATTGGTAGCTTCACTGGTGGTGAAAACGAGAGCCGTATCAAAGAATACAACCTCGTTATCGAAAAGATCACCGAACAAATTGACGAGATGCAGAAGCTTAAAGACGAGTCTGATAAGATTGCTGCATCTAGTGAAAAGGGTAGTGAAGCTTATCGTAAAGCCATGATCGATTCTGCAGGTTATAGTGAAGCTGTGACTCGTCTGGGTGATACGTTTACTACTGTGAATAACAAGGCTCTGGAGCTTACCAAAGCTAACGATAACCTGCGCGCTCAGTACGAGGCTTTTGAACTCAAGCCTAAGACCTTCGGTGAGGGTTTGCAGAACTCCATTCAGGGTTTTCGTATCGAGAACAACATTGGTTCCTCGTTGCAGGATCGTCTCATTGGCAACATTGACGGCGCACTCGATACGGCTCACCAGAGCTTCCAAGAGTTCTTCTCTGGTGTTGTCACTGGTACGAAGTCGGTCGGTGCCGCGTTTGGTGACATGGCCAAGGCAGTGATTAGTGCTATCGTGTCAATGGCGGCGAAGGCGGTTGCTACCCAAATCTTCGGTCTGTTGCTCAGCTTCATTCCGGGTATGGCTGGTGGTGGCTCCAACCCCGGTGGTATTGGAAGCAATAGTCTGTCTAACAATCCATTCAACATTCGTGTGTGGAATGGTGGTCCTATTCCGGGACCTGATGGTAGCTACGTGCCTGAGCGTCGTATTGGTGGTGGCGCAATCACTGGTGGTTTGCCCACGCGCGATAGCACTCTGGTCCATGCGGCCAAGGGTGAGTTCATGCTTCGTAACTCGTCAGTCAAGAGTATCGGTCATGAGTTGTTGAATGACATGAACAACCGTGGTGCGACTGCGCTCAACAAACTGCGGGGTAGTAACATTGTCATGCCTCAATCTCGTCTGGACTCCAACGTTTATGTTGTGCTTCCCGAAGAGAGGCCGCAGCTTGGTGAGAATGATATTCTTGCTATTGTCAGCCGCGACATGCTACGTGGTGGTGCTACGAAGCAACTCGTTAAACAGATTTCATCGGGAGGTTAACTTGGCAGGTAACTTTGACTACTGCCCTAAATCACGAGTAGTGACAGAGCTTGCGCCTGACGAGACGGACGTGATGAGCATGAATGGTTGGCAGTTCTCGTCTCGACCCCGTACACCTTATCGGCCTTCGTTCAAGGTCAAACTGAGTGGTATGCGTTGGTATCTAAACAGTGCTGGAACTGCACTAGATGTCACGACCAATCCTACCATCAACGCTGGACGGTTACTTAATTTCTACAAGCTTAACCGCAAGTGGGATACCTTCTCATTTCCACATGAGTATCTGGGTATCATCATTTGTAGGTTCAAAGACCCTGTGAATATTCCTGTGGCAATCCCAGACTCTGGTGGACTTATTGAAGCATTCGAGGTAAACCTTATTCAGCATAATGCTTCTTGGACTATTTAATGCCAGCTATTCCTGCAACCCATATCAGTGATGCACACAAGCTAATTGCTGATGCAAAGATTGACCTCTACGAACTGACCCCTAGTATTGGGTCCGGTACGCTTCGTTTCAAGAATGACTCCAATGAACGCTGGCTGGGCAACGACTATACTGGACTACCAGTGAAGTTGTCAGGTGAGACGTTCACGAGTCAAGGATCAGCGCCACAGCCCTCACTACAGATTGGTGATATGGGTGTGAACCTGTCTCCGTTCAAGCCGTTGATCTTTAATGGTGGAATGGATAATGCTCGCATTGTTCGCTACCGTGTCTTGCTTGATGATCTAATTAACAATCGAAACATCAAAGAAGTTTCAGTGTATCGTGTAAAACGTATCGAGTCCTACTCGGTATCACAGATCACTGTTAGTCTAGCTGTGTTCTCGCCTAGTGGTCCGAGCAGTATGCCGTTTAGACAGTTTGTTCCCCCTGACTTCCCATTTGTGGTGCTGTAATGGATTATGAGAATCTGATCGGTCGTGCCTACGACCCTGTTAGTGCTAACTGCTTCACCCTGTACCGCGATCTGTACAAGCAGAACTTTGGTATCGAGGTCCCCCACTACGCTGTTCCTAATGATTGGGACCCAGAGAAGCTCGACCTGATTGGCTCGCTCTACAAGGACGTGGGCATGGAGAAGGTTGATACGTGGGACCTGCAACCGGGTGACGTTCTTGCCACCGCAGTTGGCTCAACCAACCCTAACCATCTGGTGATCTATGTTGGCGACAACAAGATTATCCATCATAAGCTGAATCTCCTCTCGACCGAGGAAGCGTGGCGACCCTTCTGGAAGATGGTAACATGCTACGTCCTGAGACACCCTGACGTACCGGACCTGACTCCGGTGCTGCCGGATATTACCATTGAGGACTTGTTGAAGTCGCAACAAATTTTGGGCTAGATTTCTATACAAGTATATTACTTATATATTTTTTTACGCGTAGGGATGATGTTGAAAAAATATATATAAGGGAAGAGAGATATGGATAAGCTTCTAGAATACCTGAACCCCGACGACAAACACGAACGGTGTGGTCTGATCCTTAACGACGGTCAGATCATCGAGGTGGATAACGCCCACGGCGATCCCGAGCATGGGTTTGAGATTCCTGCCGAAATGTTGGTTCGTCATGAGAAGAAACTCAGCGGCACTTGGCACACACACCCAAATGGTACGAGCCAGTACAGCCAGATGGATCACCTTGGGTTTTCTCAGTGGCCGCAACTTACTCATTTCATTATCAGTCCCGCTGGTGTAATAGGTTATAAGGTAGTCAACGGAAGCGTCGTATATGCAGATTAAACTTCATGGCCATATTGCAACGGAGTACCCCGATGATTATTTCATCGAGGCCGCTACCGTGGCTGAGGCCATTGAAGGTTGGTCGCGTCAGGTTGGGTTCTATACCCATCTTCCTATCGAAGATCGACCGGTTCTGCGCGTGCTTGGGTTCGACACTCCCGAGAGTCTAACCGAGCGTACGGAACAAAAGGTGATCCACCTTGTTCCAGCTATGATAGGCGGCGGAGGTAACTTCGGCAAAATCCTCATCGGCACGGCTTTGATCGTGGCCGGTGTTCTGGCATTGCCCAACTTGGCAGTCGGTGGCGCACTGATCGGTGCGGGTATCGGTATGGTCTTAGGTGGTGTCATGGGATTCTTTGTCAAGGCACCTACGCTGTCGAAGGACAACGACCCGGAGGCTTCCAAGTATCTGGGTCTTAGTAATAACACCCTAGAGATTGGAACGCCTATTTCTAACTGTTACGGCGAGGTGGCCAAATACGGTCACGTTCTCGCACTCAACGTTGACTCCAACGATATGATTACAGGTACGTTTCCTACATCTCCAACCTAAAGGTCAATAATGATTACTGAAATTCTCCAAGACCTACAGCTTCATGCCGACTCCGAAGGTAATCTCAGCCGTGCGCGATACCGTGAGAATGGTTCGTTCTCTACCGAGAAGATCGAGAGTGTGTTCGGTTCATTCCGTGAAGCACGGCGACAGGCGGGTCTTGAACCCACTCGTGGCCAAAAGCAGGTTCTCAACCAGATCGCCAAGCACGTCAGCCATGACGACTATCGGCAGTTCGTAGTAGATCGAAAGGACTATGGTGACAAGTACCGACGCCCCGACTCCAAGCGTTTTCAATCAATGCTTGTCTGTACTGATGTCCACGATATCGAGTGCGATCCTTTCTGGCGAAGGGTTTTCATTGACACGATCCGGCGTGTTCAGCCTGATATCCTTATCTTCGGGGGCGACCTGTTTGATCTGGCCGAGTTTGGAAAGTATGGTGTGGACCCCCGCGAGTGGGACATCGTTGGACGAATCAAGTGGGTCCATGAGTTCTTGCGAGAGTGCCGAGAGGCCGCAGGAGACTCAACTGAGTTTGTTTTAATTGAGGGTAACCATGAACACCGACTCCTTCGTCACCTCTCCGATGCGACGCCAGCGCTCAAGACGGTATTGTCCGACCTTCACGGGTTTACAGTACCTAAGCTTCTCGGTCTTGACGAGTTCGAGGTCCGGTACGTCGCTAGGGCTGACCTCGCTACCTTTACCAAGAGCGATGCTAAGCACGAGATAGGGAAGAACTACGAGGTATTTTATGACTGCTTCATGGTCGATCACTTCCCTGCTGGTGCAGCTAGGGGCGTCCCCGGTGTTAATGGCCATCACCACAAACACCTTGTTGATGCTTATTACAGTCACGTCTTTGGATCGTATGAGTGGCACCAGCTTGGGTCGGGTCATCGTCGGGCGGCTTCATACTGTGATGGGGAAAAGTGGTCAATGGGATTTGCCATCGTCCACGTCGATACCCAAGAGAAGCGATCAATCACCGAGTATGTAGATATTCGGGATTTCGCTTGTGTCGGTGGCACGTACTATGTGCGTGAACCGAGCGAAAGTTAAGCTAGACAACTAGCTCATTGTGCTGTAACTAACAGTCACCTATAGGTGGGATCGTTAGTTGCAGCACAATCTTATTGGTGGTAAAGGCGGATCGTCAGGATCGTTCAAGTCTCTACCAGATACTCTCAGGTCAAACGATTCTTTCGAGATGCTTCTGGGGCTGGGTGCTGGCCGCTGGAAGGGACTCAAGAATGGTTTGCGTTCCCTAGACATCAACGATGTTCCGCTTGAGAACGAGGACGGTAGTTCCAACTTTCAGGACTTCGCCGTCATTTTCGCGGACGGTGATCCCGCTCAGACCCAGCGCATCAACTTCAAACTTGGTGGTGGTGGTGGAACCACGCAGGTCAATCAGCAGATCGGCAACGTCAACACCGGCGTACCCGGTCCATGGGTGACGGCTGCTACTAGCACGGTCGGTGCTGACTTCATTGATCTTCGTCTGGTTATCCAGCAGCTTTACTATCAGGACAACAAGGGCATCAAGGGTAACACCATGACGCTTGAGTTGCAGATGCGTCCGCGTGGCAGCGCCAACTGGATCAATCCTCTTAGCAGCAATGCCGCCCCGACCTACGATGCCAAGAATGGTTTCGCTATCAACGATGGCTTTGATGGTAGCTTGCGTGGTTATATGTTGGCTAAGGCATGGGCCAATACGAATACATGGAACGACCCTAACCCCGGCTACATTGTCATTAACGACAAGACGACCTCTCCTGCCGTCAAGGAGTTGCGTATCGCAGTTCCTAACACTGGTGACTACGCGAACAAGTCGTGGGAGGTTCGTATCCGCCTTATCGAGAAGGATACCAATCAAGCTGATCCGGTTGATGAGAAGCGCACTGTAACCTTCGAGTCCATTGCTGCTGTTATCAAGCGCACTATTGGTGAGACGGAACCGTGGCGTGGTCTGGCATGGTTGCAGATTGTTGGTAAGGCTACCCAGCAACTTTCTGGCGTACCGGCCATCCGTGGTGTGTACGAAACCAAGATCGTCAAGACCCCTCCCTCTAGTGTGTTTAATCCTGAGTCTCGTCAGTACACGACGAATCTGTGGGATGGTAGCTATACCCTGAACTATACTGCTGATCCCGCTTGGTGTATCGCGGATATTATCGAGGACCCAATTTCAGGCATCGCGGCACTGTCTCCGGGTGCAAGCCTTGACAAGTGGGATGCACTGGAAGCTTCCAAGTATTACAGCGAGCTAGTCTCTGACGGCAAGGGCGGTTTGCATCCCCGCTTCTCCATGAACGTCAACCTTGACCAAGTTCAGAACACTAATGATCTGATGCAGTACCTTGCTGGTGCTGTGAACTCCTTGGCTGTGGATACTGGCGATTCTAAGTGGCGGCTCAAGGTTGACAAACCTGAGAACCCCGTCGCGATTTTTACTCGTGATAACATCGTTGGTGAGTTCCAGTATAGTCATACTGACGTGGACTCACGTTTCAACGATTACACGGTTAGCTTTACCAATGCCGAGAACCGGTATCAGGAAGATCGTGTACGTGTATTCGATCAGGCCCACATTGATCGCTTCGGTCGTAAGCCCACTACGATTGTAGCCGTTGGTTGTAACAACCGACAGGAAGCAATGCGTCGTGCAATGTTCCGTCTGCGTGTGTCCACTAACGAGCATCGTCTTGTCAACTTCACAACCAATCGGCAGGGTGGTCTGATCCAACCGCTGAATGTTATCATGGTGGCTGATACTGACCTCGCCTATACTGGCTCGACGGTCAACAGCCTTACCACCACTCGTATTAAGAACATCAATGGAACCACGATCACGCTGGGTGCACCGCTGCGTTTGGAGACGGGTGTTTCCTACAAGCTCAAGATTACGGTTCCCAATCCTGACTATGATCCTGACCGGACTTCTCAGCCGACTAACCCCGATTGGAAGAAGCCCACAATCGTAGTTACCCGTACAGTGACCAATACAGCCTCACAGAGAGGCGATGTCACCGTTCTGTACCTAGACACCGCTCTGCCTGCAAATGCGCCTGTGGAGGCTCCTGTGGCGCTAGAAGCGACAGGTCTGCCTAGCTTGCCCATTGCTTACCGTGTGATGGAAGTTTCTCCGGGGGAGGATGGGGAAACCTACAGCATCCAAGCACTCGTGATCGACAGCGGCAAATGGTTCGCTATGGACAACGTGAGCGAGGCTGCGCTCATGGGTCAGGTGGCAGATCAGACTGTGGCACCTCCGGGTATCCCTGCGGATGGTCTGTTCAGTGTTCGCTCATTCGAGACGGACTTCCAGATCAAGCGCGTGTTAACGATCAACTGGGATCGCCCACCCTCCTTGTTCCTCGAAGGTGTGCGTGTCGAGTACAACCTGAATGGTGGTCCGTGGATTATCCTCGACCAATCGGCACAGCAGAACTACATCGAGATTCAACAGCCCGAGAATGGTATCTATACTGTCCGTCTGACGGCAAAGGATCGTCGTGGTCGTGAATCATCTGCGGTTACTGCAAGCTATAACGTTGACGAGAACGCAAGTGATTACTCGAACTTGCAGCGGGTTGGTAAGCTGGCTGATCTACCTTCGCGTGGTCGAGCTTTTGGTGAGCGTTACACTACTGACGATCAGAACCCCAACGTCACCTTTATCTGGGACGGCACCAAATGGGTAGCTGAATCAAACTTCGTGGACAAGGCTGACCAGATTCAGTTCGAGGGCGGTGAAACGCTTGAGGAAATGAAGCCTGCGGAGGGTGGTGCTACTGTTGGTGGTACGATTGGTGACAACATCCGTAACCCGGATGGTACTCTGTACATTCCACTCACGCCTGAGCAACTGCGTGATACTACCCCGCCTGCCAAGGTTCAGAACCTTGTGCTGGATAGTGTCTTGACGGATCGTGGTGCGACTATCACCGGCTCGTGGGATGCTCCCACCGATACCGATCTTGCGGGTTATGACTTTGAAATCAAGGAAGGTACGAGTCAGTACTTCTCATACAGCACCAACCTTCCCAAATACCAGATCAACGATGTGCGTCGTAACACGACCTTCACGGCTCGTGTGCGTGCCTATGATACTTCTGGTAATCGTGGTGAGTGGAGCGACGTTAAGACCAAGGTTACGGCTCGTGACGATGTAGCTCCTGCGGCTCCGACCAACTTCAAGATCAGTGCAGCGTTCGAGACGTTCTTCCTGTCTTGGACCTCACCCTCTGATGCCGACATGGATATCATTGAAATCTATGCTGGTGCAACCAACGACGTAACCAAGGCAACTCTAATTGGCGCAAGTCGAGTTACCCCGAGTGTAGCTGCAACCTATACTCGTGCGGGTCTTGCTCGTCCTTTCACGGCTTTCCACTGGATTCGTGCAGTCGATACTTCAGGTAACCGGAGTGGCTTTACTGGTCCTGTCTCAGCCACGACAACGACTGTGGATATTTCAGACCTCACTCCCGGCCTGAACTTGGTTAAGGAAGTTAGCACGCTTCCTGATCCCACCAATTACACAGGAGCCAAGCTGGTATTCAACACCACGGATCGTCGCTTCTACCGTTACCAGAACGGTAAGTGGAATGGTAACGTGGTTGACGTGGCCGATCTGCAAGGTAAACTGTCTGGCGACCAGATTGGTGAAAACACCATCTCGGGTGAGAACCTTGTTCCTGAAACAATCACGAGCGACCTGTTCGAGAAGAACGTTCGTATCCCCGGTAACATCGTTGACATCAATGACAAGCTGATTTTTGGCTTGGATGGTTTCATCACGCCTGATGCTACCACCACTGTCAACGGCAATACGGTCAAGCTGTCCACGATAGCTCAGAACTCTCTTGTGCCCTCGCTGAACTACGTTGGTGAATTTGCCACTGCTCCCAGCCAAGCCCAACTTGGTGATCGGTGGAAGCAAAACGCAGTTTACAAGAACTCTACGGACATGCGTTCCTATGTCCTTACGGGGAGTCCGCTGGATTGGGTTATCTATCTGTCGGATGGTGTGGCGTTCAATGTTGAGATTGAATCCAGCAATGGTACTGTGTTCCGTGTTGGTCAGTCCCGTACTACCATGCTTAAGGCACGACTGTTCAAGAATGGAGCAGAGGTAACAGAGCAAGCACCTGAGAGTTGGTTCAGTTGGCGGCGGATATCTGTTATTCCACGTCAGCCACCCAACGACGATGCAAGCTGGAATGCCAAATATAAAACTGGTTACAAGCAGATTCAGATCAACGTCGATGATGTACAATCTCAAGCTACTTTTTTTGTGGACATCATAAACTGATTTAGGTAAACAAACTTTAGGAGTTTTATCACATGGCAATTATTAGTACTGGTCAGCTGACCATCGTTGACAACAATGACGCTCGGCAGATCACTGCTTATGTGCAGGCCAATCCGGGTACGCAGCAGGTCTATACCAAGGACGAATCTGCTGTTACGTTTACTCCCAACTGGACCACGGTAAACGGTAACTTGGGTCTTGAGCTTCGTGCAATGGTATATGCTTCGCGCGCAGGCTCGCCCGAAGATATCACTGGACAGTTGACTAACCGTAAGTGGACGACCGTTCCGGGTGGTACGGCGCTCGCTTCTGGTACTGCCCCGACGACTGACTTTGAAGCTGGTGGTTCACTCACGGTCAATCACTCGTCCACCCTTTCTACGCTTTTAATTAAGGCCAACCTCAAGGTTGGTAACCCGCCCGAGATTATCTACTTCGAGGGTGATTACACCGATCCTGTCACTGGTCTGGTCAGCAAGGTGCTGGCTTCCATTACGCTGTCGCAGGTTCGTACTGGTACGAACGCTGTTTACATCAACCTCCGCACCGTTGATGGTGATACCCTTGAGCCTGATGTTGGTAAAAGCACTGTTCGTGTTTATGCCGACCTCGTACGCGCTGCGGGTGTGGATGACACTGGTGTTAACTATCGTTGGTTCCAATCGCCGCATACTGCTGCCGATCAGGTTGATGGTAATCTGGCAAACGTGACTGCCAACTATGGTGCGATGACTACGGCTCAGGTTGCAGTTAATGCAGCGGGTGCTATCGGTCAGTACAATGGTGCTGCTATCACGACCTCTAATATGCCTGATGGTGCTTTCATTGACGCCAAGGGCCTGATCGTTCATGCTAACGCCGTTGTAGACGTTGGTGTGTTCAAGGTTGAGGTTCGTGACGCTGATGGTACGATCTATCAGACGTTCTTCACCCTTCGTGACGTTAGCGATCCTTACGAGGTTCGACTGATTAGTTCGGCTGGTGACAAGCTCCAGAACGGTGTTGGTAGCACGGATGTGTACCCGACTGTGTACTATGGTGCTGAGAAGCGCAACAACACGACCGGTATGCTTTTCCGTTGGTACTTCTATGACCGTGATGGTAACCGTGGTGGCTTCGTTGACACTACGCGTACGGCTGTTGCTGGTGGTCGTACGATTACGGCTAACACCACGACCACGTTTACGTTCTCTGGCTCTGCGATTACCTTCGCGGCTGGTGATATCATCAAGGCAGTTCTGTCAGGTACGGCAGAGTACTTTGAGGTTGCATCGGTTTCGGGTAACGTGGTTACTGTTCGCGCTCCTAGCAGCAATCCTTGGCTCAAGAACAGCTTCGCAACGTTAACCGCCAACAAATATCTGAACGGTTCAATGTTTGTTATTACCTCAACCCGTACGACTAATGGTACAGCAGGTCCAGACACTGATTCTAAGATCACTGTTTCTGGTGACGATATCGACGCTAAGGGTGTGATCTTGGTTGAAGTCAACCAATAAAGGTAACAAATGGCAATTATTAGTGT
>Ga0182217_1000072_pt1 | contig 14671 bp, 9 predicted proteins | sample G5R1MG_18_FD_128395 | JGI IMG/M metagenome (GOLD analysis project Ga0182217, IMG submission 128395) | Switchgrass phyllosphere microbial communities from Michigan, USA - G5R4_NF_03OCT2016_LD1 MG | ecosystem: Host-associated > Plants > Phyllosphere > Phylloplane/Leaf | place: USA: Michigan... | reverse complement strand
GTGACCCCGGCAGAATAAAATCTCAGATTTTATAAGCGGGAAGCGCGTATAAAAATAAGAGCTCACGCCAGATTTATAGGTAGTCCGAGCTTTTTACGGACGGCTTCTGGTCTGAAAGACTAGTAAGCTCGGGATTAAAGAATTAGGGGGGGCTTCTGGTCCTGGTCCGAAGGACTTGGACTAGCAAGCGACCTATGAACTCAGCACGTCCCTAAATAAAAGGTGAAAGGTCTCCCATATTCCAGCTCAAGCGACCCAAACCCTAAAGGATTTGAGTTAAGTTATTAGAAATACAGTTAAATCGTGAAATATTTTAAAATATTATAATGCTCTTGATACCTAGAATAGACTAGACGGGGATCGAACCCGCGAGCCTAGCATCGAAAATGCTATGTCGTAACCACTTGACTACTAGTCCTAAAAGCCCAATACAAGTATCGCACTTGTTTCTATTGATTACAAGACAATTGCATTACTTTTATGCTAATTAGGCATAATATAAATAAATGTAAGATATATATAAAATATTCAGTGTATTATAAAATTAGTACTTAATTCCTTAAAATCTCGTGATTCTTACAGATAAAGCCTATTTATGTTCGTAATATTATATTACGTATATTTAAGAAATATCTTAAGGTAAGCTTCGTGCCTATATGCTTTCAGCACTTATCTTTGACTAACATAGCTTTCCTGCCGTGCTTATACTATAATAACTATTTAAGTGAAAATAGGATAGCCTACTAATTAGGTACATATAAACAACAGGTAAACCAGAGATTAATAATTATGTTATCTCAATATTAATAAATTAATATTCCAAGTTCCTTACGTACATAGGTTAATCCTTATTATATTCTAATTTCCTCTAGAAGATAGAAACCATACTGTCTCACGACGTATTTAACCCAGCTCATGTAACTTTTTAATCGACGAACAGTCGTACCCTACATAGTTTCTGCGTCCATGAGGATAAGTTAAGCCGACATCGAGGTGCCAAACCGCGCACTCATTTTGCACACTCTTGCGCAAATTAGCCTGTTCAACTTGTTATCATAACAATACTATATATTAGTATATTATTTCCATTTTTTACAAAATGGTTCAGACTATTTCTTCATTTTTTTCTTTGCCTTAGGTTAAGGCTAGTATATTTCAGCGATAAATATATAAAGTAACTTTAACTAGTTTAAATTATTTTCTAGATAATCAACCTTTTACTGCGAAAGATCCTATACGACGTTTTGATACAAATATTGATTTTTCTACATTAGCATCCATATATCCTCTATATACAACAGTACGTAACCCTTTAAAAGCAGAATCTATATTTTTTAATCCTCCTTTTCATTTAAATTTATATATAGCTCTATCCGCTCTATAACGTTTAGTTAATCTACCTTTCATTTCTAATTTAACTCCTCCTGTCTCTTTATATTTAATATTTGCTAATATTATACGACGAATTGTTAAACTATCTGTAGCCATACTTATATCCATATCTTTACCGCTCACGCTTATAAAATCTGAGATTTTATTCTGCGCTGCAGAATTAGATTCTAAAGCGTTATTTCTATTAAAATCTTTAGATTGGTCATTTAGCATTATTTGAGAGCTTGCTGACAAAGTCCGTCCTCCGGACTCTTCAGAGTTTAAATAAAAATCGTTTAGTACTTTATTTATACCGTCTGTAGTCCCTAATCCCGAGCTAACGCCAGAGACACTAGGATTCGCGCTAGCTCCAAAAGCGTTACTTTGGTGCAAGTATAAAATATTACTTAAAGTTTTATTTTTGAACTTATTTTCAACAAGATCAAAATTTACTACATTTTGTACTCTACCTCTTTCTAATAAACGATTTTTTACTTGTTTTATTTTAATTTTATTTAACAACTGTCTCATTACCATAAGAGGTACTCTTTTACTACTTTTAACTTTTAACATAAATATTTCAGTAAATATATCCACATTATTACTAATATGTTTAAGATTTATTATGTTAAATTCTACTTTTTTACCATAGTATTTACTTATGTAGTTACTTAATTTAAATAAAAATTTTTCTTCAAATTTAGATTTATTTAAATGTAACTTTAACATACATTTTCTAAGAAGAGCTAATGTAATAGAAATTTCTCTAGTTATTAATTTTTTAGAATAGTTTTCGATTCTTCTAGAAAATCTAGTTTTCATTTTATATTTGTTTAATAAATGATCTATTAATTTAGTATTATCTTTAACACCTAAACGAGAAATTAATTTAGTTTGAATTAAAATAAATTTAGTTAAAATTAACTTCAATAATTTAATTTTTTTTAATAATATTAATTTTTCTCTATTATAAACATATATTGTTATAATAGCTTTAGAATTAGTATGCTTAACTTCAGCTTTACTTACAAATATTCTATTTAAAGAAATACCTTTATTTCTAAATCTTTTTCCTTTAAATTCTTTATAATTAAAATACATTGAAAAATATCCTTTTATTAAAGTATTTATATTTAGATTATGAACAGGATAATTTTTTACGTTATTTAAATTATAGTTATATACATTATTAGTTCATTCTCTAGAAGCAGGAGGTAAATATTTACTTTCACCTACAGTATCCTTCAATATGTTGAAGGGTGTTAATTTAAAGTTAGTATTAACTTTTTTAGAAAAAATAAAAGAATTTAATTTATTATTTTTAATATATTATTTTGGATGATTATTATTTATACAAAAATTATTTTATTATTATACTGGCACATTATTAATAATGTAGCCTGAAAAAAATGTTGGGCATTTAATTAGGGTTATTGTTAGCATTACTCACCTAATAGTCGTTGAACGGTTTTATCTTGTTTAGTAACCGAAGGTGCCTTCGTAACCGAAGGTTCGGCACGCCTTTATGCTAAGATAAATTTCGCTTCAAATTTACTTATAAATACAAGTAATTTTTGAAATTAACCCAATTTAATATCAATTATTTAAACGAGCTTGCTTATTTTTTTTAGCTTGGGCGCCTTAAGGCGCCAGCCTCAAAAAAAAAAAACGAGTGTTATATTTAAATATTGAAGGACAAACATCCCTAGCGTAGCTTTTCCAATAATCCAAGACCTTTCCTTTTTGTGTCTTGTGATCCTATGCCCCGCTTACGCGACTGTAAGACTTGTTGGTGGTCAAACAGTAAGGCAAGATTTAGCCATTAAACTTGGTAAGTATTATACATAACCGTCAAAAGCTAGAGGTATAAAAATCAAAGCTCGCGCCAAGATTTTTATACGCGCCAGCCGACAGCTGTTTAATTATTAGAATAACTCCGTAATAATTAAAATACAACTATTTCCCCAATAATCAAAATCCTACCTGACAAAAAAAAATTGATTCCTCATTAAAATTTTGCTAGCTAGTACCCCGGTTTAACCCAAGATACTAAAATGCAAAAAAGCTAAAATATAATTAAATACAATAAAAATTGTATTTAGGCTTGTACATTTATACATATATATGATAGAATATAGCAATGCTATCTACTATTACAAACAAATAAATAATTAAAGTAAACGTGCGAAGCTCGTTTAACCATAAAAATTTAATTTAGTTTTACCTTTATTAAATATATAATAAACATAAAACATAATTGGACACTCCCATTTACTCTTTGTGGGGTCTGTGCCCCGCATAAACTGTCTCCTAACAATTTTTCCTTTCTAAGGTAACTTTCTTCAAGTTGGATTAATTAATCCATACAATATGGTCCCCAAATAAAGGTATTACATTTTTATCTTATCAATTACCTTATTTACTGAAAACTGTCCCCAACCATACCTAGTAATTAGTAACAGTAAAGCTGCATAGGGTCTTCTCGTCTAACTAGAGGTAAACTGTATCTGCACAGTTATGCCAATTTCACTGAGTCAATCATAGAGACAGCTGTTGTATCGTTACATCATTCATGCAAAGACTGCATTTAACAGTCAAGGTATTCCGCTACCTTAGGACCCTCACGTTAAGGCCGCCATTAACCGGGGGTTCCTACGTTACCAAACCTTTTAAAGTTAGTTATTTTCGTTAACCAGCCGGCACCGGGCAGAAATCACACTCTATACTTTGACTTTAAGTCTTATGCAAAGTGCTTTGTTTTAATTAAACAGTCGTACAACACAATTTCATGCTTCTTCCTTCTTACCATATGTAACTATTAGTTACATATGGACAAATGAGACCTACTTCTCCCTAAGTTACGTAGTTAGTTTGCCGAGTTCCTTTATGATTGTTAGCTCATTTACGCCTTCGTATTTTCTACTAGCTTACCTGGCACAGTTGTTAGGTACGGTTTTTTTTCGTCAAATTATATTTGATATATTACTTCTTTTTCCAGTACATTTTCCACTAAAAAAATGTCGTCGTTTAAGTAAAAAGATTTTCTCATCGTTTAAACCCTTGGGACTGTAAACTTAGAGGCCGTTACTTTATATATCCATAAGCTTTAGGCGAGATGATAATAAAATAGGTTTTTTAATTTCTATTTTATTTCTGATCTTTTTTGTTACTCATGTCACCATTCTCTCTTGAGTTTACTGTATACATATTCTACATTTAGAGGTATAAAAATCAGAGCTCGCGCCAGAATTTTTATACGCGCCCGTAAAATAGTAATTCTAGTTATATTATAAAATAATACAAATTCCAGGTTTACTCAATGTTCTGCTACCCCAGTACTAAACAATAAATATTATTATTCAATATGGACAAGATTTCGGTATATTAATTAGATCCGTTGAATTTTCGATGCCTTTAAAAAACTTAACAAGCGCTCTGTTACGAAATCATTGAATTATGGCTGCTTCTAAGCCCATCTCCTTGTCGACATAAATAAAGACCTTCTTATTTTCACTTAATAATAATTTCGGAACCTTAACTCTTGTTCTGGGCTGTTTCCCTTTTGACATACAACCTTATCACTCTATGTCTGATAATTCAAGATTCATCGTTGCCATTCCGAGTCTACAAACTCACCGGTAAAGCCTTTACGACTCCCCGATATATACAAAATAAAACGTATTTTATATAATAAATTATTATATAAATTTTACATCTTGCCTGAGATGAAGTTCTGTACCTGCGAAGATGTTACTTAAATTGCCTACTATTATAGGTTTCGCAGAAAACCAGCTATCTAGGTCAGTTTTGTCTTTCACTATACTTACCACAGTTCTTCGGATATTTTTGCCACAATAACCCGTTCGGACCTTTATAGTCCTGACCATGGTAAGATCACCTAGCTTCGGGTCTAACTTTAGACACTAATTCATTTTTTCGATCATCGGTTTAACTACGCGGTTTTGCTCGCATCTAATGTTAACTTGGTGACCCATTATGCAAAAGGTACGCTCTTACTTTTAACTCGAGCTGCTTATAAAACTACTATTTTCGCTTCTCCTTTCCCTTACGGTACTATACTCTGACGCTTATGATATCATATTTAGCCTTAGAGGAAGGTTCCCCTTAATATTTAAACAGATTTTAGTCTATTTTACTTATTTAGATATACTTATACCTAGGCTACTCTACTTTCGCTCACACTATTCGTAGAATCTCGTTTGATTTCTTTTCCTGAAGATACTAAGATATTTCAATTCTCTTCGTTTATTATTGAATTTCTCTAAGAGTTAAAAACCCATTTGCGGGGTAATTCTCTGCGCTCTTTGATTCATAGCTAGGTCTCCCTAATAGTTTCTTTGTATACTTATTTATATTATATATAAATATTTTTCTATATCTAGTACAATTATTCACTATAAATTTTTAACTTATATAATTCGGATTATTACGAGTCGAACGTAACAAATTCTCAACCCAAATGAGACGCTTAACCGCCCAGCCCTAATCCGTATAATTTAAATGCTAATTAGCACTACACAGAGAATATCCGATTCGAACGGATGTGACATTATTGCCAAATAAGTCTCAAGCTTACCATCTTAAACCACTCGATCAATTCTCTTTAGGAGATATTATCAATATAAGAGCTTGCGCCTTAATAATATCTCACTATAAAATTTTTATTATGTCTATTGCTCGGACTAGTATATATTAAGAACCTCAATAATATACACTTACGTATAAGAAAAGTCATACTACGTCTACAAAATGTCAATATAAAATTCCACCTTCAAAACCAACATGATGATGGTTTGTTAAATGGTATGCATATATTCTTCATAATGCTACACCTAAGAAAAGTGTACCTATTATAACGTGTACAAAAAATTACGATAATTTACATTACCGGTTAGACTATGTCTTCTTATTATTATTTTATAATATTAAAATTAATATTAATTAATAAGCGGAGTTTGATGCCATTCTTTTATTTTGAGAGCTTATGTCTCAAAATAACATAATATTTATTAGCTAGTCGTTGAACCTTTATATTTGTCAGTAACAAAATATACTCGGCAGCAAATTATCTTTAGTATTAAAAGATGTTCTTGCTATTGACTCCGTTGTTAATATAAATACATATATTAATTATATACAAAACAAAACCCTTTATAATTTTCACCTGTTAATAAACATTCTTTTATTTTCTTTCTAGAAATATGTAAACTTGAAGCACATTGAGACATACTATCATAAATAGTTTTAGTATTATTATTAGTATCAATTGCTACTATTCTAGTACTATCACTAACTAATTTATCAGTATTTTTATAATATCTTACCCCTTGTTTTATTTCATACGGACTTTCGGATAAATATAATTTATCTAATAAATTATTTATTTCAACTATGGATAGACGTTCATTAAATAAATCAGTATTACTTGTCATTCTATATTTATTAATATGCAATTTAATTGCATCAAATATATATTTACCTTCTATTGTAGTATGGTAACCTTTATAATATATATCGACCAATTTTAATCACAACTTAAAATCTTCAAGTTTTAACGTTTTTAATAAAATATTACCGTGCCCGACGGCGAAGCCGTCGGGCTCGGAATAAAAAATCGGAGATTTTTTATACGCGCCGTCATAAATTAAAGGTATAAAAACTTTTATTAAGTCATTAATTTGATTTATTTCTAATACTATAGTAGGATTACTATTTATTTTATCTAATCTAGAAGGAGTTAACATAATATTACCTGTACCTATAAATTCTCTCAATTTTTGATATAATTCAAGGCGCAAGCTCCCCCTTACATGATTTTCTATTTTAAATCTAGGTACGTATTTATTCGTAGAAAATGAGCCTTCAGCATCTATAAATCCAGCTAGTCAGTATTTAGTTATATAAATACTATTACTTCTAGAAGCAGGAATAGATTTATCTGATATATCCTGCATTTCTTTTTTATAGTTAATAATATCTAATTTACCTTGAGGTAATAAATGTTGTTTATCTTTAGTTAGCAAAACTGCTTTTTCAAATAATTTAAATTGATAATATTTAGAACTATTAAGATTAATATGATTAAATATAGGTAATACTACATCTAATAATGAATTTTTATCATTTATAAAATAATTTACTCTATTTCCAGATTTAGATATATGCCCACATTTAAGAGTATTCATAATATACTCTAATACTTGAATATCATCTTTATGTAAACCTATTTGAAATGTACATTGTACATTTTTAAATGTATTCTCTTTTAAATCTGTAGTTTTTATATGAAAATTACCTTCTCCATCTGTAAATCCTACAAATCATTGTAAAAATTTAGTATCTAAAGAATAATCTAAGGCACCGTTAACAGAATCAGGTAAAGAAATAAGTAATTTATCATTAATATTACTTTTATTATTAAGAATTTGAGCGGCAGAGCTATGAAAATAGTTTTTGAAAATGTTTTGTTTTGTTTTAAAGTAATTATATATGTAAATATACAGGGCTACATTTGTTATAATTAACCCGTAACTTTGACATAGTGTAAGCGAAATATTTAATTATCTTTTGTTATATAGGAAAATTCCTATGTTCAATAGTTCACACTATTGTTCAGACTATATCATCTAAACAATATACAATATATTGCTTAGTAAAATTTGTATTACAGTACAATACTGTAAAATTAGTCGTTGAACCTTTAGATACTACAATTATCTGTAATATATAATATCTAATTGGCTGCATATTAGGTATACTTATACGTTTTTATGCAATTAACTTTATTTGCGATTAAATTTCTAATATAATACATATATTACTAAAAGAAATAAAAAAAGGGCCTACACGTGTGTTTTTATAAAATTCTACTACTATTCATTCCAGATTTTAAAGATTTTATTTTTTTTACTCCTTCAGCAGTTAAATGCTCTTTAGTTACCATTATATTAGATATTTTACAAAAATCTTGGAAATCTAAAGATTTAACACCTTGTAAAGGGTATTTAGAAAAAAAAGGGATTATTATATCTTTAATATTAGCATATTTGTATACAACAATCGTAGCATAAGTGGGTCTGGTTGAAACTTTTTCAATATTACCACAACCTAAATAATCCTTAATTTTAGTTAATAACTCTTCATCTCTTATATGTTGAGATAAGGAGAAAGTCATAATAATTTGATAACCAGTCGAAGTATTAGCTTTTTTAGTGTTAACGTAAAAACAACCTTCTCCGTCTGTAAAACCTGTTAATCAATTAGGATGAAAACCTTCAAACTTAATTAAAGGACGATCTACAGGGTATACATTAGGAAAACTATTTTTTAATTTATCAGATAAACCTATATTGATGGATGCTTTTATAGCTATTATTTTATAAATTCCTTCTATAGTAGATTGTACTTTTAAATCTAATAAATTAATAGCTTGTTTAAATAAAAGATAGTCAGCCCGTTTTTGAGTTATTAGAGGGTATTTATCAAAATGAGGTATAATTACATTTAAAATGTCTGTAACCGATTGAACACTATAAACTATAGTATTTCTATCTAAACGTTCACTTATTATACCTATACCAAAATAATCTTTTATTTTTCTTAATAAAATTATCTCTCTACTGTGTAACTCAATTCTAAACTCAGGAATTACATTTCAACCTGATTTAGCTGTATTTTTCTTAGAAACTTTTAAACTAAAACTGGATTCAGCGTCAGCAAATCCTGTTATCCAGTTAGGGCAAAACTTTTTATCTATTATATTTATTATCTGGTTATTATTAATTTCCTCCTTTTCGGAGCTAGCTCGTGAAGTTGAATAAAATCTTTTATTTGAAGCACAAACTCCACTTAAATTTTTTAAGGGTTTTAATGCATAATATGGTTGAATAGTACTATTATAGTTAAAAATTAACATAACTAAGCCGTGGAAACCAGTACCAAAGTAAAAACAAGTACCGTAAGCTCCATCACTAATAGTGAAAGAAGATACAGAATATTCTACACCTTGGAAACCTGTAAATATTATAGCTAATACTACAGTAGCAATTGAACCATATAAGGCCCCACTTCTTTTTCCTTGAATTAAAGAGTGATGACCGTATGTAATTGTTGCACCACTTGATAATAAAATTACTGTGTTAAGTAAAGGTAATTCAAAAGGATTAACAGGTTCTATACCCATAGGAGGTCATTGACCTCCTAATTCTATAGTAGGAGTTAAAGCACTCATTAAAGTTTTATCTTATAATTAAATAAGATATGATTTAAATTTCTGCATTATTATAATGTTAATCTTGATGTTTTCGATTTTTATTCATTTGACCCTTTATTTTTTTTATCTTATCTAAACCCTCTCTAGTTAAATGGGCTTTATTTTTAATAAACTCCGCCGCTTTTTTAAAATCTTCATAATCTTTAGACTTTACTCCTTGTAATTTATAGGATTCAAAAAGAGGAAGAATTTTTTCATTTATATCTGAAAACTTTTCAACTATAAATTCCCCGGCGGCTTCGCCGCCTCCAGATTTAGTTACATATCTACCACAATTTAAAGTAGAAATTAAACTTTCTAAAAATTCTCTATCTCTAATATGTTGAGTTAAAATAAATCTTAATCATACTGTTTCTCCCAATTTAGAAAGTAGAGACTTTTTCAATGCTATAAAGAAACATCCCTCAGCATCAGTAAAACCAGCTAATCAGTATAAACTTTGGATTTTTCTATCTTTAACTTCTGGTATTAAAGCAGGTACTAAATCAGGAAAATTAAGTTTGAATGTGTCAGAGAGTTCTTTACTATTTAGTGACGCTTTAATTGACGCAATTCTATTTAAACCTTCTAATGTTAAATGCTTTCCATCTTCAATTAGTTTTACTACTTCTTTAAAAAGTAAATAATCGGATTGTTTATAGGTTAATAAAGAAAACTCGTCAAAATGATTAATAATAACTTTTAAATCATTAATACCTGATACCCTGTATTGCACAGAGTCCAGGGCCAGCCTGGAAATATGGCCCACATTAAAGAATAATTTTATTTTTTCTAATAAAGCAATATCTTTGATATGTACACCTATCTGAAAGGTAGTTTTTACTCTAAAATTGGTTTTATATTTAGAATTTGGACTAATACTTACGAAAAAACAACCCTCACCATCCGTAAACCCAGTAACATAGTGTGGGTTTAACTTAGAAGAAGAGGCTTGACTAGAAAATAGGGATTTTGGAGTTTTTGAATAAAAATTGTTTAAACACAATTTTGGGTTTAACATAACATTATTACTATTATGCAGAAATACCGAGTTACCTCGGCACTTAGAATACACCTTACAATATCTAGTTGATATTGAGAAACCGTCTACTCGTTGCTCTTTTACAGATATAAGACTATCTGATTTAGATCCGCGATTGCCTATTCCTATTGCTAGAATCTCTAATGATGTTACTATACCCTGAGTCATTAATCAGGCCACTTTAAAAGTTTCCGTAAAAAGTTTAGTTATTAGAGCTTTAAGGTGTCCCCGGAATTTGGTTTCTATTCACAATGCTTTATGAAAAAATGCTCAGAAAATAGCTACAAAGAATAAACCTTCAGATACTATAAATAATATAACACCTAGATTTAATCCTTTTTGAACAGCCAATGTATGGTTACCTAAAAAAGTCAAATATTTACAATATATCACTATATTGGTTGGACTCTATCTTAATTAATAGGTTTAGAACGTATTAACTTTTAACGTAAAGCCTCTGAAGGTCCTACTAGGATAATTATACGTCCATAGGTTCCCTGCTGATTATCTTATAATGATAAGGTTTTCCAGCAAACAGTTAAATTTAAAGAGGGCACTTTATATGTAGCGAAACTCGTACTTAATCTAGTTTTCCTATAATTTCTCTTATTTTTAATCTTCCTTCCTCAGTAAGATGTTCTTTAGATACTATCATATTATATACTGTAGTCCATTTTACATAATCATTATATTTTTCCCCTAATAATGGATATTTGTCAAAATAATTTACTATTGATGATATATTTTTTATAGAAGATACATATATTGATAATACTTCTGATTTAGTGTTATTGCTGTTATAGCTTTTTAAATTAGTCTGGAAAAATAATGCTAATTTTAACATAAATGGCTCCATACTGGATGATGTAGGTTTATCATACAAACGTTGATCTAATCTAAATCTTAAACTTACACTTTCACTTGTAGATCTTTTACTAGTTTCCGATTTATCTTGTTTTGGTCTATATTTTATACCAAAATGTCCATCTGCTTCAGTAAAACCAACTAATCAACTATTTGTGCTAAAATCAGATTCATCTAATGAACTTTCAGCAATAAATAATGAATATTTATTATTAAAAAATTCAATTAATTTATTGAATGTTATATTTTTAGGTGTTCTTAATTTACCATGTATTAAATTTATAATAAATAATATACCCACTTTATCTCCGATAATGTAACGTATCGTATTATTACCTGAAGATTGAAAACGTCCTATACCTCCTAATTCTGATTGAATAAAAGCATAGAAACCAAGATTATTAATATGAGAAGTAAAAACTATTCTAGGATTAAGTATTCTATTTAAGGTAGTACTACCTAAAGAAGGTATTGATATATGACCATCCCCTTCTAAAAGACCACTTAAATAATAAGCCAATTTTTCTGGATTATTTTTATAGTTATCTCTAGTAGAATGAAGATTATTATACCCTTGTAACGCTAGTTCTAGATCTTGTGTTGAAATAGCTGATGCGGTATTTAATATCATGGATTCATGTATATAATCTCTACCCTCTGCGATTATATCACGAAATCAAAATGACATTGAGGCAATTACTGTTATTAAGGCTATAAAGAATACATTATATGCTTCACTGAAATTATGCATAGATAATGCTCCACTTGTAGTTAAAGTGAATAAACTTAAACTAGTGTAGAAAGGTCAAGGAGATGGAGATACTAAATGAAAAGGATGATCTTGAAAATTACTCCTTATTACTTGAGTCATAATAAATTATCCTACTTTTGCATGATTAACATATAATTATATTAAAGGGTTAAATAACCCTGTTTCCTTGAAGGATGGGAGATGAGGGAGTCGAACCCTCACAATTCTGCGTGTAAAACAGATGCTATACCATTAAGCCAACCTCCCTATATATATATATATGTATAACTTTAAAAATAGATGACCTACCCCTAAGTTTGATAGCTTGCTGATCCTAGAGCTTGCTGAGTCCTCCGGATTTCCGGAGGAGGATTTTAATCCTCCGGATAAAGCCTTATAATTAATTTTTTTATTAATTAATAAGATTACATGTTACACCCTTTACTATATATTATTGTTTATAGCTCCTTTGAGACTTGAACTCAAACACTAGTCCTATCAAAACTAAGGTCTAACCAATTAACCTAAAGAGCCTTTTTTATATAAAACAAGAGGAATAAAAAATCTCCGATTTTTTATACGCGCCTCTTATATAAAATAAGTTAAAAACCTCGTATTCTTAATCACGAGGAATAAAAATCCTGCACTGTAGAATAAAATAAAAGACGAGCGGTAAATTTTTATATCCGTTAACCTACACCACCTTATATTTCTCCTCTTCGAGCCCAAGTTAATATATCTTTTAGATCATCATCTATCATAGCATCTATTTGATCTAAACCTCTCAAGAAATTATTTTGGTTACCATTCTCTAGAGCTTCAGGTAGTCTGAAAGACCCCGCAGGACTATCAAAAAATGAAGGATATAATCTCTGAATACTATTTATAGCATCAAAATTCATATTTCTAGCACTTTGTATTAATGCATGCCGCTGTCTAAGACTAACAACCTCAGGTCTTCACGCAGAAGAATTGTTATCACCTGTATTATTAACTGGATTATTATTAGCGGGAGAATTATTAGCGGGTAAAAATTTTAGATTGTAAAGATTTACCTACAGGTTTATAATCTTTAACTTCATCTATATGATTAGGCTTTATTATGATTATTATAGCACCTACCATTGCTAACAATAATATTAAACTAATTAAAATTAATCATGCATTATAATTAGTATACATAATATTACCTATAGTTGTAATATGACTATTATCTATAACAGAACCTTCTCAACCTTCTCCTGTAACATGTGCAATATCATTTAAAAAGCTTAATATACTTTCAAAAAAAGATTCTTTATTTAAAGAGAAAAAATATAAATTACTACTTATATTAAAATAATTATTGATCATAGCTACAGTAAAAGGTAGTATTTGAAAAATTGGATAGTTAAAAGCTATACCCGTAAATATAGCTAAATATATACTATTACTTGTGTTACTTTGTAATTCACTAGTTCTAATATTAATTAACATTAAAATAAATAAAAAAAGTATAGATACGGCACCTATATAAACAATTAAATAAGATAAACCTAAAAAACTTAAACCTATAGCAATTAAATAAGAAGAAATACTAGCAAATAAACCAATTAAAAATAGTAGGGTAGCAAGCCAGATCCGGTAAGTATACTTCCGTGGATCCAAAGAGCCCCCTCCGAACCGTACGTGCAACTTTCACTGCATACGGCTCTCCCCTATCAATTTATGTTAGAACATACTACTTATACTTTTTCAAGTTTCATAACTATTTCACATTATCTGCATTATTGAATTTCTTAAGGTCCTTTAAGGCTAGTCCATCGTATTTTCCTACGTGGATTTTTTGGTGACATTTGATACAGACAGGAATTTGTTTTCTGTTTATTTGAGCCATTATTTTTGAGAATCCCGCGAGAGTTTCATTCATTTTTCTGATATGTTTTAGATGATGCATTTGTATGTTGTCCTCCGCCCCGCATATTCAACAGGGAGATTCTAAGAATCCTTTAGACGTTCTCAAACCTCAGTTTAGGACTTCCATTGGATCGTTTACACGATTTATCTTAAATTTTCTGGTAATAGCTAGACTATCTTGGTATTCTATTCTTAAAAGCGTTTTCTTGGTTGATCCTAGAGTTAATTCATCCGCTGGTGTCAAGTATTTACCGAATTTTTTAAATACTTCTTTTCTGGATCTTAGCTTGTATTTTAATGCTAGGGTTTTAGCACAGGAGTGTACTAACATAAAATTAACCACACTTCCACCCAATCTTGAGTAGTTGTCTACGAATGAGTAATAGTTCATATACCCCCTTATCACTCAGTTATACCTTATTAAGATATCTCTATGTTCTAAGTTGATTCATTTATTCATCGCACTTGGTATCAT
>Ga0182217_1000071_pt1 | contig 14691 bp, 10 predicted proteins | sample G5R1MG_18_FD_128395 | JGI IMG/M metagenome (GOLD analysis project Ga0182217, IMG submission 128395) | Switchgrass phyllosphere microbial communities from Michigan, USA - G5R4_NF_03OCT2016_LD1 MG | ecosystem: Host-associated > Plants > Phyllosphere > Phylloplane/Leaf | place: USA: Michigan... | reverse complement strand
TGCGCGACGAACCGCGGCTCGTCGCCGCTGCCCGCGCGGTGGGGGTGGAACTGTTCGACGTGCGCGAGCCGCCGCGCGACCTGCCGGTCGGCAACGGCCGCGCACGCGCGGGCAATCGGTTGCTGACGGTCGGCACCGACTGTTCGGTCGGCAAGATGTACACCACGCTGGGGCTCGCCGACGCGCTGCGCCGCCGGAGCGTCCGCGCCGACTTTCGCGCCACCGGCCAGACCGGCATCCTGATCGCCGGCGCGGGCGTGCCGCTCGACGCGGTGGTCGCCGACTTCATTTCGGGCGCGATCGAGCAGCTCGCCCCCGCGCGGGACGACGATGGCTGGGATTTAATCGAGGGACAGGGATCGCTGTTCCACCCGTCGTTCGCGGGCGTCTCGACCGGGCTGCTGCACGGTGCGCAGCCGCGCGCGCTGGTGCTGTGCCACGATCCGTCGCGCGCGCACATGCGTGGGCTGCCGCACTACCCGCTGCCCGGGCTCGCGGAGTGTCTCGCCGCCAACCTGTCGGTCGCGCGGCTGACCGCGCCCGACGTGCAGGCGGTCGGCGTCGCGCTCAACACCGCCAAGCTCGATGAGCCGGCCGCGCGCCGGCTGTGCGCCGACACCGCCGACATGCTCGGCTTGCCGTGCACCGACCCGTACCGCTTCGGCGCGGACGGCATCGCCGACTGGATGCTGCAATGCTTCGCACCTACACAGCTCACCACGACTGTTTCCGCCTGAACGCGCCGTTCCGCATCTCGCGCGGGGTCAAGACCACCGCCGACGTGGTGACGGTGACGGTAATGGAGGGCGACCACGTCGGGCGCGGCGAGGGCGTGCCCTACCCGCGCTACGGCGAGACAATCGACGCCACGGTGGCGGAATTGGCCGCGGTTCGCGCGCTGGTGGAAGCGGGCGCGACGCGCGGCGAGATTGCCGCCGCCATGCGCGCGGGTGCGGCGCGCAACGCGCTCGACGCCGCCTTGTGGGACCTTGAGGCGCGGCACGCAGGCACCTCGGTCGCGGCACTGGCGGGCGTAGCCGAGCCCGAACCGCTCGCGTCGGCGATCACTATCGCGATCGACACACCCGACGCGATGGCGGCGCGGGCGGCCATGCTCGCGCACGTGCCACTTCTCAAGATCAAGGTCGATCGTGCGGGCGCGTCGGCGCAGATCGCTGCGGTCCGCGCCGCCGCGCCCGCGCCGCGGCTGATCGTCGATCCGAATGAGAGCTGGACGATCGAGACACTGCGCGCGCTGGACGGCGAACTCGCCGCGCACCGCGTCGACCTGCTCGAGCAACCACTGCCCGCAGGTGAGGACGGCGCGCTGGCCGATATCGCCAGCACAGTGCCGATCTGCGCCGACGAGTCGCTCCACACCGCCGCCGATCTGCCCACGCTGCGCGGCCGCTACGATTACGTCAACGTCAAGCTCGACAAGACTGGCGGACTGACCGAAGCACTGGCGCTGGCAACGGCGGCGCGGGCGCGAGGATTTGGATTGATGGTCGGGTGCATGGTCTGTTCGTCGCTCGGCATCGCCCCCGCGCTGCTCATCGCCCGCGATGCTACCTTCGTCGATCTCGACGGGCCATTGTGGCTGGCGGAGGACCGCACCGGCGGGGTGCGCGACGTGGACGGCGTGCTGCACCCGCCCGTGCCCGGCTTTTGGGGCGGCCATTGAGCCGCTGGTTCGCGATCCCCTTGTGGCAGCGCGTGCTGGCGGCGCTGCTGCTCGGCATCCTGCTCGGCTGGTTGTGGCCGGCGGGCGCGGGCGCGATCCGGTTGATCGGCGAGCTGTTCGTCCGGTTGATCCGAATGCTGGTGGTGCCGATCGTGCTGGTGACGATCGCGGCCGGGATCGCCTCGCTGGGTGATCCACGGCGGCTGGGGTCGATCGGCGGGCGGACGGTGGGGCTGTTCGCGCTGACGACGCTGGTTGCGGTATCGGTCGGCATGGCGACCGGACTGCTGATCCGACCAGGTGCCGGTATCACGCTCGCTGGCGTCATGCCGCACCTGCTCGGCACGCCCGTGTCGCCCGCCGACCAGTTGCTCGGCATCGTCCCCGCCAACATCGTCGAGGCGCTGGCGAAGGGAGACATGCTGGCGATCATCTTCGTCGCGATCCTGCTTGGCATCGGCAGCGTCCTCGCGGGCGAGGCGGGAAAGCCGATTGTCGCGTTTCTGCAGAGCCTGTCAGCGGTGCTTATCCAGATCGTCCGCATCGTCATGGAGGCGACGCCGTTCGGCGTGTTCGCGCTGATCGCGGGCGCGGTAGCGAGCGGCGGCGCGGCGGTGTTCGTCAACGTCGGCTGGCTCGCGCTGTGCGTCGTCGCCGGATCGCTGATCCAAGTGCTGCTGGTGCACGCGCCGTTGCTTCGGCTGGTCGCGCGCGTGCCGCTGCTGCGCTTCTACCGCGGGATCGCCGACGCGCTGGCGATCGCCTTCTCGACCGCGTCCTCGTCGGCAACGCTGCCGGTCGCGCTACGCGTGGCGCAGGACAACATCGGCGTCGCACGCCCGGTCGCCTCCACCGTGCTGCCGCTGGGCGCCAGCATCGGCAAGGACGGCACCGCGATGTACGTCGGGCTGCTCGGGCAATTCGCGCTTCAAGCGCTCGGCATCGTGCCCGACGTGGGAATGCTCGCCGTCATGCTGCTCACGGGCGCGCTGGCGGCGTTCGGTACCGCGCCTATCCCCTCGGCGTCGCTGTTCATGTTGGCGGCGATGCTGTCCGCGGTCGGGGTCGACGCCACGCAGACCGCGCTGGTCGTCGGGCTGGTGCTGCCGTTCGATCGGCTGCTCGACATGACGCGCACCGTGCCCTCCGCCTCCGCCAATCTGACCGTGACGACGCTGGTCGCGCGCGCGGAGGGGGCACTCGACGCCGATCGGCTGCGAGGACCGGCGGTTGGCTGACGCGGCCACGATCGGTTAGGCGGGCGCACGATGAACCTGCGCCACATCGAGATCTTCCATGCCGTCTACGTCAACGGCACCGTCAGCGCGGCGGCGCGAGCGCTGAACGTGTCGCAGCCTTCCGTCTCGAAGACGTTGCGCCACGCTGAATCGCTGCTCGGGTTCGAGCTGTTCCAGCGCACTGGAGGGCGGCTGGTCGCGACCGAGGACGCGCACGCGCTGTTCGCGGAGGTAGCGGAGATCCAGGACCGCGTGCGCGCCTTGCGGGAGGCGGGGCGCAACCTGCGCGCGGGCGCGGGCGCGACGCTCAGAGTATCGGCGCTGCCCAGCCTCGCGCTTGGCGCGCTGCCGACCGCGGTGTCGCGCTTCCTGGTCCAGCACCCTGAAGTGCGCTTCGATTTGCAGACGGTCCACCACGATGACCTGTTGCGCAAATTGTACGAGCGCGAGACCGATGTCGCGATTGCCAGCGAAGTTCCGCGCGGCGCTGCGCTGGGACAGAGCTGGCTGGGCGAGGGCGAGCTGGTGCTACTCTACCGCGACGCCGACCTGCCCGACGCGCTGCCGCGCGTGCCTCTTGCCGATCTGGTCGGGCGACGCTTCATCACGCTGGCGGGCAGCGGGCCGATCGGACGCCTGTTCACCGACGAGCTGGAGCGGCTCGGGCTCGACCTGTCGGAGGTCGCGACCGCGCGCACCTTCTACATCGCCGCCGCGCTAGTCCGCGCGGGCGTGGGGTTGAGCGTGGTTGACAATTTCACCGCAGACGCATCGCTGTCCGACGGGCTGTCGATGCGCTCGCTCAAGCCGCCGATCACCTTTGACGTGCACGCGATCCACTTGCTTGACCGCCCGCCCAGCGTGCTGATGAGCGCGTTCCTGGCGGTGCTCGGCGACGTGATCGAGGGGCGGTGATGCGCGCATCGCTCGCGCCGATGCTGCCCGCCTTTCTGCTGGTCGCCGCCGCGCCCGCACCCGACACCGTCGAACAGGCGATCGCGAGCGCTGGCCCGGGCACGCGGATTGGGCTGGTAGTGGTCGACGAAGACGGGCGCGAACTGGTCGCGATCCGCCCTGACGAGCGCTTCGTGCCCGCGTCAAACACCAAGATCTTCACCACTGCCGCAGCCTTCGCCACGCTCGAAACCACAGCACCCGACGCGAGCGGCGGCGCGAGCGTCGCGCTGGAGGGGGAGGACGTGGTGCTCGCCGGGCACGGCGACGCGCGACTGTCGAGCGCTCCCGATTGCGTGACCGATTGCCTCGCCAATCTGGCCCGCGCGGTGGCCGCACGGACGCGGACGGTGCGCGACGTGGTCGGCGACGATACCGCCTTCCCCGACGAGCGCTGGCCGGCGGGGATGAGCTGGAACAACATGACCGGACGCTACGGCACCGCGATCTCCGCGCTAACGCTCGACGACAATGTCGCGAGCGTCACCGTGTCGGCGAGCCGAGCGGGCACACGCGCCAGCGTGGCCGGCGACGGCTATTACCGCATCGACAATCGCGTGACCACGGTGGCGGCCGGCCGCACCGACCTGTCGATCGAACGGACGCCGGGCAGCGACACGCTGCGCGTCACCGGCACGCTTCCCTCGGCCAGCGCGCCGGTCGTTCTGGCGTTCGGGCTCGACGACCCGGCGCACCGCGCAGCGTGGCGGTTCGCCGCGCTGCTGCGTGCAGCGGGCGTGCGCGTCACCGGGCGGGTACGCGCCCGCCACCGCGCGCTCACCCGCACCGACGATCCCGTCCAGCGCGGTGACGGCTTCGTGTTCCACCCAAGCGAGGCTGCTCCACTCGCCCGGCTGATGCCGCCGCCGCTCGCCGAGGATATTAACTTCACCAACAAGCACAGCCAGAACCTGCACGCCGAACTGCTGCTGCGCCGCGTGTCGGCAAGCGGCGGAAGCGGATCGGTCGCGGACGGCCGCGCGGCGGTGCAGGCGGTACTGACACGCGCGGGCGTACCGCGCTGGCGCTACGATTTCGCGGACGGGTCTGGCATGTCGACCTACAATCGGGTCACACCGCACGCGGTGGTGCAGGTGCTGCGCTGGACCCGTGCGCAACCCTGGGGTGCAGCGTGGCGCGACACGTTGCCGGTCGCCGGCGTGGATGGCACGCTCCAGCACCGCTTCGTGGGCACGCCGTTGGCGGGCAAGCTGTTCGCGAAGACAGGCACGCTCAACGCCGCCAGCGCGATCTCGGGCTTCATGATGGCGGCGAGTGGGCGAACGCTGACCTTCTCCGCGATCGCCAACGACATGCCCGCAGATGCCTCGGCAACCACGGCCCTCGACCACGCCTTACTCGCGGTCGCCGCTGCTTATTGACGCGTCCCAGGCATCGATCAGTGCGTCGCCGGTTTCCGGGCGAAGCGTGAAGATGCCGCTGTTAAAGTGTCGCGTCGGATGCACCCGGTTGGTGAGCAGCGTCCACGCGAGCCCGCGCTCGAAATCGACCCACAGTCCGGTGCCGGTAAAGCCGGTGTGCCCGATCGTGCCGGGCGAGCACGCCTGCCCGCCTGACCAACCGGGAAAGCGTATCTCCCAGCCATGGGTGCGATGTCCCTCGACCGCTGTGCGCATCGCCGCCACCACGCCCGACGGGGTAAAGCCATCAAGCAGGCCGCGCGCGAAGCCGAGCACGCCGTCGACGGTCCCGAACAAACCGGCATGGCCGGTGCGCCCGCCCATTGCCGAGCAATTCTCGTCGTGTACCTCACCCTCAAGCACGCGCCCGCGCCACTGGCAGAATTCTGTCGCGACCGCCGGACCGGGCGGCGGCCCCCAACTGATCCCATCGGGCAGCGGCAAGCGGTCGAGCGTGCCGCTGGTCAACCGCTCGACCGCGACGCCCAGCAGAATGAAATTGATGTCGGAATAGACTGGGGGTCCGTGTCGCCATTCGCGCTGGAGCACGAACGCGCGCAGCCGCGCCGGATCGTCGCCATAGGTGTAGATCGGCTCCACCGCGGGCAGGAAGGTCCGATGGACCAGGCAGTCGCGAAAGGTCAGCCGCCGCTCCGCCGCGTTCGCGACGTCGTATTGGCGCAGGTCGGGGATTGCATCAGTCAGCGGCCGGTCGAGGTCGATGCGCCCCTCCTCCGCGAGCGCGAGCACGAAGCTGGTGGTCGCAATTACCTTGCTGACCGAGGCGAGATCGAACCAGTGTGCGCGGGTCAGCGGCACCGCGTCCGGCACACGCCGCGCGAGCCCGGCGACGCGCACCGCGCTCATCCCATCGGCGGTGACGATCCCCAGAGCGGCACCGGGTATCCGCCCCGCCTCCACCGCAGCCAGTGCGGGGGCGAAGGCCTGCTCCGCCACTGTGTCGATCATGCCTCAGCCTCCTCCATGCGGGGTCGAATGCGCGCCAGCAGCGGCAGGAACGGGATCGCCGCTAGGCTCACCGCACCAGACATCAGGAAGAACCCGTCGTACCCGATCGCGCCTACCATCGTGCCACCCGCCCCCGCCAGCAAGCGCGGCAGCAGGAACGCGAAGCCGGTCAGGAACGCATATTGCGCGCCCGGGTAACGCGGATTGACCAGGAGCGAGAGGTAGACGACGAAGATCGCCCCCGCCATGCCGTTCCCGAATTGATCGGCGGCGGTCGCGAGGTAGAGCACGCCCTCGCTCACCTCCTGATGCGCGAGCCAGACGAAGCCGAAGTTGCCGAGTGCCGCGAAGACCGCTCCCGCAGTCAACGCCAGCCCCATGCGCCAGCGCACCACCATCCATCCGCCCAGCCCAACGCCGACTACACTCGCGACCAACGCAACGAGGCTGTCGGCGCGCCCGATCTGCGTCAGGCTGTAGCCCAGACCCTTTATCATCGGCTTCGATAGGTTAAGCGCGAGCACGTCGCCCATCCGGTACACCGACACGAACGCCATCAACACCAGCGCGCCGGTCCCGTAGCGCCAGAAGAAATCGACGTAGGGCCCGAGCGCGACCGAGGTGCGCAAGCGCGAGTCAGGCGCGGCACGGCGGATACGCGGCAAGGCCGCGGCCATCGCCAGAAACGGCACCATGCACAGCCCCAGCACCCACGGCGTCACGTTGCTGCCCGCGTCGATCCCGATCCGCACCGCGGCGGCGAGTGCCAGCCAACCGACTCCGGCGGTGACCAGCAAGGTGCCGAGCAGGACCGCGACGCTCGCCAGCACCCCGGTCGCCAACGCGACACCGCGCCCGCCGCCATGCACAGGATCGGGCCGCATCGCGATCAGCACCGGAAACGGCAGAAAAGCCGCCGTCGCGATCGCGAAATAAGCGAGGCTCCACCCGCCCGCGTCCGCCAGCAGCAACGCGCCCGAACCCGCCGCCACCATTGCGCTGCGATACCCCCACAGGTTCGCCGCGACGATTGGTCCCTGCGCATCCTGCGTCGGGTAGAGCTCGATCCGCCACGCGTCGGCCGCGACCTCCAGCGTGGTGGTCCAGAATGCGAGCAGCATCGCGAACAACGCGGTGAGCGGCAGGTTGGCATCGTCGGCGAACACCGCCATCGCCGCGGTTGCAGAGACGATGCCGAGCTGCGCCAGCATGATCCATCCGCGCCGCTTGCCCCAAAAGCGCGCGAAGCCGGGCACGTCGTAGCGGTCGAGCAGCGGCGCCCACACGAACTTGAACGTCGGCAGCAACTGCACCCAGGCGAAGAAACCGATCACCGCCAGCGCGACGCCGTGCGCCTGCAACCGGAGCGCCAGCACGGTGGAGAACATATAGAACGGCAACCCGGCCGAGAAACCCAGCAACCCGTACAGCGCCATGCCACGTCGGTCGGTCGGGGCGGAGACGGGGACGGCATCGTCAAGGATATCGGCGGCGCCGATCGCGGCAGTCGACATGATGTCCTTCGCGGCTTAAATGGGAAGGGCAGCGTCGCCCCCCGCGCCCGACGCGTCAAGCGGCGGCAATGATCGCGCGTTATGCCCGTGTACGAACATGCTATAGCAACGCCCGCGCGTAACCGGCACAAAGGAGGCGTGATGACGCAAAGCTATTATCTCGGCGTCGATGCCGGCGGCAGCCACTGCCGCGCGCGACTGACCGACGAGGCGGGCAACGTCCTCGGCGCAGGCACCACTGGTCCCGCGAACGCGCGTGTCGGTGCCGAGGCGTTGCGCACGACCCTCGACACCGCGATCTCGCTCGCCCTCGCCGACGCAGGCGTCGACGCAGGCATCCTTCCACGAACGCACGTCGGCATGGGAATTGCCGGCATTTCGCGCATCGGCGTCCGCGAGGGATTGGCCGCGCTCGACTTTCCGTTCGCCTCGGTCGCTTACGCAACCGACTCGGTGATCGCGAACCTCGGCGCGCACGGCGGACGCGATGGCGCGATACTGATACTGGGCACCGGCAGCATCGCGCAGATCCGTGTCGGCGGCGTCGATTTCGCGATAGGGGGCTACGGCTTTCCGATCTCGGACGAGGGCAGCGGTGCGGCACTCGGCCTTTCTGCGGTACGCCACGCACTGCGCGCGCTCGACGGACGTACCGCACGTACGCCCTTGAGCCTCGCGGTATCTGACCGCTTCGGCCACGCTATTCCGCAGGCGATCGCATGGATGGACCGCGCGGTGCCGCGCGATTACGCCGCGATCGCGCCGCTGGTGATGGATTACGCCGATGCGGGCGACGCGATCGCGCGCTCGATCGTCGAGGACGCGGCGCAGCACGTCGAGCGCTTTATCGAGACGATCTTCGAGCGCGGTGCTCCCAATTGCGCGTTGATGGGTGGACTCGCATCGCGGTTGCGCCACTGGTTGCGCGAGCGCACCGTCGCGCGGCTGATTGAACCCGAAGGCGACGCCTTAACGGGCGCGCTGATGCTCGCTGGCCTGAAACCGGTCGACGCAGAGCGCGCCGCCGCCTGACGCGCTACAGGTCGCTCGACCCACTCAGATCGGTCACGAACTCGTAGCGATCGCCGCGGTAGACCGATCGCGTGAACTCCACCAGGCGCCCGGCGGCGTTGCGCGTGACACGTTCGATCCGCAGCACTTCCGAGTTGTGCGCGATCGAGAGGATGCCAGCCTCGGTCGGCGTCGCCAGCGAGGCACGGACGCGTTGCGTTCCCGCGACCGGCCGGCAGCCCCTCGCCTCAAGCACCGCGTACAGCGAGTCTCCCAGTGCGGCGAGATCGGGCAGGAACTCCGCCGGCACCACCGCGTGCTCAATCGCGAGCGGCTCCTGCCCTGACAGGCGCACGCGTGCGAGCCGCGCCACGCGCGTCGTCATCGGCACGTCCAGCGCGGTTGCCTCTTCTTCGGTCGGTTGCGCATATGTGCGCGAGATCCACACGACACCCGGGTCCTCGCCGCGCGCGCGTGCATCGTCGCTGAAGCTGCTCAGCTTGGCGCCCGGCGTCTCGATCCGGGAGGCGACAAAGGTGCCGGCGCCCTGCTTGCTGACCAGCACGCCCTCCTCGATCAACTGCCTGATCCCGCGTCGCACGGTGACGCGCGACAGGCCCGCCATCTCGCTCAGGTCGCGCTCCGACGGCAGCACTCCGCCGGGATCGAACCCGCCTGCATCGATGTGGTCGCGCAGGCTGCGCGCCAGCTGCATGTAGAGCGGCGTGCCGTCCTCGCCCTTGCTCCAGGCGATCTCGCGCATCGTCGTCATCGCTCTGCGTCCCCCGTGGTCGGCATCCGCCCCGCCAGCACGCGCCGCAAGTCGCCGCCGTGGAGATCGAGCAGCCGCCGCGCCTCAGCGACCGGGGTGCCAGTGGCGACGATCACCCCTAGGCGGATGTCTCGTCCGGCCTGGTCGAGTGCTTCCGCCGCCACGTCGGCGCTGACGCCCGCCAAATCCTGAACCATGCGACGCCCACGGCGGAGCAGCTTGGCGTTAGACACGCGCATCGCGACCATCCGCCCGTCGAACACGCGCCCGAGCCGCAGCATGATCGCGGTGGACAAGAGGTTGAGCGCCGCCTTCTGCGCGGTGCCCGCCTTCATCCGCGTCGATCCGGCCAACACCTCGCTGCCCGTCACTGCGACGACCGCGTGCGCGGCCGCGGCGGCGAGCGGGCTGTCGGCGTTGTTGACGATCGCGATCGTCAACGCGCCCTGCGTGCGCGCTTCCTCAATCGCAGCGAGCGTGTACGGGGTGCGACCGCTCGCCGCGACGCCGATCACCACGTCGGCCTCGCCCAGCGCCACGGCCGCGATCTCGGCACAGGCAGCGTCCGCATCGTCCTCTGCGCCCTCCTGCGCCTCAGTCAGCGCATCGAGCCCACCGGCGAGCAGGAAATGCATCCGCTCCAAGGGCCAGCCAAATGTTGGGAACAGCTCGGTCCCGTCCTGCACCCCCAACCGCCCCGAGGTGCCCGCCCCGACGAAGATCAGCCGCCCCGCGTCGCCCAACCGCCCCGCGTTGCCCAGCCGCGCGGCTGCCGCCTCAGCCGCAGCGGCGATCGCGCTCGTCTGCGATTGCAGCGCGGCGATCGCGGCCATCTGGCCCTCCAACATCGCCTCGACCGCTACATGGGTCGGCCAGCGATCGAGATCGACGTAGCGGGGGTCAAGCGACTCGGTGTTCATGATGTCCTTCGTGCGCGTCGGTATCGCCCGGCCCCGACCCGCGCGGAGCCGCGCAGACCAGAAACGCCACCAACGTTCCGACGCAAAGCTGGAATGGAAAGGATAAACCGACGAGCACCGCCGGCAATCCCAGCGCGCGCGTGATCCCCGGCTGGAGCAGCAGGATCGTCGCGAAGCCGATCAGCAGCGCGGCGATCACCGATCCCGTAGTGCCGCGCACAGTGAACAAGGCGGTGAAATATACCCCCAGCAGCCCGGCGTAGGTGAACACCATCACCTGCAATGCGAACTCCAGCAGGCCCATATCGCTGTGCCGCTGCCAGTAGAAGGACGCTACCGCCATCGCGAACATCGCGGCGCCAATCAACGCCATCCCCACCCGTCCGGCCTGGACGTAATGCTGCTCGACAACGGCGCTGCGCGCCTCACGCCATGGGCGGTAGAAATCCTGGACCAGTACCGATGACATCGCGTTCAGCGCCGAATTGGTCGTCGCAACCGCCGCGGCGCAGATGCCGATCGTCACCAGCCCGCGCAGGCCGCCGGGCAGTTCGGTCAGAATGTAATGCATGAAGATGCTGATCTTCTCGCCACCGAACTGCGCGTTTGCGGCGGCGGTCGCGCCGCCCATAAGTTCGGGTCGCTGGTAGAAGACGTGCAGCAGCAATCCGATCAGGATGAACATGCCAACGACCGGCACCGTCGCCAGTACCGACAGATACAGGCTGCGCGCGCCGGTGCGTGCGTCGCGGCAGGACAACAGCCGCTGCGTCGTATCCTGATCCATTCCCGCATTGGCGATGTAGAGGAGCGACAGGCCGGTTACGATTGCCAGCATGGAGAACGGCCGCGACAGGTCGGTCGACCAGTCGAACACGCGCAACTTGTTGACCCCGCCCGGCGCGTCCATCAACCCGCGCACGATCTCCGCGTTCGACGCCGGGATCGACCAGCGTAGGAACACCAATACCGCGATCGCGGAGCCGAGATAGACGACGAACTGGATCAGGTCGTTCCACAGCACCGATTTCAAGCCGCCGACAAAGGTGAACAGCACGCTGGCGATCACCAGCAAGGCGGCGGCAATCGTAATGCTGCCAGCACCCACCCCGCCCGAGATCACCATCGCCAGCGCGATCGCGGCGAGATAGACCCGCGCCCCTCCTGCCAGCACGCGTCCGATCAGGAACATGCCCCCGGCCCAGCGCGTCGCCCGCGCGCTGAACCGCTGTGTCAGCAGCTCGTAGGCGGTGGTCGCGCGCATCGCGTAGAAGCGCGGGATCATGACATGCGCGACGAAGATCGCCCCGATCAGCGCGCCGATGTTGCCGGTCAGATACGTCAGGTCGCCACCGAAGCCGTAATCGGGTCCGCCGAGGAACGTCGCGGCGGACTGCGTCGCGGACAAGACCGAGATCGCCGCCAGCCACGCCGGCACGTTGCCGCCGGCCAGGAAATACTCGCGCGCCGACGACGTCCCGCGCGGCGTGAAAATCCAGCCGCCCGCCACCAGCAGCAGCAGATAGGCGGCGATCACCAGCCAGTCGGCGATGTCGAACGGAGTCGTCATGGCGTCGGAGCCCCCGATCGATCCCACATCGTCATGGCGCCGGCGCTCACAGTCGCGTCGTCAGCGACAGGCCGATCGTCCGCCCCAAAATGTCGTAAGTGTCGGGGAAGGTGTTGAACACGCCCCCACTCGACACGCGCGGCGGTTCCTTGTCGAACAGATTGTACACGCCCGCCGCCATCGTCACGCGGTCGGTGAAGTCGTAGGATGCAGACAGGTCGAACGTGTTCTGTGCGCTCAACGTCTCGGTCGAACCCGCCGCGCTCGACCGCACTTTGCCGATACGCTGCCAGTCGAACTGAACTATCCCGCGGTCGAGCAGCACGCCCAGTCCCGCGGTGTGACGGTATGCGGGCTGGACCAGCGTGGTGCCGTCGCTCGAACAGGTCGCGCCGAACGTTCCCTTGCACTGCACCGCCGACACGGTTGGATTGGCCTGGATCAGGTAGGAGGTGACGATGTTGCCTTGGTAGGTGGCGCGCAGCCCCTTGCCGGGCAGCCAGTCGCCGCGCACCGTGTAGCTCGCGGTCACGTCAAGCCCGCGTTGCAGCAATCGGCCGAGATTCTGGTTGTTGACGAACGCGTCGCGGAACGTGCCGGTGCCGGGATTGCGCGTCACCAACCCGCACAGCGGATTGTCCGCGCTCGGATTGGTGATGTAGCAGCTGGTGATCGCCGCCACCGGCTGGATCACGCCCACCGCGCCGCGCAGGTCCAGCTCGTACCAGTCGACCGTCGCGGTCAGGCCGGGCAGGAACCTCGGCGTGAACACCGCGCCCGCGGTGGTGGTGTAGCCGGTCTCGGGCTGGATGTCGGGATTGCCGCCGTAGAAGTAATTGCCGGTCAGATAGCTGGCCGCGGTCGAATTGGCGGAGCCGATCGCGGGCGCGCCGAAGCGGGCACACTGCGCCGCATCACCGGTGCCCAGCACGCACGGATCGCCGGCGTAGCGTGGACGAAGCCGGTCGACCGTGACGAGATTATTGAATGGCAGCGACGAGGTGGTCGCCGCGAACTCGCCGAAATTAGGGGTGCGCAGCACGCGCTGATAGGTGCCACGCACGCGCAGGTCGCGCGCGACCTCCCAATTGCCCTCGACCTTCCACGTGCCGCGGGTTCCGAACAGGTTATAGTCGGACAGGCGGTAGGCGCCGCCGACATCTAGTTTGCGGATCAAGGGCAGGTCGCGCAGCAGCGGCACCAGCAGCTCGCCGTACAGTTCGACCACATCGAACGATCCGCGATATGCCGCCTGCACGCCCTGGCGATAGGTGTTACCGGTCAGCAGCGCGGCATCCTGGTCGATGCTCGCGGTTTCGCGGCGATACTCGACGCCCACGGCGAAGCCGATCGGACCGGCAGGCAGCGAGAACAATTCCTCCAGCGTGCCGCTCAACGTGCCGGCGGTGACGAACTGGTCGCGCTTGCGGTTGAAGGCGTCGATCCGGCTGCCCAGCGCCGCCGCGATGCCGGGGCGGTTCGGGCCGAAGATATCGACCGTGTTGACGATCGACGCAAAATTGTTCGCGCCTGCCGCATTCGCGACTAGCCCGTCGCCGGTGATGAGCGAATTCTCGGTCGAGCGGCCGTATTGCGCGTACAGGTTCCACTTGGTCGCGTCGGTCACAGGCCCGCGCAGCCCGGTCTGAAACTGGAAGGTGTCACGTTCGGTACGGTAGGTGACGAGGCCCAGCTCGGCGAGCGAGCGCGCGACATTCACCTGCGCCGCGCCGTTGACGAAGGTCAACTGGCTGCGGATCGCATCGGTCAGAAACGGATTGCTCTGCGCGATGCTGACCACGCGGTTGACCGATGCGGGGGTCGCGCCGGGCGTCCCCGTCTCCTCGGTGCGCGCGTTGGTGTACATCGCCCGGCCGTACACCTCGACCTGCGGCGTCAGCTCGTACTTGAACAAGGCGGCGACGTTGGCGCGCTTCAGCGGCGATATTAGCGGGTAGCTGCCCGAGAGGTTGGAGGTGGCGACCGGATTCGTCGTGAACGCGCCGTCGTCGCCGAAGCCGAAGCGGCGGCCGCTGGCGACATCGGTGAAAACGCCGCCGGTGCTCGGGATCGTCTGGTTAGGGGTTTCCGCCCAGTCGCGCTGGCGCGCGCGGATCAGGTCGCGCTGCGTGTAATCAGCCGCGATCACGATATTGCCGCGCTCGCCCACGCCGGTGCCGAGCAGCAACGAGCCGCCATATTGCGCCCCGCCATTGACCGAAAGGCGGCTGGTCGCGGTTGCGCGGATGCCCTTATATTCGTCGTTGAGAATGAAGTTGACGACGCCCGCCACCGCGTCCGCGCCGTACACCGCGGCGGCGCCGCCGGTCAGCACGTCGACTCGCTTGATCAGCGAGGCGGGGATGGCGTTCACGTCGACCGAGTTGCGGAAACTGAACGGCGCGGCGCGCGTGCCATCGATCAGCACCAGCGAGCGGCTCTGCCCGAAGTTGCGCAGTTCGAGCACCTGCGCCCCGAATGCGTCGCTGCCCTGCGATCCTTGCCGCACACCGCCCGACAATTGCGGCAGCTTGGTGGAGAAATCCTCGATCGTCAGCGCCGATTGCAGCCTGATCTGCTGCTCGCTGGTGGAAACCACCGGGCTACTGCTGGTCAGGCCGGGGACGGGGATGCGCGT
>Ga0182217_1000070_pt1 | contig 14751 bp, 14 predicted proteins | sample G5R1MG_18_FD_128395 | JGI IMG/M metagenome (GOLD analysis project Ga0182217, IMG submission 128395) | Switchgrass phyllosphere microbial communities from Michigan, USA - G5R4_NF_03OCT2016_LD1 MG | ecosystem: Host-associated > Plants > Phyllosphere > Phylloplane/Leaf | place: USA: Michigan... | reverse complement strand
TTGCAAGCTGAATTTGATACTCTGGCGCCGGTCGGGTGCAGTCTTCTGTCCGGCCTGTTGATGCAGTCGGTTGGACTGCTGGCCCTGATGGAGTCCGCGAGCGGGGTCCCGATCTGCTTTTCATGCTATGACGCCTCGGACAGGCCATGGGGTGTCCCTGCTCCCGGTCTGCCATCATATCGCATAGCTCTCGCAACCTCGTGAAGCTGATCTCCTTTGTTTGAGCCAGCTAAATCATCAAGCCGCCAGCCTGGGCTGGTGCCCGGCCCGGTATGTTTCGCCTCGCGCCATGATGGCCCAGGCCACCCGAGCGGTGTGGTTCGCCATCGCGACAGTGGCCACCCGTACAGGCTTGCGCGCCAGCAAAGCCACGAGCCGCGGATCGGCGGTTTCCGGCTTTCGCTTCACGCCTTTGATCAGCGACGTCATGCCGACGACGAGTAGCGTACGCAGATACTTGTCGCCCATCTTGGAGATCCGCCCAAGCCTCTCTTTGCCGCCACTCGAATGCTGCCGCGGCGTCAGGCCTAACCACGCGGCGAACTCCCGCCCTGAGCGGAACTGGTTCGCGTCAGTGACCGACGCGGCTAACGCCGTTGCCCCGATCGGACCGATGCCGGGGATCGACATGAGGCGGCGGGCTGTATCGTTTGTCCGCTGCCAGGCGAGGAGATCCAGGTCAATTTCCCGAAGCTGCGCATGGGTATCGAGCGCCTGCTGCGACAATCTTCCGGCGATCTTTGCCGCTTCCCTCGGCACGGGAGGCGCCTCGCCGTCAACGATCTTGCGCGCCATCTCCAACGCCAGACGAACGCCTTGAGGAATGTTGATGCCGAACTCGGCAAGTAGCGCTCGCACCATGTTGACGAGCTGCGTCCGTTGCTTGACCAGCAGGTCGCGCGCCCGATGCATTGACAAGGCTGCTTGCTGCTCCGGTGATTTTACCGGCACAAACCGCATCGTCGGACGCGTCACCGCCTCGCAGATCGCTTCCGCATCAGCTGCGTCGGTCTTGCCGCGCTTCACATAGGGTTTGACATACGCTGCCGGCATCTGTCGCACATTGTGGCCGAGCTTGATCAGCTCGCGAGCCCAATGATGCGCCGTGCCGCACGCCTCCATGCCGACAAGACAAGGTGGCAAACTTGCAAAGAAGGCTAGAAGCTGCGCGCGACGCAGCGTCCTTCTGACAACCACGTTGCCGTCCGCATCGATACCGTCAACTTGATAAACGTTCTTGGCCAGATCGAGGCCGATTGTGCTAATCTCCATGACGGGTGGCTCCTATATGTTTGTGAATGCCTGATAGCCTTCACACTTTGGCACCTCGATGCCGTGAGCGGGAGCCATCCACCCCATTCGTTCAGTGCGCATGGCAGTCGAACGCCGGCCGGTGGTGGATGACTGCCTGGCCGCTCTCAGGTGCTACTTGTTGCGCAAGGTCCGGCTAGTCGCAAATCATTCGCGCCGGCCTGCTGCCTTTCGTGCCACGGAACGCTACTATCTACTCAACAAGCCCTTTGCACTAGAAGCGCAGTGCCACTCCGTTGAGGTGGCAGCGCTCCTTGAAGCGCGTCAAATAAAGGATTTCAGCTCGACCATGATCTTAATGCGGAGCTAGAGCGTTAGTGCCTCTAATGCGTGATCCACAATCGATGAGCCTAGACCATATTTTCTCATGACCTCTGGCACGGGAGAGCTTCGCTTTACCGTTACCGCACAGCGCCAGCGATGCGAGCCTTGGACGGCTACCATCCTTCCTCTACATACGACCTTATGCCAGTCGCAGTGATCGCCAAGGTGCAGCAATGCCTCTAGTACGGCCGAGCCACGGGAGCTCTATAGACGGCGTTCGCAAGCCACTTGAGGTGCTCGTAGCGGACGATGATGTCCTGCTGCGCGAGTTCATCAGCCTCCAGGTGGAAGAACTCGGCTGCCGCGTGAGCACGGCAGAGGACGGGCAGAAGGCCTGCGACGCCCTGGATGCGGGCGAGTTCGACGTGCTGATCACCGACTGGCAGATGCCGGAGATGGACGGCACCCAGCTGATCGAGCGGCTGCGCGCAAGACCGCCATCGGACCGCTACCTCTACATCATCCTCGTCACCACCCGGGCGGCGGAGCGGACGATCCGGGCCGGGCTGCAAGCCGGCGCGGACGACTTCATGTACAAGCCGCTCGACCAGTTGCAGCTGGAGCTGGCGCTGGCATCGGCGCGGCGGATCGTCGACCTGCAGCACCGCCTTTCCCGCCGCAACCAGCACTTGTCGCGCGCGCACTCGCGTGTCCGCGATGCCTATCGTCGCATCAGGAGCGACTTGCAGGCCGCCGCCGTGACCCAGCGCGAAATGCTGCCGCAGCCGCGTTTCACCGGCGGCCCCTTGCGCCACGCCTCCATCTTCATCCCTTCCATGGGGATCAGCGGCGACACCCTGGGCGTGGACCTCCTGGACGAGGGGCGCTGGATGTTCTTCCATGTCGACGTGTCCGGCCACGGGGTGCCGGCGGCACTCAGCTCGGTCTCGGCGCACCATCAGCTCTCGATGCTTCGCCCGACGCAGGACGTCGACCTGCCACGCGGCATCGCAAGCCTGAACGAGCAGCTCTACCGTCGGCCGGGGGACATCTATGCCACCATGGTCTGCGGCCTGGCCGACATGCGCAACGGCCACGTCCAGTTCGTGCGAGCCGGGCATCCGCTGCCGCTGGTGCTGCCGGCGAGAGGTGAGCCGCGCTTCGTCGACATGGGCGGACCTCCGGTCGGGCTCCTGCCGCACGCGGAGTTCCCAGTGACCGAGATCGCGCTGGCGCCCGGGGACCGGCTGCTGCTCTACTCCGACGGCGTGACCGAGTGCACCAGCCCGGGCGATGAGGAGTTCGGCGACGATCGGCTCGCCCAAGCTGCCGTGGACTTGCGCGGAGAGAATCTGGAAGCATTTGTAAACGGACTGCGCGATAGGTTGGTCGCGCACCGCGGCTCGACGGCGTTCGAGGACGATGTATCGATGCTCGTCATCGAGCGCGCGTGAAGGAGACGTGACCTTTGGCCGAGTTCAGCAACAGCGGTGACATCCTGGTCGTGCGGCTGACCGAGCCGCGCCTGGACGCTGCCCGTGCCCCTACGTTGAAGGCGGCGCTCATGCAAAACGTACAGGACAAGCCCGAACGCATCGTCGTCGATGCGCAGGACCTGAAGTTCATGGACAGCACGGGCCTGGGCGTCGTCGTGTCACTGCTCAAGATGATGGGCGCCAGCGGCAAGCTGGGGATCGTCTGCCAGGAAGGCAGCGTGCGCAAGCTGCTGAAGATCACCAAGCTGGATCAGATCGTTCGGCCTTTCGAGACCCTCGACGACGCAGTCGCGGCGCTTGGCCGCTGAGCGCGTCGTGACCCTTACTCTGGCCAGTCGGCTCGAGGAGACCGACCGGGTCGCCGCGGCAGTGCGCGAGGCTTGCGCCGGGGCTGGGCTCGATGACGAAGCCTGTGCGAACCTGGAACTGGCGGCGGTCGAAGCGGCGAACAACATCGTCGTGCATGGCTACGCCGGCGATCCCGCTCAGACCTACACGGCGCGGATCGCCGCGGGGCCGGCGGGCGTGCGCCTGCTGTTCTCGGACGCGGGCATTGCCATCCCGCCCGAGGCGCTCGCACAGACGGAGATGCCCGACTGGGACAGCGAGGCGGGGCGCGGCATGGCGATCATCCGCGCCTGTGTCGATGAGCTCGAATACCAGTGCGTCGATGGTGACAACACGCTGCTGCTGATCAAGCGCGGCTCACTCTGACGCGAGGCGGATCAAGGGGCCCTTGAGCTTGTAGAGCAGGGTTTCGAGGATGATGCCGTTGTTGTTGGCGGTAAAGGCGGCGATCTTGCCACCGGCTTCCAACGTGCCTTCGTAGAACCCGCGCTCGGGATCGAAGGCGCTCGCGACGGCATCGAACAAGCGGTCGGTATAGGCGCTCGGCCACAAGGCCCACAGGCCCAGAGCGGCCTTGGCGGAAACGGCCGCGCCTTTCGGTACCGGGCGGCCTCGGGCATCGACCGTCGCCCAGGCCACGCCATCCGAGAAGACGGTATCGTAGACGAAGTTGGGAGCGGAGGCGAGCTGGTGCTCGCTGCGTGCGGTCAGGATGCCCGTGCGTACGGAGCGGCGCTCCTGTGCCAGGTAGACGTGCCAGGCATTCGCGGCGATCCAGCCATCGGTGAAAGTGAAGGGGCCGCTCAGCTTGTCGTTCGCGTGGTCCCATCCGAGTTCGATGCCGTCGAGCGCATAGCTTTCGGTGACGACGTGGTTGCTCCCGCCGCGGTTGTGCGCGTCGCGCGCGTCATGGGCGATGACGACGCCCTCGACCCGGGTGGTCGCGTAAGGCTCGGGCGCGGCCGCAGCACCGGTGTGTTGCCCCCAGAGCTGGAAGCCCTTGGCGGCATATTCCTCATAGCCGAGCCGCCCCTCCTGCTGCGCGATCACGTCGCCGCGCTGCAGAGTAGTGCCGACGAGCGTGCCCTCGCGCACGATCGTGCCGATGTTCCAGTAGGCGACCAGCGCCTCTGCGGCAGGGCGGAGCGCTGGGTAGAGGTTGTGAACGATGCGCAGCCAGATCAGCGCGCGGCCAAGGTCGAGTGCAGAGCAGCCGATCTCCTTGGGCTGGTTGGAATAGTTGGTCGGCTCCAGCGTCGCGGTGTTGAAGGCCTTGTTCGGACACTGGTTGCGAAAGCGGCGGATCTTGGCGAGCGACGTCAGCATGGTCGAAAGGCGGGTCTCCGCCTCGGGACGGCCGATCAGCTCCATTTGATGAGCCGAGACCACGGCCGCCAAGCCGGCCGCCGTGTCCCACAACGTCGATGACGGATAGTTCTCTCCGGCGTCGACCAGCCCCGTGCGGTTTTGCGTGTTGCGAACGAAATAGCGCCATGCCGCGGCGGCCATGGCGCGTTCGGTCTCGGTGAGCGGACCGGTGCGGCCCGGGTGCGAGGCACCGGCGAATGCGGGCGGGACGGTCAGTGCGCCGGCGATGATGGGATTGGCGTCCGCCGCCGGCCAGCGCTCTGTCGACGCCGGAACAGGCTGCGGCGGCATCTGCGCCGCGACCTGGGGCATGCCTTCGGCAGGAGGGGGAGGCGGCAGGCTCCTGTTTGGTCTGGATGACAGCGGCGGTGTCGGCCGCGGTGCAGTCAACGCTTCCGAGCGGTAGAGCTTGCCCTCGACCTTGTAGAGCAGCGTCTCCAGGATGATGCCGTTGTTGTTGGCGGTGAACGCCTCGATGCGCGAGCCGTCCTTCTCCAGCAGGCCCTCATAGAACCCGCGCTGCGGATCGTTGGCGCCGCGAACATAGGCGAACAGCTTGTCGGTGTACGGCGTCGGCCAGAGCGCCCAGAGGCCGAACGCGCCCTTGATCGCGACGGAGGCGAACTCGGGATGCGCCGCGCCGGTGTCGGTGATCGTGGTCCAGGGTACGCCGTCGCTGAAGACGGTGTCGTAGACGAAGTAAGGCGCGCCGGCGAGCTGGTGCTCGGTGCGCGCGGTGAGGATGCCGGTGCGCTCGAAGCGGCGCTGCTGCGCCAGGTAGACCCGCTCGGCGGACCGGGCGATCCAGCCGCTCGTATGCTCGAACGGCCCGGAGCGCGTGTCGCCGGGTTCGTCCCACCCGAACTCGATGCCATCCAGCGCGTAGCTTTCGGTCACCACGTAGTTGTGCGCGCCCAGGACCTTGGGGTCGCGGGCATCGTAGGGGATGCGCACGCCATAGATCGACACCAGGCCAAAGGGCTCGGCCGCTGCAGCCTTGCGCGTGTTGTATCCCCACAGGCGAAAGGCCTTGGCGCCATACTCCTCGTAGCCGAGCCGTCCCTCCTGCAGATAGGCGACTTGGCCGTCCGGGCCGACTTGCGTGCCGTAGAGCTCGCCGCCGCGCACCATCGAGCTTACGTTCCAATGCGCCACCGCCTTGCGTACGGCTGGCTGCAGGGCCGGATAGCGCTGCTCGATGATGCGCATCCACACCAGCAGCCTGCCGACATCGAGCGCCGAGCAGCCAATCTCGCCGGGCTCGCCGTTGTAGGTCACCCGCTGCGCGGTCGCGCTGTTGTACGCCTTGTTCGGGCACAGCCCGCGGAACAGCTCGATGCGAGCGAGGGTGTCCAGCATCCTGGCGAGCCGTCCGGACGAATCGTCGGGGCGGATGAAGCCTAGCTGATGGGCGGACACGATCGCGGCGATCGACGAGCCGATGTCCCACAAGGTCGTCGAGGGAAACTTGTCGACCGAGTTGACAAGGCCAGTCGAGGCTTGCGTGTTGTTCTCGAAGTAGCGCCAGGCCACGCGGGCGATCTCGCGCTCTTCCGGCGTGAGCGGACCATGGCGACCCGGGTGCGGCGCGCCGGTTGATGCGGGACGGGTCGCATAGGGCCCGCCGGGCACCGGGTTGTCGTCCACTCTGGGGCGCGTGGAAGCGGCCTGCGCTGCCGGCGCAAACGCCAGCGAGAGGATGAGAAGGACGCGAAGCAGAAGCGACATGGCAGGCACCCTCAAGTCTTTTCGTTATTGGCTGTTCGCAGCGTGGATCGCTATCAGCGTCGCAGTGGCGGAGGCGGCACTGGGCTCGGGTTTGCGCGTGTTGCCGACGCCCAATTCGCGCGCGATGCGCCGCAAGTGCGGCGTGCGCGCGTTTGGCGGCAGCTGCGCCCAGGCGAGGGCCGCCGCGTCACGCTCGGCCGGGCTGATCCGCTCGGCCGCTGCTCGTCCGATACGGCCTGGGTCCTGTTCCTCGATGGTGACGATCAGCGCCGCGGCGGTGAGCAGGCCGAGCACGAACACGATGTGGCTGCGCGCACGCACGAGATTGGCGGCGAAGGACATCATTGGCTCTCCCAGTCGGGCTTCCAGAACGCGGCGCGGATGATGATGGACATGGCGAGGATGTTGTTGAGCCCCCAGAACCCGTTGGCGATCAGGCCACCGAGGCTGTAGGCCGGGTCACCTGCGGCATAGCGCACGCCGGCGTAGGCAAGGCACAGCGCGGTGAGCACGCATATGGCGATCTGCGGCCAGACGAGCCGGACGAAGTTGCCGGACTGGCGCTCCTTGGGCGTCACCGGAAACTTGATCTGCCGCCCGCGCAGTACCGCCCAGATCGCCTGCAGCGAAAGCGGGAAGGACGCAAGGTAGGTGACCTTGCCCTTGTATCCCGAGACGCCCCAAGTCCCGACCATGAAGGCAAGTTCGTTCGCGATCAGGAAGGGGAGGGCATGCGCGAAGAAGTCGCTGGTATAAGCGGCGACCGGCGAGATGCCGGTGAACATGAAGACGATCGGCGCGACCAGGAACACGACGTTCCACAAGGCTCCAAGATAGGACCAGAAGGTCGTCGCATACATCACCCGCTGCGCCAGCGAGAGACCGGGCTTGATCACCGGATTGTCGTTGAACAGGATGTCCAGGCTGCCGCCCGCATACTTGAAGCGCTGGATTGTCCAGGTGAGCAGGTCTTGAGGCGAGAGCATCTTCGATTCCACCTCGGGGTGGAGCACGGATTTCCAGCGCCGCTCGCGATCCCGATGCAGCACGATCGAGGTGTAGATGTCTTCCGAGACGTGGAATTTGTACGGCGTTAGCTCCTCCGCCTGCGCGGCCTGCCACAGGGCGAGCGCCTGACTTTCGGGATCGCTCTTGCGTCCGCGCAGGCGTGCCAGCAGCGACCGCTTTTCCGCAGAGGCGCGGCCGATCACGTCGGCATAGGCGCGCAGCGCGACGAACATCACCGCCTCGCGCCGGTGGATCGAGCCGGCACCGCAACAAAATGCGGCATTGGCCGGGTTTCGCCGGCGTAGCGTGACATCGTAGAAGATCTTCGGATCGTTGACGAACGGATCCTCGCCCAGATGGATCTCGCCGAATAGCCGCTCGATCGCGCCGGCCATCAGCCTGCCGGGCGCTCCCGCCTCCTGGCTCCAGACCTGCGTCAAGGTGCGGCCCTCGGGCAGGTCGTAGAACCATTGCGGGGTCTGCACGAAGGCGACGTCCGGATCTCGGAAGTAGCCGAGCGTGCGCTCGAGCATGGTGGAAAAGGGGCGGGTGTCGGCGTCGCAGATGACGATGAAATTGCCAGACGTCTGCTCCATCGCGTTGCGCAGGTTGCCGGCCTTGAAGCCGATGTTGTTGTCGCGCGTGATGTAGTTGGCGCCTTCTTCCTCGCACACCGCGCGCATCGTCGGGCGGCGCCCGTCGTCGAGGACGTGGACGGAGATATCGATGGGGTGAGGGTAGCGCAGGCGCTTGGCGTCGATGATGCTGAGGCGGACGAGCTCCTCGTCCTCGTTGTAGGTGGCGATGAACACGTCCACCGACAGGGGGTGGCGATCGCTCTCATCCCCGGTGCATTCGCCAATCGTCGCGGGCGCGGGGCGCTTGGGGTAATCAGCCGTCTTCCAGAGATTGGCGGTGAACAGGATGAGGCCGATATAGGCCAGCGTCTCCGCGACGACCAACGGGACGGCAAACCAGAGCGCATCGAAATTAAGTGAATGCGTCCAGCGCCACCAAATATACCATGAACCGAAGGTAAGGTTAACAATTCCTAAATACTGCCAAATGAGTTCTCGCGGCATCGAATAGGGCAGAGGATCGGGTGGTTTTCGATCTTCGAAGCGGTCGAAATAGAAGGCCATGGATTTCTCTTGGCAACCCTTCCGGTTTTGCGCCATTGATTACGTAGGTCTCCTAGCGCTTCAAGGCGAAGATGAAAACGGTCGGGAGTTGCTTTGTTCCAGGATCAAGACGGGCCACTGTCGCTCTCATCGTGCTCGCGGGAACATGGCAGCAGGCCGCTTGGGCGCAGGATGCATCTGGATCTTCGGCCGAGAACGACAGCACTGGCGAGCAGATCGTCGATGGGATCGGAAGCTCGTTCGCGCTGCCGCTCGATGACTTCAGCGTGCGCCGTCACGACAGCGAGGCGCGCGAGCTGCTCACCGGGCTCACCGTGACGCCGGGGCTTTATCTGCCTTTCAGCCGCGCTTCCGTCGGCGGGCGCACCATCGGCGAGCAGGCCTCGGGCAGTCCCGCCTTGCGACTGAACCTGACCTACCAGCCGTTGGGGCACTGGTTCGCGCGGGTGACCTTGCACCGCTACCTCGACAAGAGCCGGCGCGCGCCCTGGGATCCGGATTTCACGTATAGCTTCGGGTACGACGACTGGCATCCCTATACCTTCAGCCTGGTGTACTCAAACTACAGCAACAACCGCTTCGACCCGAAGCCCCGGGCGCCGGTCAGCCGTCTGAGCGAGGGCACGATCGCGCTGGGATGGAAGGCGCCGATGCCCAAGGCGCTTGCCCGTCCGTTGCTGATAGACCAGTCGCTGCAGATCGACTGCCGCATCGGGCTCAACGCCTCGCCACGCTACGAACGGGACGACGGCAGCAGGGGCCGCTGGAAGCGCTCGGCCCAGCTGGGCTGTCGCTATCCCTTCACGCGCCGCCTCTACTTGGACTTCACGGCCTTTGCCTACGATCACGGGCAGCAGCCCTGGGATCCCGATTTCACGTATGGGTTCGGCCTGTTCGACTATCGGTCGAACCGGGTTTCGCTTCAGTACAGCAACTACTCGGGCAATCGTTTCCCCTGGCGCAAGAGCAAGGCGGGGACCGGACGCTTCAAGGATGGCGGCCTGCTGGTGAGCTGGAGCAAGACGTTTTGACCCGCGATTCGCTGCCTCGGCGCGCGTTCCTGCGCTCGGGCCTGGCGCTCGGCGCCTTGAGCGGCTTGTCGGGGTGTGGTGTTGCCGCAAGGGCGATCCGCGAGGGGCTCACCGGCATGGCCTCGCCCGGACCGCGCGACCTGGAGTGGGCGAAGACCGCCTGGCAGTACTTCCGGACCGCGCGCAACAGCGCGACCGGCCTGGTGGAAGCGATCGCCGGCGCCGGCTTCGCCATGACCAGCACCATCGGTGACCAGATCGCCGCCGCCGTGTGCGCCTATCGGCTCGGTGCCATCGACCAGCGCGAGTTCGACGTGACGGTCAGCCAGCTCCTGCAGTTCCTGGCAGGGATGCCGCTTTCCAATGGCGAGTTGCCGGCGCGCTTCTATGACACGTCCTCGGGGCAATTCATCGATCCGCCCGAAGAGGGACGCGATCCCGGCTGGTCCGCAGTCGACCTTGGCCGGTTGCTCGTCTGGCTGCGCGTCCTCGGCGCCGAGTTCCGTCAGTATGCGCCGTTCGTCGCCAAGATCGTCGAGCGTTGGGACTTGTGCATCGCGCTCGACCCGAGCGGGCGCATGCTGCGCACGCTGCCGGGCCAAGGCGGCATGGTGACCGGCTTCGATCTGGGTTCGGGCTACGAAGTATATGGCGCGCAGGGGCTGCGCGCGTGGGGGCTGCAGGTATCCCCTCTGCCACCTTCGACCGGTGAGTTTAGCCTGACGGTCGAGGACGTGGAGTTCGCGATCGGGACCGACGCTGATCCCCTGCCTCCGCTGCTCACCGCCCCTTATGGGCTGCTGGCCATCGAATTCGGGGGGAGCAAGCCCGCAGGTGGCGCCCTGGCGCAAGAGCGCGCCCAGGCTGACCGTCTTTTCACCGTGCAGCAGCACCGATCAACTCGCACCGGCATCGCGACCGCTCGCAGCGACTTTCGCCGGACGAGCGGGCCTTATGTCGTCATCGACAGCGTGCTTGCCGAGGGAACGCCTTGGAACACGCTCACGCCGGGGGCTGGCTCGCGGCCGGACCTGGCGCTGATCTCGACCAAGGCGGCGTTTGCGATGTGGGCGTTGGGATCGGCCGGCGCGAGCGGACTGATGGAAAGCGTCAGGACGCTGCGCGATGCCGGCACGGGGTGGTTCGAAGGGCGGTACGAAGCAAGCGGCGGCTACGAGTGGACCCGTACGGCGGCCACCAACGCGGTAGTGCTGGAAGCACTGCTCTACCGTGAGGTTGGAACCCTCTTTCCGTCCGGCGCAGAGCAGGCGCTGGTACCCGGCAGCGGCGCTGGAGTCGCGTGCAACGGCGGGGACGCAACATCATGAGCCTGAGCCACTTCAGCGTTCCCGGCCGCCATCTCGACGAAGCCCGGCGGCTGCAAGTCGTAGCCGCGTATCACATCGACCGCGACGTGCCCGATGCTCGCCTCGATGCTCTCGTGAGCGAGACCGCTGCCATGTTCGACGTGCAGATCGCGTTGATCTCGATCGTGACCGAAGACCAGCAGTGCTTTCCCGCCTGCGTCGGACTGGATGTGACCTCCACGCCGCGCAGCATTTCGTTCTGCGGCCATGCGATCCTGGCGGCGAACACGATGGTGGTGCCTAATGCCCTCGACGATCCGCGCTTTGCAGGCAATCCGCTGGTCGTGAGCGGCCCGCAAATCCGCTTCTACGCCGGTACCCCGCTGATCTCGCCCGAGGGGCTGCCCATCGGCACCTTGTGCATCATCGACCCGCGCGAACGGGAGTTCGGACCGTCCCAGGTCGCCCTTCTGGAAAGCCAAGCCGGGAAGGTCATGGCCCGGCTCAACGAACGCCGCGGGGTGACGTCGTGAGTGCCCCGCCGCTGCAGCGCATCCTCTACGTGGAGGACGATCCGGACATCCGCATGGTGACTCAGATCTCGCTCGAACTTGTCGGCGGCTTCGAAGTCCTCGCCTGCAGTGACGGCGCGACTGCGATCGAGCAAGGGCCGGCCTTTGCGCCCCAGCTGATCCTGTCGGATGTGATGATGCCCGACATGGACGGGCCGGAAACCGTGCGCCGGCTGCGCGAGCTGCCCGAACTCGCGCCATGCCCCTTCCTGTTCTTCACCGCCAAGATGCAGGAGGGGGAAGTCGCAGCGCTTAAGGCACAAGGTGCCGCTGCCGTATTGGCCAAGCCCTTCGACCCCGAGCGGCTCCCAGACCAGATCCGCGAGATCTGGGAGGCTTGCCATGTCTAGCACCTTCCATGAGCGGATGCAGGCGCTGCGCCAGGCCTTTGCCGCCTCGCTCGACCATGATGTGGACAAGGCTTTGCGCCTGCTGCGTGCCGGCGATCGGGACGCGGCTGCTGCCTTGATCCACCAGATCGCAGGGCGGGCAGGCACGTTCGGCGCGCCTCAGGTGAGCGAGGCGGCCGGCCGCATCGAGCAACTGCTGCCGCACGGAAGCATCGATGAGCTGGAGGCCGCCTTCACCGTTCTCGTTCAAGCCAGCATCGCCGCCTTGGAGAGCCAGCCATGACGCTGCGCGACCGGCACGTGCCTTCGGTATTCGGGCTTGCCGCGGGCGGCCTGCTGGTACTGTTGGCGATTGCCTATATCGTCGCCTCCGCGCTTACCAGCGCCTGGATGGCCGAAGCGGCTTCGCGGGCCCAGGTCACGTCGGGCTACGAGCGTATCGTGCGCCTCCAGCAACTGCTCTCGTTGCTGCAGGATGCCGAGATCGGCCAGCGCGGCTACATCATCACCGGCGACGAAGCCTTCCTGGAGCCGTACCAACGGTGTCGCGAGGCGATCGATGCTGCAGAGGAGGAGCTGCGCAAACCTGAGTGGCGTGCACGTCGCGATCGGATCGCCCCGCTGCTGACCCTCATTGACCGCAAGCTTGCCTTCACGGCCGAGTCCATCGCGGCTCGGCGGACTGGGACAGAGCCTGCCGAGGCCATGGTCAAGTCCGCTCTCGGCAAGCGGCTGATGGACGCGATCCGCACCGAGCTGAGCGCTATCGAGGAAGCGGAGCGAAGCGATCTCGCCGCGCACTTCGCCGCAGAGCAGGAGCGCACCTGGCAGAGCCGCGTCACCGTGTTCGCGGCCTTGGGTATTGGATTTCTGATTGTTCTGGCGGTCGGATCCGCGCTCGTCTGGCATGTCCAGGCGCGCAAGCGCGTTGCCGCTGTCGCGCGCGAAAGCACTGTCCTGTTGCGCGCGACGCTGGAGAACGTCGATCACGGCATTGCGCTCCTCGACGACGATGGGCGCCTGCTCGCCTGGAACGAACAGATGAGCACCCTGCTTGGGCGGGATCTGGCTGAAGGTCTGCCGATCCGGGACGCCATCGCCGACACGCCGGGCTGGTCGGACGATCCCGAGGAGGCGATCGCCTCGCGCAATGCGGCCGCGCTGCGCCTGGAGCGCGAGCTTGGCCTCAGCGGTCGCTGCGTGGAAGTGCGCGGGCAGCCTGCGCCCGAAGGAACCTACGCGCTGACGTACACCGACATCTCCGAGCGCCGCCGCGCCGAGCGGCTGAAGAACGACTTCATCTCCAACGTCAGCCACGAGTTACGCACCCCGCTGACCTCGATCAAGGGCGTGACCGGCTTGCTGTTGGGTACCTTGCGAACAGGCCTGCCCGACCGCGCCGTGTCGCTGGTTGAAGTGGCGGACCGCAATGCCGGCCGCCTGCTGGCGCTGGTCAACGACCTGCTCGACATCGACAAGATTGAGGCCGGCAAGCTGGAGTTCGATTTCGCGCCGACCGACCTCAACCTCGTCGCGCTCGAAGCGGCGGAAATGAACCGTGCGTACGCCGAGCAGCGCCGCGTTGCGCTGACGCTCGGCCGCGAAGCCTATCCCGTTATGGTCAATGCCGATGCGGCGCGACTGCAGCAGGTCATGGCAAACCTCATCTCCAACGCGGCCAAGTTCGCTCCGGCGGATAGCATCGTCACCATCACCGTTGAGCGCAGGTCGCATAAGGCCCTGGTCATCGTGCGCGACGAAGGGGAAGGCGTACCCGAGGAGTTCCGTTCGCGCATATTCGGCAAGTTCGCGCAGGCGGCCAGTGGGGATCAGCGCCAGACCGGGGGCAGCGGCTTGGGACTCAGCATCTCGCGCGCGATCGTTGAGCGGCATGGAGGCGAAATCGGCTTTGCCAGCCAGCCTCGCGACACCCGCTTCTACTTTTCGCTGCCGTTGCTGCATGCGCCTCACGGCGACCCTGCTGCGGACCTTGCGCCCATAACCTCGAACCCAGACCGGATCTCGGCATGACGATGCTCACCGCGCTTCGCGACACCATCCGCAAGCTGCGGCGCAGCGAGCGGACGCTCGTTCTGATCAGAGCCAGGGTCCGAACCGGTGGCATTGATTTGCCGGTGGACATCGTCGACGTGTCCGAAAGCGGCGCACGGATCTACGCCTCTACCAGCCTGGCAGCAGATAGCGATGCTCTCACGCTGCTATGGAACAATCGCGAGCAGCGCGGGCGGATCGTCTGGCGCGACGGCAACCGCTACGGGGTCAAGTTCGACGAACCCCTGCCGCGCGTCGTCATCCTGGACATGTTGGCTGCCGCGCAGAAGCTAGCCGGCTAGATACCTTTCGTATCATCGCACTTGGAGCGCAATTCGCGTCCTTCGCGATCGCTGCGTAGCCCGCCTCGAAAATGGCAGGGACTTCCCCCGTACCGCACGGCTGAACAAGTAACCTGGCCGAAACGGCGTCCCGCGAGTTTCAGCAGAGTGGTGTGGGCCTGGGTTTTCGATCCCTTCGGCGACAGTCTCCATGCCGAGGATTGCGGCCAGGTCGTGGATAGGAGAGACGATGGCCGCGACTTCAGGCTCATCCGTCGCCTTGCTCGTGAATGATCGACCGATCTTGACTGTGCTGACAGGGAAGTCACGCAACTGCGATAGTGAGGATTTGGCAGTGCCGAAATCGACCAGTGCGATCCAGATCGCGGGATGTGTTTGCCAGAGACAACGAGCCGTACAGGCAAGAACAACCGGGGGGCGTAAAACTGCCATCTCCGGGGAATGCTGGCCCGCGTTGTCTACGCTGCAATTA
>Ga0182217_1000069_pt1 | contig 14813 bp, 28 predicted proteins | sample G5R1MG_18_FD_128395 | JGI IMG/M metagenome (GOLD analysis project Ga0182217, IMG submission 128395) | Switchgrass phyllosphere microbial communities from Michigan, USA - G5R4_NF_03OCT2016_LD1 MG | ecosystem: Host-associated > Plants > Phyllosphere > Phylloplane/Leaf | place: USA: Michigan... | reverse complement strand
GCGAACCCCTCGGCCATCTTGTCGATCAGCGCCGCGTGTTCCGGATTGGTGGGGCGGTGCTTGGCGGCGAGCGCCTTCAGGACGCCCGGCGCGTGGGGATCGCGAGCGTCAAGGGTGAACGATGGGATGTCGGGCACGTCAATTCCTCCCTTCTGCATCCTCCCGCCCGGCGAAGCCCAGGCGGTGGAAGTCGGGATCGAGGCGCTTGTCTTCGCGCGCGGTGCGATCCTTGTTCATTTCGCTGTTCCAAATGGCCGGCGACGGAGCCGGACCAACGGTTTGCGGGACGATGCGCCTGACGGCGGCGTCCGGTCGGAAGCGGTCGGTCATACGCGCATCGGCATAAGGACGGCGCGGAAGTCGCTCCCGGCGGGATCGACGATCGAGCCGGGGCTGGCGCTGTCGTGCGTCACCAGAACAAGCTCGTCGCCGCGGCTGGCGTCGATCAAGCTCCGGAGATACTGGCCGTTGAAGCCGATCTCGAAGGGGCTCCGGCTGTTCGTCTTCGCCGGGATCGCGATCTTCCCTTCGAAGCCCATATCGACCCACTTCGCGGAGACAATGAGCTTGTCGCCGTCGAAGGTCAGCTTCACGGCGCGGGTCTTCTCCGACATGCCGGCCGTGATCCCGTCGATCGCCCGGCGAAGGTCCGCCCGGCGGAATACCACTTGGGGTTCCTGGTCGCCGTAATTCGGCACGACGCGCATGTAATCTGGGAAGGTGCCGTCGATCAGCTTCGTTGTCAGCTCCGCCGGGAAGCCGTGGCAGTCGATCGCGAAGCGCGCGATCGGCATACCCTTGGCCGGTTCGGTGAGGCTGGGCGCCCCGTTCCCGCCCTTGTCGCCGACGCGGAACGTGATCGGGGTGTCCCGCTTCGCGAAGCTGCGGAGCCGGATCAGATGACGGATCGCATCCTTCGGAATGATGATCCCGCCGTCCTTCCCCTTGCCGGCGAATTGCACGCCCTTGGCGTTGGGAAGCTCGATCGTTCCCATGTAGAGCCGGTGGCCATCGGTGGCGGCGGCGCGATAGGTCCAGCCTTCGACGTGATGGAAGAATACGCCATTGAGGTAGTAGCGGGTTTCCTCGCTCGACATCGCGCCAGACACGCGGAGGATCATGTCGATCGCGTCCGCGCCCAGCTCGGCTTCGAAGGTTGGGCTGAAGGCGGCGGCGATGACGGGATAGTCATCGACGGGGAGTGTGTTGATCACGCCCGCCAGCTCTCCCGCGCGAAGGTTCGCTTTCATCCCCTCGATCATGTCGATCGTTACCGTCTCGCCTCCGCCCGCGCGGATCAGCCGCGCGAGCGCGTCCGGCCGATCGAAGCACGCGGCGAGCGCGGAACCGTTCATGGCCGGCGCGGTAAGCGTCACTTCTTGGTCGAGATTGGTCGCCCGAAGCTCGATGAAGCTCTCGCCATTGGCGCGGATCGCGACATGGGACAGGATTGGGATCGTGTTCCGGCGTTCGATGGGGATCGCGGCGATGTTCAACGCCTTCGCGAGATCGTTCGTCTTCAGTTCCATAGGTCTTCCTCCGCTCAATAGTCGCCGACGGACGTGATCACGTTGTCCTCGTCGATCTCCATGATGGTGCCGCACGCCACATAAGCGCGGATGCGCTGCTCCAGGCCGTAGGCGCGGCCGATGTAGGTGTCGCGCTTCAGCTCGCGCTCGCCCAGATAGGCGCCGACGATGCGTCCTTCCTTGTCAACGTGGAGGCGGTGGCGGCAACGGTACTTGTTGCGTTCTTCGATCACTTCCTCTTCGTCGAGATAAATCCATATCGAGCCATAATCGCTGATGTGGACAATCACGGTAATTACGGGGCCGTAACCTTCTTTTCCGTCGGTCATATAGGCGGCGATTTCGGACAGCTTGACCGTCTTCGGCGCGAGCTTCAGCAGCTCTTCCACGTCCTCCGCCAGCCGACCGGAGATCAGTTCGGCCGTGCGCGTTTCGACGATGCTTTTCACCATTGCGGCGACGGTCACGCCATAGGAGGGGAGGTCGATCCGATCGACGCGGAGCGCGTCTTCGATAGCCTTCTCGATCAGCTTTCCCGTGTCGCTCCACGTCCGGAGCGCCTTGTCCACGCTCTCGACGATCAGCTTATCGACGCGCGAGTTCACTTCCTTCTCGATGAAGTCGGGGGTCATCTTCGCCGCAACGGCGGCGGAGATCAGTCCGGTAAGGTCGGTCATTGTGTCCCTCTCAATGCTCATAGAATGCGACGGTCTTCGTCCCCTGCCAACAGAAGCCGCACGTCGCGCAACAGTCTGTGCGGCCGGTCTGCATGGGGCAAACGACATGGGGCGTCTGGGCGCCCGGCTGGACGATCTCCGCGCCCAGGCGGTCGAGCCCCTGGCCGGAGAAGCGCATGGCGAAACGATCCCAGCGACGACGCGCGATGTCGTAGAGCGCCCGGCCGATCGCCTCGTCTGTGTGGTGCCGCGCCGTGTATCCGAAGACGTGGAGCGCGGGAAAGGCGTCCAGCGCCTCTTCCCAGCGCTCGACATATTCGAGGCTGTAGAAGTCGCCCAGGACGTGGAGCCGCACGACGAAGCCGGCCGGGTGTTGCGCGTCGAGAAGGTGGAGTTCCTTCCACAGGCCGTCCTCCAGCGCGCGCCCGTCGATGATCCGGCGGCTGTAGTGCATGTTGTTGCCGTAGCACGTCAGCCACGCCTTGCACGTCCGCGGACACGTCTCGCGCTCGACTAGGGTCAGCGTGTAGATCGGGAAGCCCTTCCACTTCCCTTTCGTCACCCGCTTGCCGATCTTGCGGCTGTTGATCCCGGAGATCAGCAGCCGATCGACGGCGGCGGGGTGGAAGCGGCGGCTGGGAAAGCGCGTGGTGCCGTCTGCGGCTTCGCGTGAGAAGCCCAGGACGGGAGCGCGGTGTCCTACGGCCGGCGGCGACACATGGCGCTTAAGCGGCCCTCCTGACGGAAAGCGGCGATATCCGCCCTTCGTGCGCTCGGCCGTCATACGTCGAGCCCGTGGCGGTCGCATACGCCCATGATCTCGAAGATGGTCAACGTCCCGCGCCCGAACGAAGCGAAGTCGGCCATCACGGCGGCGCGATCTCCCTCGCTGAAGGTGTCGGGGATGCGCGCCCAGATGGCGGTGACGATCAGGCGCTCGCCGTCGATGGTGAACCAATTTCCATCCTGCGAAGCGTGTGCGTCGATGGTGTCCATCTTCACCGCTCCGGCGGCGGCGGACCAATAGACGACGCAATCCCGTGGCCGGAGCCGGAGACGGTTGAGGTTGATCGACACGGCGGTCTGTTTGCCCGTGCTTGGGGTGACGTTGGTCAGGCTCATTTCCGCACCTCCCCGCCGCCCGTCGCCCCGTCCGTCGCATCGGTGGGGGTGGCCGGATAGCGTTCCACACGCCAAGAGTCCTCATCGTCGCCATGGACAAGCTCGGCATCCTCGCGGCGCGCATAGCGGACCGCCAGATCGCGGCGATCGGTCCACGCCCACCCGAAGCTATCGAACGTCCGCCATTGGCCGACGTTGTTCCCGACGATCCACCCCGCCCCGGTGTCGCTCGCGACCTTGGGGGCTGCGTCTGCTTCCAGACGGTCGGCGGCATCAAGCAAGCGCGGGGCAAACCAGACCCCGCTGTGTGCGCCCTCCCGTCGCAACAGCGCGATCAGTTCGACGGTTGCCATTTCCTCCCCCGCCGGAACCGCGGCATCGCTCGCGGGCGGGGTGGCGTCGTTTGCCGGCGCTGTCTCGCAAATCGTCATCAGCTCACCAGCCAGCCAATCCGCCGAGCGGAACGGCGCGTTGCGATGCTGCTCGACGGCATTGCAAACTCGCTGCATCTGCTGATCGGATCGCGACAGTGGAAAAGGGAGGATCATGCCGCGAACTCCTGCAAAGCATATTCGATAGCGTTGATGCAGGCGGCGCGCGGATAGCCGCGGCGAGAGCGTGCATAGGACATGTGCTCAACCCGAGGACGCTCGGCCATCAGAGTTATAGCCCCGGCCCCGTCGCTATCGCCATTTTCGAGGCTGCTAGCTGCGCACTCGTGAAGAGCGTTCCAATACTTGAGCGCCCGCGCATCGGGCAGCACAGCGGGAGTGGGGGAAGAGGTCATGGGCGTCCTTCCTTCATCATGGCGGCGCCCTCCGGCGTCGTCGTCCAGACCATCCCGTTGCCGTCGGCCGCGTGGGTCCATGTCGCCAGTCCGCGGTTGAACAGCGCGACGAGGACGGTCGAGTGCGCGGACGCGCGGTGGCCGCGCTCGCGGGTGAGGCGGGCAAGGTGGATCGTCTGGAGAGCTTCCCACATGGGGTCCGTGATCCCCTTCGTGTCGAGCGTCTTCGCCTTCCGTGCCTTGTCAGCGGCGGCGGCGGTCCGCTCGAAGTCCCGGTGGGCGCGGCGGTTCACGCCAGCGCCTTCAGCGCTGCGCGGATCGCGTCTTCGATCTCGGCGTCGCGCTTGTTCTCCAGGTCGCGGATGTCGCGGCGGAGGGTGTCGATCTTCCCGCGATAGCCGCCATCGATCTTGCGGAGGGTGTCGATCATGCTGCGCGCCGCCTCGGCCGTCGGGAACTTGCCCTTCGTGTCGGCGGCGCGGGCGTTGGTGGCGTCTCCATTCTCCGCGCGGCCCCAATAGCGGGAGCCCTTGGCGGTGGTGACTTCCATAAGCTCATAGCCGCCGCTGTAGGTGTAGAGAGGGCGCCGGAGCGTCCAGAAAAGCCCGTCCTTCATCGTCAATCCTTCTGCAATGGTAGGGGAAGCGTCCCCATCTTGTTGATCTCGTCGCGCGCCCACTCGATCAGCTCCAGCATTTCGACCGCGATCTCCGGCGGCGGTACGATCCTGACCGGCCCGCTATCGAACGGGAGCTTCATGGGAAGCGAGGGCTCGTCACTCGAAGAGGTCGATCTGTCGGACATCGGGGGCTCCTGCCGTGGACGATCGCCGCACGGTGGGGGCGATCAGGATGTCGAAGGCGCCGACGCGATGCGATCCGGTCCCCAGCTCCGCGATCGTCTCGGCGACGCGATCAGCTACGGGCGGCGGCGGCGCGGCTGGCGCCGGTGGGAGGCGGTTCGCGCACGATGCGAACTTCGAACAAGCCGCGTCCATCGGCCGGATGTCGGTCGCGCGCCCGCCCTTCCAATGCTCGCCCGGCCGCGCCCCGCATTTGTGATAGGTCCGCTTGTAGTGAAACGCCTCCATGTAGTGGCAACCGCCGCACGTCTCGCCAGCCGGACCCGTGCCGGGCGTGTCAGCGTGTCCAGCCGGCCGCGGCACGATGGCGGCGCGGCGGCGGACGCGGGGGAGGGATCGCCCGGAGCGATCCCGTCCCCCCAGCATGTCGGGCTGGACTTCGGCCATCATGCGTTGCCGGCTGGGGGCATGGCGGCGACGGCGCTCGCCTTCGTCCAGGCGTTGACGACAAGCGTCGTGACGGCGCTCTTCAGCGTCGGATTGATCAGAAGCTCCGTCTGGAGCGCCACGCCTTCCGGCTGCATCGTTGCGCCTTCGTGCTGGAAGGCGAGCTGAACCTGGACTTCGCCGGTTCCCTCGTCGGCACGGCAGAAGAACCCGCCGCCCGCGTCCTTCCAGCGGCCGATCCAGTCGGTCGCCTCCTGAAGCGGGAAGCCGGGGGTCGCTGCGGGGTCGAAGTCGGTCATGTGCTGCTCGCGATCCTGTTCGGGGGAGAGTGTACGGGCGGCGGTAACAGGGAGGAAACCCGCCGCCCGATCCGCTTGCGCGGATGGCTAGAGCAAGAGCGACTGGCCGGGTGCCTTGTCGGCCGGTACGCCCTCGCGAATGTTGATCCAGGCGACGCGCCAAGCGTCGGCGGTGGAGATCATGCTGACGCCCAGCTCTTCGCCGTCCGGCTCGCTGTAGCAGACGAACCGCTTCGCCGGGATGGTCTTCGAGTGGACGACGGCGCGGAGGTGACGCGCGACGACGAGAGCCTTCCAGCCTGTCGCCGGCTTCGTCATTGTCCGCCGCTCGCCATGTAGCTGCCGACGGCAAGGCCGGACGCGATGAGGACGACGAAGGCCACCATGACGCGACCCTCCCGCGGCTTCGGGTTCGACAGCTCCCGGAATGTGACGAAGATCGCCAACACGTAGAGGGCGAAGGCGACTATCCCGCAGAGGCCGCAAATCACTTTACGGAACCCGGTTCGGCGTAGACGACGGTCAGGACCGGCGGCGCGGCGAAGATGACGTGGGCGCGCGAGTTGCGACGGCGATCTTCCATGAGGCGCGCGCGCTGGCGAATGCGGTTGATGGCTTGCATCTTCCCCAGGCCGGGAAACGCCGCCATTTCCTGCTCGATCTGGGCGTCGCCGGGGATCATGCCAGCAACTCCCGCGCGATCTGCTCGCCCGTGTCGTCGATGGGGAACAGGTCCCCCAACTCGTCTTCCGTCAGCTCCCACGGGGCCTTGTCAGTCGGTGCCATCATGTCGATCGTCTTCCCTGTTGATCGTTGACGGAAACAGTTAGAGCAAAGGCCGTGGCCTACGTCAAGGGGCTAAATGCAGAAATAATGCGCGGTTAGAGATTGAAAAGAACAAAGCGGGAAGGCCGGAGCCTATTGCGCGGCGGCGGCGGCGGCGTTATCCATGCCGGCGAACGCATTGCGAAAGGGCGACGATGAACCTGATGGCTGATCTCCAGGCCGTGGCGGGCCGCTGGGCTGAAGAGCATGGGCGGCGGAACCCGTCTGTCACGCTGAAGACGCTCGGCGCGCGCACGGTGCGAGACGTGAAGCTGTTCCCGCGGATCGAGGCCGGGCGCCCGATCACGGTTCCGATCTTCGAGAAGGTGGCGGGGTATCTCGGCAAGCCGGAAAACTGGCCGGCGGAGACGATCCCGGAGGACGCCGCGAACCGGCTGGCGCTGCTGGGCGTGGACGTGCCGGGCTTCGCCGTCGTGATCGAGCGGGCGCGCGTCGAGCGCCAACTTGTCGTGCGTGCGTAGGACATGCCGCGGATCGACGTTGACAAGATAAGGGCGGACTATCGCCTCTCCGATGCGGTCGGCCGGCGGACGAAGCTCCGGCGGGCGGGGCGCAACATGGTCGGGCTATGCCCCTTCCACCAGGAGAAGAGCCCGTCGTTCTATGTGTTCGACGCGACGGACGGCTATCATTGCTTCGGGTGCGGCGCGAACGGGGACATCGTGAAGTTCGTCATGGAGACGGAGCGCGTGGACTTCCGGACGGCGTGCGATATGATCACGTCCGGCGATCTGCCTGTCGTGCCGGAGGCGGAGAAGGCGAAGGCGGCGGAGGAAGACGCCGCGTCCAGGGCGGCGGCGATCGAGCTAGCGCGGGGCGTGTGGGATGAAAGCCGCCCGGCGGCTGGGACGCCCGCGGAAGTCTATCTCCGGAGCCGGGGGATCACGATCCTGCCGAAACGCTTCCGCTTCGCCCTCACGCCCGCATGGTACAATCGGGAGACGGGCGAATGTGGCAAGGGCGTGCCGGCGCTGGTGTGCCTGATCACGGACGTTGCGGACGATTTCCTCGGCGTCCAGCGCATCTTCCTGCGGGACGGTGGCCGCGCGAAGGCGAACATGAAGAACCCGAAGCTCTCGCTTGGACGCCCGGCCAGCGGCGCGATCCGCATAGGTCCGCCGCGCGAGCATGTGACGATGGTCGAGGGGCCGGAGGACGGCGCGTCGGTGGCGCAAGAGCTGGGCCGGGAGCAATCGGTCTGGGTCGCGTGCGGTACGTCGATGATGCCGCGGATGGTCTTTCCTCCCGAAGTGCGCCGACTGACGATCGGCGGTGACAACAACAAGGCGGGTCGCGCCGCCGCCCAGGCGGCGAAGGTCGCCCAGCAAGCGCGCGGGCTCGAAGTGCGAGCGGTCTATCCAGATGACGCCTTCGGCGACTGGAACGATCAGCTCCGGGGGATCAGGAAATGAGCGATTATCCGCCTGTATTAGATGCGTGCTGCGGCTCGCGGATGTTTTGGTTCGATAAGAATGATGGGCGAGCGCTGTTTTTGGACAAGCGGCGCGAGACGGTGGTTTCGAAGGAAGGTTACGATGTCGTCGTCGCGCCTGATGTCGTCGGTTCCTATGCTGATTTGCCTTTTCCGGATGCGACGTTCTCTCTCGTCGTGTTCGATCCGCCGCATACCTACAACGGCGCCGGTAGCGAAATGGCCAAGAAGTACGGGCGGCTGGAAAGCGGCTGGCGGGAAGAGATCACGGCCGGTTTTTCCGAATGCTTCCGTGTGTTGAGGCCGGGCGGGACGCTGATCTTCAAATGGAACGAGCATCGCGTGAAGATCGGTGTAATTTTGTCGATGACACCGGAGAAGCCTCTGTTTGGTCATAGGTCGGGTGCCGCCGCGAAGACGCATTGGATTGCGTTCATCAAGGGCTCTGCCGCATGAACACGCCCGGAAGTGCGCGCGGCATGGCCGGCGGCGGCTTCGGGGATCGGTTCGACGCGGATCGCGACTTCGAAGCCCAGGAACCGATCCCGCTCAAGCCCGAGCTGGAAGACGCGGCGCCCTATCCGCTCGACGCGCTGGGCGAGCGCATGGCGTCGGCGGCGCGGGCGATCATGGATAAGGTCCAGGTGCCGGACGGGCTGGCCGCTCAATCGGTCCTGTCGGCGGCGGCGCTGTCCGTGCAACCGTTCGTGGACATCAAGCTCCCGACGACGGAGGTTCGCCCGACGTGCCTCTTCATGACGACGGTCGCCGGTTCCGGCGATCGGAAGTCGTCGGCGGATGGGTTCGCTCTCCAGGCGGTGCGGGCGGTGGAGGCGGACCTGTGGCGCCAGTATCGCGCGACGAAACAGGACCACGAAAACGAGCTGGCGGCGTTCAAGGCGGCGGCGACGAAGGCGAAGTCGGCGAAGGGCGACGTGAAGGAAGCGCTCGACAACCTGGGCGCGGAACCGGCGCCGCCGCCGATGCCGATCATCCTCGCCACGGAAGGGACGATCGAGGGGCTACAGAAGCTCTTCATCGATAGCCGGCCGTCGATGGGGCTCTTCAGCGACGAGGGCGGCGTGTGGCTGGGCGGCTACGGCATGAACGACGACAATCGGCTGAAGACGGCGGCGGCGCTGTCCGAATTCTGGGACGGTAAGCCGATCAAGCGCGTGCGTGCCGGCGAAGGGTTGACGCTGATCATGGGCCGGCGGCTGTCGTTCCACATGATGGTGCAACCGGAGATCGCGCAAAAGCTCCTGGGCGATGGCGAGCTTCGCGGGCAAGGGCTCCTGTCGCGGCTGCTGGTGACGGCGCCGACATCGCTTGCGGGATCGCGGTTCTATCGCGATCTCCAGCCCGACACGGAAGCGAATCTCCAGGCGTTCTACGATCGCGTCTATCGGATCATGTCCCGCGCGCTGCCGATGGACCCGGAGACGCGCGAGCTACAGCCGACCGTCGTCGAAATGGAGAAGCGCGCCGCCGCCATGTGGTGGGCGTTCGCCGATCATGTGGAGAGCAAGATCGGACCCGGCGGCGAATGGGACGCGATCCGCGGCGTGATCGGTAAGCTGCCGGAACAGGCGGCGCGGCTGGCGACGGTGGTCGCCGTCTTCGAGAAAGGCCGGGAGGCGGTGGCGGAGCTGTCCGCCGCCGATCTGGCGAAGGGGATCACGCTCGCCGAGTTCTACGCGCTGGAGGCGTTGCGGCTGCTCGATGCGGGCGGGATCGACGAAGGGACGCGCCTCGCCGATCTGCTGCGCGAGTGGCTGGTGGACGGCTGGGGCGAGGCGCTGATCGGGCTCCGCCATATCTGCCAACGCGCGCCGCGGGCCGTGCGCGCCGCCGACAAGGCGCGGGCGGCTATGGAGAAGCTGGAGCGCAATCATCACGTTGTCCGGCTGGAGCGGGGCGCGGAGATCGGCGGGCAATTCTGCCGGGAAGCATGGCGCGTGATGGGCGTCGGGAAGAAAGGGAAATAACGATGGAGATTGACACGGGAACCCGCGAGATCGCGGGGAACCTGACGGATGACGAACGGCGGATCATCGCCGAGATGTCGGATGAATTGGGTTATTCGGCGGCGCGGCTGTCCGAAGACGCAGGGGAGCCGGTGATCCCGGTCAAGCGGGTGCGCGAGATACAGCGCGCGTTCAAGGCGAATGGGCTCGCGGAGTTCGGCGTCCTGCATGATCTCGATAGCAATCACGTCGCCGGGCGTGGGTATTGGCTCAATACGCACGGCTGGAACGTCCGCCGTGTCGTCAACGGAGGGTGAAGACATGTCGATGTGTCTACATGACGACAACGAAGTGATCCGGTGGATCATCGAGCCCTTCGATCGGGTGACGCTGGCGCCGTGCATCGTCCAGCGGTGCGAGCGTGACGGAAGGCAGGGGATCGCGGTCCTGTCGGCGCCGGAGGAAGAAGGCGCGGAGCCTCGCTTCCGCCATGTCCTGGCGTGGTTCTGGGATTGGTCGAAGCCGATCCTGTTCGTGATCATGCTCAACCCGTCCACGGCGAACGCCTTCGAAGACGATCAGACGATGAAGAAGGTCTTCGGCTTCGCCCAGCGCAACGGATACGGCGGCGTCATCGTCCAGAACCTCTATGATTACCGGGCGACGAAGCCGGCGGCGGCGAGAGCGGCCGGCTGGCCGGTGACGGGATACGGGCGCCAGATGATCGATCGAGCGCTGAACGATCTCCGCGCGTCGGAAGTGCGTCGGGACGTGCTGTGCGCTTGGGGGAACAACGGTCCCGCGCTCGCCGGCTGGGCGACGGGGCGGCGGCGCGACGATCGCGTGAAGCTGTTCCACCTGGGGCTGGTGAAGAAAGGGGCGCCGGAGCATCCGTGCATGATCGGCTATGATCGTGTCCTGACGGAGTGGGAGGGGTGAAGCCGCGGGATCGCGAAGTTCTCGCCGATCTGCACTATGCAACGCGGGAGGCGACCTATCGCCGGGAGTGGGTCCGCCCGCTCGACGTTGGAGGGTCCGGTCACAACGATGTCGCCTATCGGCTGAACAAGCTGGCGCGGCTGGGGCTGGTAGAGTGGAAACAGCGCTGGGGTTCCGAGATCGGCGGTTCTGCGCGCGCCGCGGGCATGTCGCGCGGATCGAAGGAATATCGTCTGACGGAAGCCGGCGCGGCGGCGTTGGCGTCGGAATGATGTCCGGCTTCGATCCATCGCGGTTCCTGGAGCCGGAGCTTCCCCTGGGCGGCGGCGCGGCGGCGCCGGAGCCGTCCGTCCAGGCGGAGCCGGAGCCCGTTCTGTCGCCGCCTGTAGCCGGTGTAGCTCGGCCGCGGCGACTGGACGACGGGACGCTGATCGACGAAGAAACGGGAGAAATCCTAGACTCCTGGGCGGCGGCGCCAGCGGGTGTAGCCGGTGTAGCCGGTGTAGCCGCTACGCACGATCTTCCGCTGACCGTTCCCTTCGCTCGCGAGCTGAACGCGATGTTCTCCTATCCGCCCCCGCCGTGGATGCGGTCGGCGCATTGGCGGAGGTTGTGTGAGGGTGCGCGCAAGTTCGCGGAGACGAAGGCGGCGGACGCGCTGGCGGCTGGATGGGAGCCGATCGAGCTATTCGGCGTCTGCGCGAAGCCGTGGAAGCGATGGCTGGCGGTGGACGGGGTTGTCCGTCTCGCGGCTGGTCGCGGGATCGGGGTTGTCAGCGCGCACGCGATCGAGATATTGAACAGGACGGGCGCCCATAACCGGGCTTATCGCGCCCACTTCATGACATGCCGGCGAAACTCGCTTCTCATGTGGGAGGCGTACCATCCTGACAATCGTCGGGATTACGACCCGTTCGGCGGCGGATAAGTGTAGCCAAACGCCCGGCTACGGACGGGCTACACTTCACATTGCTAGGGTGCTGTCACCGCTTTTCGAATAACCGAAAAGGGATGGCTATCCTATTGTCTAAACAGGATAATTCACGGGATTAGGACGGGATATAGCCGCCGTTGCAACGTCCTTGGCTACAGTGGCTACAGCGGCGACACGTTGCGAAAAGTCTCGATCCGCGCGATATTCGTCGGCATGGCGAAGGGTGGAAAGGATCAGGGGAAGGGCGACGCGCCGCCGGTAGTGTCCACGCTGCCGCCGCCGGAGCCGGAGAAACCGCGGCGGAAGCGAGCGCTTCCCGACGACATCCCGCGCTGCGCGCTGCCGGTGTCGAAGCGCAAGGTCGCCCAGGCGAAGCCGGCGCTCGATCTCAAGGCTCCGGTGCGCAAGCCGCGGGCGAAGACCCCGGCCGCGGAGACGTGGGATAGCGAGCGGGAGGCGATGCTGGCGAAGCAAGCCGTCCTGGAGCGCCAGAAGGCCGCGGGCGGATCGAAAGAGTTCTCGTCGCCGGAGCCGAAACCCAAGCGCCGGAAGGCGTCACCGACTGCGGAGACGGTCGAGCGTCGGCTGGAGCCGATGCCGCACGGTGGCGCGCTGAAGCGCTCCACCGCCGACAAGCCCGATCCGCGCGAGACGGCGCCGACGAAGACGGGCGTTCCGGTGGAGAGCGTCGCGCCAGTCAAGCGCCCGCCGATGGACGCGGAGCTGTTCGCGATCATCTTGGGCGAGATCAGCGACGGCGTTCCGCTCCGCCAGATTTGCCGCCGCGCCGGGATGCCGTCGAAGGATGCGATGTATCGCTACCTGGACGGCGACGATCTCGACGCGGAGAGCCCGGAGGCTCCCGACATTCGCTCGCGACGCCTCGCGCGCTACGCGCGTGCGCGTAAGCTGGGCTATGACGCGCTGGCGGAAGAGAGCCTGGAGATCGCCGACGACGGCACGAACGATTGGGTCGAGCGCGAGAAGGAAGACGGCCGGCTCGATGTCGAAGTCGATCGGGATCATATCCAGCGCTCGAAGCTGCGGATCGAGACGCGGCTGAAGCTGCTCGCGGTATGGGACCCGAGGCGATACGGGCAGATGATCAAGGTCGGCGATCCGGACGCGAAGCCGATGGATCAGGGCGGCAAGAGCGCGAGCGACATCGCGATCGGCATGGCGAAGCTGCTCGCTGCGGCGCAACGGGAACAAGGGGCGGAAGCATGAGTGATACGAAGGCGCAACAGGCGGCGCTTCGCTGGCTGAATGATCGCGGCGGCGATGCCGTTTTCGACAAATACGGGATCGCGCTCGCCCAGGGCGAGACGGCGCCAGTCGAGCGGAAGACATGGAACGCGCTTCGCGATGCCGGGAAGGTTGAGTTCTACGGAGGTGCCCGTGATGGGGGTCGCGGTTATGGGCGGCTGCGCGCCGTGCGTGCTGCATGATCGAGGAAGTGGCGTCCGTGGTGCCGTTGGCCGATGCTGGCGTCGTCGAAGCGCTGGAGAAGGCGCTGGCGTCGGCGAAGGCGGGTGATGTCGGCGCGGTCGCGGTGGCGATCGTCGGGCGGGATAATTCGAATTGGGCGGAGTTCTGCGCGGGACAGGCGCCGGTCGCCGCGCTTATGGGCTCGATCGAGCGGATGCGGCACAAGCTCAACCTTCACTTCGACGCATGAGACGCTATCGGCCTTTTCTCGTCTTCAATCCGGCGAAGGGGTGGGCGTTCTATCCGAACCCCGGCGTGTCCAGCTTCACCCGCCGGACGCTGGGCTCGAAGGCGATGCGTCCGCCGATCGGATGGTTCGTATCTGCGGAGCTTGCCGCGATTTTCGAACATCGTCACGGGCGCTCCTGATGTTCGACGCGCTGAAGCCCTTCATCGGTCTGTCGATCTCGGAACTGGAGAAGGCGATCCTCGCCATGCCGGCGAAGGATCGGGCGAAGCTGGAAGAGCTGGTCAACCGCGATTGGGCGACGTGGCGCCCGCTGCCTGGGCCGCAAGCCGAAGCCTATTATTCGACGGCGGACATCATCGGCTATGGCGGCGCGGCCGGCGGGGGCAAGACGGACCTGATGTGCGGGCTCGCCGTCACCCGTCACCGGCAAAGCCTGATCGTCCGGAAGGACGGGCAACAGCTCTTCGGCGTGCGCGAACGGCTGGCGGAGATATTCGGCGGGTCGAATGACGGTTGGAACGGACAGGATCGCGTGTGGCGCCACACGAACGGCGTGATCGAGCTGCGCGGTATCCCGAACGTCGGCGACGAGAAGAAACTTCAGGGCCGGCCGCACGGCCTGAAGGGCTTCGACGAAGCGACGGAGCTGCTGGCGGCGCAAGTCCGGTTCATCATGGGCTGGATGCGGACGGGCGATCCCGATGTTTCGCCGCAAGCTCTGCTGACGTTCAACCCGCCGACGACGATCGAGGGTCGATGGGTGATCCAGTTCTTCGGCCCGTGGCTCGACAAGAAACACCGCAACCGGGCGAAGGATGGCGAGATCAGGCTGTTCACGACGATCGGCGGCGTGGACTTCGAGACGGAGGACGATCGGCCGTTCGTGTTGTTCGGTGGCGATCGAGTCTATGACTTCGATCCGGAAGACTTCGCGCCGGAGCTGATCGTCCGTCCGAAGACGCGGACGTTCATTCATTCGAAGGTGTCGGACAATCCATATTACATGCGGACGGGCTACGTCTCGACGCTCCAGGCGATGCCGGAGCCGTTGCGATCCCAGATGCTTCTAGGGGACTTCGAGGCGGGCATGGAAGACGATCGGTGGCAAGTCATCCCGACGCGATGGGTGGAGGCGGCTATGGATCGCTGGAAGCCGCGCGACGCGAAGGGCGAAATGGACAGCATGGGCGTCGATCCTGCAATGGGCGGGAGCGACAAGTTCGTGATCAGTCGTCGGCATGGCGTGTGGTTCGACGATCTGATCCGCATCCCTGGCAATCAGGTGCCGGACGGCGCGACGGGCGCCGGCTATGTGACGATGTTCCGCCGCGACCGCGCGCCGGTTCACGTCGAT
>Ga0182217_1000068_pt1 | contig 14831 bp, 11 predicted proteins | sample G5R1MG_18_FD_128395 | JGI IMG/M metagenome (GOLD analysis project Ga0182217, IMG submission 128395) | Switchgrass phyllosphere microbial communities from Michigan, USA - G5R4_NF_03OCT2016_LD1 MG | ecosystem: Host-associated > Plants > Phyllosphere > Phylloplane/Leaf | place: USA: Michigan... | reverse complement strand
GTCGCACGGCAGACCGCGAACACGCCCCGCTCCCCCGCCGCCTCCGCAGCCGCCGCCGCCGGCGCAGCGTCCACCGCGGCCCAGCAGGCACAGACGACCGCGACAGCCGCTCAAACCGACGCGGGTACCGCACGTACCGACGCCGCATCGGCGAAGGCTCAGGCAGCCACAGCAGCAGGCACCGCGAACGGCGCGCAGACCACTGCCACGCAGGCTCAGGCAGACGCCACCCAGGCCCGTACCGACGCAGCCACCGCGTACCAGACGGCAGCCGCAGCGAAGACCGCGGCGGACGCGGCCAAGACCCGCGCGGACGAGGCGGCGGCGGCAGCGTCCACCGCTCAGACCGCGGCGCAAGCAGCGCAGACGACAGCTACGTCCGCTGGGCAGGCAGCAGCGCAGGCACGATCCGATGCCGCGGCAGCACAGTCCACCGCGGACACCGCGAAGACGAACGCCGCGACCGCACAGAACGCAGCCAGTGCAGCTCAGACCACCGCGCAGCAGGCCGCGTCGACCGCAGCATCAGCCTCGACCGCAGCGGCAGCAGCCCAGTCAACCGGCAACACCGCCGTGACGAACGCGGCAGCCGCGAAGACAGCCGCCGACAACGCGCAGACCACCGCCACCCAGGCCGCGTCCGCCGCATCGGCAGCGCAGTCGACGGCCACCGCGGCTCAGACCGCGGCAAGCAACGCGCAGACCGCAGCTACGGCAGCCAGCACAGCAGCAGCCGCCGCTCAGTCCACCGCGAACGCAGCACAGACCGCCGCCGCTACCGCACAAGCGCGAGCCGACGCGGCCTACGCCCTCGCCCAGGCAGTAAACGCGAAGACCCTCACCGCATCCCGCGGCGCGGCATCCACCCCGACCCTGCTCCTCGGCGGTACGCAAGACATCGTCGTCACCCTCACCCGCACCATGCCGAACACCAGCTACAACGTCGAGGTCGTCGCCGACCCAGCCATCCAGGCCGGGTCCAACTGGACCGTCAAGACGAAGACCGCCACCAGCGTCACCCTCACCTTGAAGGCAACCCTCGCCCTCGGCGTCGCCTCCCGCGTGGACGTGACCGCCTGGTACTTCGGCTAGGACGTCGCGTACACCGTCACGTCGTCGTAGTCCGTCACCCAGCCGCTCGCGTCCTGCTGGTACATGGCGTCCGTCACCATCACCGCGCCGGCCTGCGTGATACCCACCGACCCGGACGTGTCCCACGCGGACGGCTCCGACGTCCCATCCGCCCACATCTTCGTCCGGAACACCGACCCGACAGCCTCAGTCCGCCACCAGTACCACGTGTTCGCCGACAGGGACTTCGACACCGACGCAGCACCCGTCGGGCTGCCGCCCTGCCCAGCGGTCCACGTCTGCAACGCCAGCGTCTTCGACCCGTTGTCGTAGTTCGCGGACAACGCGTTCAGGTTCGACGTGCCTTGGGCGTAGTTGCCGACGTCCCCGGCGAGGCGGAGGAAGTTGCGGAGGACGTGAGCGTTCGCGTCGATCCTGACGCGGTGGACGATGCCGACGTTCGACACTGCCGACACGACAGCCTTCGCCTCACCATGCCAACCAGAGGAGTTGACCGACGTCATCCGGCCAGCACCGCCGACGACCGTGAACGTGTAGTTGCCGCCCGTCACCCACTTCGACGCGTCCCACACCGAGCCGGCGAACGAGTCAGCCATCAGCGTCGACGGGGACGTCGTCGACCCACCACCGCCACCGCTGGCCGGGTCCGGCGTCAGGTCACCCGACACCAGCCACGTGTTCGCGGCGCGCTTCCGCAGCCGCAGCGACGAGAACTGAGCCCGAGCAGTCAACGCCTGCGTCGGCGACTGCACCGTCACACCGGTTCCCGGGACCACCGTGACTGTGCCCGTACCGACACGGACGACCTCGACGACAGTCCCGACCGGTAGGGACACCGCGGCGTCTGACGGCAGGGTGAACGTCGCCGCACTCGACGCGGTGATCTCCACCGTCACACCCACGTCCGTCGCAGACACCGTGTACGACCCCGTCGCAGGCACGAGCTTCGCCGACGGGATGCCCCACATGGTGCCCGTCAAGTCGTAGATCGACCCGGACACAGCGACGGTCTGCAACGCGTTCCGGACTTCCAGGAACGCCGCGCGGAGCTGGTTCCAGTCCGGTGCGATCGGTGTGTCGTCGCCGGTGGTGTGGGCGTCGGGGACGGTCTGAGACCAGGACGGGGTAGGCACCAATGCTCCTAGAAGTTGTCGCCGAAGTCGTCTTGGAACGTCGCCCCAGACACGGTCGTGTTCGGGTCACCGTGCCCATCAGACGGGGTCGGGTCAGGATCGGGCGTCGGGTCCGGGTCCGTGTCCGCGGGGACAGGCCACGCGAGGTACGCGCTCGCAGCGAGCTCCGACTCCAACGCGTCCAAGTCGTTGCCCGTCACGGCCTGACCGGAGAAGACGGAGTCACCGAGGTACCCGCTGTAGGCGTTGTCCCCGTCGCTGTCTCGCGCACCGACCGTCAGCCCGGACAGGACGGACCCCGTCGGGTCAGTCAACGGCGCCTGCCCGATGACGTTCCCGTTGAGCCGGAGCGTCACCGTCGCGCCGTCAGCGACGACCGTCACCACGTACGTCCTGCCGGCCTTGACCACACCCCCAGTGACCGTCGCGTCCCAGTCCCCGTACAGGGCGGACGCGTCAGCCGCGGCCCCCGAGTTCGACGCGAGGAAACGGATCGTTTTGCCCGCCGTCACCGACAGTCGGAACACGCGGTCCTCGGCGAGGATGTCCATGTCCTGCCACGACCCCAGCGTGTCGGGGATGCGGAAGACAGTGCCCATCGTGAACGACGTCAACCCGGACACGATGCGGCCCGTGTTCAGCGACGCACCGCTCACCTGCCCGCCGTTGTTGAACGACAGCGCCGGGTACGACGCGCCGTACCCGTTGGGCAGGTACTGCACAGCGAGCGGCGTGAACGACCCGTTCCGAGACAACGCGACCGTGTTGCCTGTGACATCCCCAACGGACGTGACAGCCTGGGACGCGGACCGCGACACCTGCGACATGGAGAACCACGCCACCAGACCCGGCACCTTGTACAGCGTGTAGTCGGTGGAGGCGTTCCGCTCCAACAGACTGACCCGCGCCATCAAGTCCTGGAACGCGGCAGCCGTCACCCAGCGGACGTCACCGTCCTGCTGGATCTGCGTCTGCAACTGCTGCAACGCCTGCGACAGAGCATCGACTGTGACGTAGTTGCCAGACCCGGGGCTGCTGGTACCGCCGTCGTAGCCGGCGCCGAGGAGCGCCGCGGGGATCTTCCCCGACGCGTCGAGGCGGGCGACACCGAGAGGACGGTTGAACAGGGCCGTCGTCAGGACAGAAGCGGCAGGGGTGATCTTGACGGCGTCGCCGAGGGTGTCGATGTACGTCGTGCCACCCGTGTACGGCAGACTGATCCGCCGTTCGCTTTGCCGGTTCGGTTCCTTGACGACCCACACCCAGCCCTGCGGGTACGTGGCCGGGTCGTCAGTGCTGCGGAGCTGCACCGTGAACTTGCCCGCAGCGTCGGTGATGACCTGGACCTTCGCGGCCTGGTCACCACCGAACTGCCCGTGGTAGTTGAGGTCGGTGACGACGACGTCCGTGCGGAACGTGACAGCCTTCCCCGCCATCGGAGTGCCGTCGTCGTTGAAGTACTGCCCGATGAGGGTTTCGAGGAGCGTGCCAGTCGGCCACACCATGATCCGGACCTCTTCCTACCGTGCGACCGGCGTCAGTTGGCGTTCTTGCTGTACTGGGCAGACGCAGCCTTCATCGCGTTCACACCCGCAGTCTCACCCAGCCACATGTACGAGTCAGCCGACGTGTACACACTGTTCTGTCCGATCGACCAGTAGAAGATCCCCGCCACCTGAGACGTCCCCAAGTACCCGGCAGCCTTCTGCCCGATCAGCTTCGCACGTCCAGCGAACGTCGTCGCACCGTTGTGACCTGTGTTGCCCGTCCCCGACCCGTCACTGTTCGCGTCGATGCCGAACTCGCCGATGATGATGGGCTTCTTCGTGGACGTCGACGTCGACAGGATCCGCTGCAAGTGAGGCGACGCTCCCTGCACAAGCGAGTCGTACTCATGCATCGACAGGATGTCGATTGAGGGGATGGACGCGACGTCCGCGAACGCAGGGACACCGGAGTCGGAGTACGTGGCGTTCGTACCAGTCGACACGAGGTGCGTCGAGTCGTTCGCCTTGATGGCGTCTGCGATCTGCTTGATGCCGGCCTTGTCCTGCGGCGGTTCGTTCGCCACTTCCCACGCCATGATCGTCGGGTTGTTCCGGTACTTCGTGACGATGTCCGTGATGTGCGACTGGTACGACCCGAAGTTCGACTTCAGGGTGTCCCAGTTCGGGCCACCGGACCCGAGGGCGTCGTACAGGGTGACGACGAGGCGGGCACCGTTCGTGCCGGCGTACTGGATGATCCGGTCGAGGCGGGCCAAGTCGCACCCAGGCAGGGCCCACACCCGGTCCGTCATGCCCGCGGCGTAGTTCTTGTAGTACGCCGCATCGTCGGTGATCTGCCGTTGCGCGTTCGTCGGGCCAAGCATGTTGACGGCGTTCCAGCCGACGGACTTGTACTCCTTGCCGTTGAGCAGGAGACCAGCCTTCGTCGTGTTGAGGTACACGACCCCGTTGACGGGGGTCGTCGTGGCGGGCGTGGTCGTGCCCCCACCCGTGTTGGTCCCGCCGCCTGCGGTGGACGCCGTGTAGGCCGTGACGCGGGCGGAGATGACCGTCACCGTCGGAGTGTCCGCGGCAGCAGGCGTCAGCTTGATGGTGTGCGTCCCCGACGCGAGACCGGTGCGGGTGAAGATGACCGCAGTGCCGCGGGTGTCCGCCTGCTCCGACACTGCGACCGCGGTGCCACCGTCGATGCTGATGTTGACGGCAGTGTGGTGCGCGTCCTTCAAGGCAGTCAGCTCGACGTACGTGCCCGTGAACGTGAGGGTCGCGGACCCCGTCGTGTCGTGGGTGTAGTACTCCCCCGCTGACCCGGTACCCCAGGTCCCGACGTACGTGAACGCCGACCCGGGCGCAGTCACAGCAGTCGACGGGACGGTAGGTGCAGTCTGCGTCGCGGCAGTCGTCACGGACAGCGTCGCGGGGACAGGCGTAGCACCGGCAGACACGATCGGGGTCAGCGTCGCAGGGTAGGCGGTGGACGCTGCGAGACCCGTCGACTGGTACGTGGTGGCGTTCGACGCGAGCGTTACAGTCTTCCCCGCGAATGCGAGGGTATACCCAGTCAGCTTCGACGTGTCCGATGGGGCGGTCCACGAGAACGTGGCCGTGGTGTCCGTGACCGCGGACGTCCGGAAGTTGGACACGGCGACCGTCGATGCCGCGCCGGGGGTAGAGAGGTGCCCAGCGACGGACGGGGTGGGGATGCTGTTCCCCGTAATCCACGCCGACCCGATGACGTTGGACCGTACGGTCGTGCTAGCGGCGGTCTTGTAGGCGTTCACACCCAACCGGATCGTGGTGCCAGACGCAATGACACCCGTGTTGAACGTCGTAAGCGAAGCGCCGCCTGCGCTCTGAACACCGATGACGTCGGTACCCGTGGCAAACGATACGTCGTACCCTGAAGCACCAGAGACAGGGTTCCACGTAAGACGGTAGGTGCCTGGCGTCGCCCCGGCAGTGATGGTTACACCCGTCGGATCAGACACTGTGACGGGTGTAGGCGTACCCGTGTCGGTACCACCAAGACTGGCGAGCGCCACCCACGACACGGTCCCATCCGCAGCGACCAGAGGGATCGACGGGACCGTCGGATTGTTTGCTGGAGCCGTCAGGTACCGAGTCCCTAACTGAGGGACACGCGCGGACAGGGTAGCCAGGTCGACCGTCTGCTGGCTGACTGTGCCCGTCAATGCTTTCACGCCGTCCGATGCGGCCTTCGCCAAGTCACCAACAGCAGCAGGCTGCACCGGGTAGTAACGGGAACCAACCGACGTCGGCTTGATCCACAGCGTGCCGTACGTGTCGGGTGCTAGAAACTGGAAGTTGCCTGCCCCATCCGCTACGACCTGAGTAGCAGGCTGACCCGCAGTGTCTCGAAGATCGGGGATGGCTGGCCCGCCGTTGGTGGCAGAGACAGTAGCCGTCGCGCCGGGGACGGCGATGACGCTGCCGTCGGGCTTCAGGTCAGCAAAAAAGTCCGCTGCGGAAGCGCCATACAGTTGGTAGGCCACAGGTGTTTCCCCCCAGTCCGAATCAGAAAATCTCTACAAGAAAAGCGGCGGAGTCGACTTGTACCGTGCCGCCATTGAAATTCGCTGCGGTGACCGCCCTAAGCTGCACGATGTGGTCACCAACTGATGGAGAGATCAACAGCTCATTGAAATCCAAGGTGGCCTGTAGGGGGCCGGCACTGATCGTGTTACCGCCGATCACGCGCGATGCCGAGTAGTAACCGTCATCCACTTGGAGTTGCAGGATGATCCTTTGCCAGCTCGCCGACACGCCGGACCCTAGGGCCGTGCCCACTGTTGCGGTAATCCGTACCTTTTTGCCCGCTGTAGACACGCGGAACGTGCCAACAGGAATTTGTGCAGAGATGCCGCCAGTGGAGTTAGTACCCGACCACGGTTGAGACGTTAGTTTCAGCGTCTCATAAGTGGAGGTAGGTGTGACGGGGTTCGTGGTTCCGTTGGGTCCCTTGATGTACGCCTGCGGCGAGGAACCGCCGACCGTGTAAACCTGCCCCATCTTCACTCTTGCCAAGTCTACGTGCGCCGGGTCAGCGAATGCGATCACGCCTGTAGACGCGAACTCCCGGTCGTCAGATGCCGAAGACGGGGCGAGGGTAGCTGCATTGGCAGCCACAGTGACAGTGGCGATTTTCACTTCGTACACGCCAGAAGCAGAAGTACCAGACCGATTCAGAGCAGGTGCGCTACTAGAACTTCCTTGGACGATCTTGATACTGATGCGCGATGCGGGATCCGCCGACGAGTCGTAGCGGAGCACGACAAGATCAAGACGGGCGGTCGCTGAGGTGTTCGCGGCCATCACCAACGTCACGTTCGCGTCATTGCTGTAGGAGTAACCAAAAATCGTCGCCTGTCCCGGGTAAACGATGACCTGACGTACACCCGTAGCATCGGCAACCGCCTTCAACGACGTATCGTCAGGGGTACCGAACACACCCGTCTGCGCGAGGTTGCGGTGGTACCTAGACCACTCAGCCTCAGAAACTTGGGCATCGTCCGTCTGCGTGGCTAGAGGCCACGTCCGTTCAGTCACCTGCACACACCCCCACCCACATCAGTCCCAACCGCAACCATCACACACACCCCACCCATCACCCATAACGTCGCAACTCACTGAGCACCCAGACGGCGCACCTTCGCCTCCAACGTCCGAAGCCTCGTGTACTGGTTCGACGGCGCCGTGTCCGTCCCCGGAGGCCCAACCGCAGCCTTCACCTCCACGTACGACGAACCATCCCCCTGAGTCACCGTCACCTCACGGACCACATCCACCAGCGGATCAGCCGTCAACGGCAGCCACCACGGCTGATACTTCACCCGGTCGCCGACGGCATAGTCACGCCCGAACCGGGTCAAATCCGTATCCTGCAACTCAGCGTTAATCGTCCCAGTCGCCACACCCTCAGCGATAGCTTCCAGCGCCGACGCGACCGCGGTGTCGTAGTCAGGGGTGTCGCGCCGGTCCACGACGTCGACGACCGTCCGGCGCCACAACGCCGACTGCGCCAACGAAGCCGCCGTCGAGAAGTAGTTCACCGATCGGTCTTCGGCCTGCCCCTGCTGCAAAACGATGACATGCGTGACGGTTGGAGCAGACCGGGTCGTCTTCCCACCCACCAGCGTCCCCGTCTGCCGCGACAGCAACACGTTCACCCGGGTCACAGGCGTGTAGCACTCGAACACCAACGTCACACCACGCTGAACGACACGGAACCCGATGTCACCACCGGCCACCGCCAACGTCTGCAAGATCTCCAACAGGGAGTCATACCGAGCGGAGCCTGTCACCGTCATGCCCTCAGCACCGTCAGCGCCGACCGTGAACGCGTACTGCGGAATCGCCTGAAAGTTCGCGCGGACGTACGCGCGGATGACGTCGCCGGCGCGGCCTGTCCGCACGTCGTACGCCGCACCCGACTGACCTTCCGTGCTGATCGGTCCAGTGGGATACGGCAACGCTGGACGGTCCTTCACGTGGATCATGTCGGACACACCAGACAAAGTGATGACGCCAGTGTCCGACGCCGTCCACTCCTCGTCGTTCCCCGACCACGGACCCGACAGGACGGGGTCGCTGTCCGGGTTGTCTAGGTCTCGGACGATGACACCACCGCCCTCTTGGAACGCCTGCTGCACGTAGCTGCTGAGGTCAGCCCGCCGAGCTGTCAACGTCCACGTCGACACGTCATTGAAGCGGAGGACCATCTGCAACGACCGCCGCGGGATGACTCCGACAGTCGACAGGTCACCCCGGCGTGCTTCCACCTGAAGTCTCACGATGTGATGAACCTCGGCGTGTACTCGATGACGACCGTCGTGTCCGTCGTGGCGTCGGCGACGTCGATGGTGATGTCGTTGGACCCACGCAGCAGCGGCCAGAAGTCAGGGGTCCCCAACGTCAGCGAGAACAGGTTCTCTCCCGTACCGGACACAACAGACTGCCGGCGCGGTCGGGTATCGACGATGACAGTGTCGTCCTCGTCAAGGTCGAACAGGAACCGCATCACCCGCCCGGTCGTCCGGTTCGTCAACGCCACCGACGACCCCGGGCCTGTGATCGTCCACACCGGGTACGTCGGAACGTCGCCCTGGTTCACCGCGGTCGTCTCACCAATCACGGCAGACGCGGTCAGCTTCAACGGCAAGAACGGCGGGTCCAGCAACCCACCGCGGGACGACACTCCGAATGGAATCCGCACCGCGTCCGTCGCGTACCACCACGGGTCCGACGCGACGAGCTGCAACGCGTAGATCCGGTGCCACAAGCCGCGGGGGTCAGCGATGTCCTGCCCTTCCATCCCCTGCTCGTACGTCGCGTGCAGCAGCCGTGAAGACCCGTCAGGCTGCGTCACGGTCAGGACACCGTCGCCGCGGAGCGGGTCGAACGCCCGCATCACCCGCTGCTGCAACTGACGCCACCCGCCGTACGTGTCCAGGTGGATCAGCAACGGCAGGACAGGGTGACGAGCGAGGGCACGACGACCCACGATCGTCTGCCCGTCGTCGTCGATGTTCTGCTGCGTCACCAGCTCATACGGCGGCATGTCCACACCCTGCCGGCCACCGAGCCACGACACACCCGTCGAGCAGTCCCACAAGTCGATGACGTCCCCATCAGGCGACGTCCACGACCCCTGGACAATGCCGTACGTCGCGGCGTCACGCGGCACCTTCGGCGGCGGCGTGTACCCACCACCAGCACCGCCGCCACTGTCAGGCTGCGTCGGGGTGAACACGGGAATCGGCATGGTCTACCCCTCTCAGGCGTTCGCGTACAGCACGGCGTCCACAGCTTCCTTCTGCCGGATCAAGTCGATAATCTCACTGTCCGACCGGTCGGAAGCGTCGATGTTGTAGTTGACCTGACGGCCAGCCGTCGTCGCCGACGACTGACCACCCGAACGCCCAGCCGCAACGACAGACCCACCCGCCGCAGCGACCGTGTCCGCTGACACGCCAGCCAACGTCACCCGAGGGACCGTCAACTGCGTCGACGCCACCGACGACACGATGTCATCCAACGCGCCCGCCACCGCGCCAGCCTCAGCCGCGATGCCCTGCGCCAACCCGAGCGACATCATCCGCCCGACCTCGTCACGCATCACCGTCGACGGGGAGTGAATACCTACGGCATTCTTCGCGGCGGACACCGCAGACGACACGACCTGCGCAGCGGCGGAAGCGATCCGGCCCGCAGCCGCGCGGACCCCGTTCACCATGCCCTGAATCAGGTCAATGCCCGCGGAGTACAACGTGGACCCGACACTACCGAGCGCCCCTCGGACCTGACCGGGGATGCCACCGACAGCCGACAGCACAGCCCCAATGCCGCCAGTAACGCCGGACCGGAGACCGGACATCAACGCCGACCCACGCTCCACCAGCAGCGACCCGAACGACGACAGCGCCGACGTCACCTGACCCGGCAACGCGCGGATGACTCCAAGTACAGCGGAAACCCCGGAGGACACCGTCGACTGGATGGTGGAGATGGCACCCGACACGATTGACTTCGCCGTGTTCCACGCGTCCGTGAATGTCGACTTCACCGTGGACCCGAGGTTGTTGACGAAGCCGATCACCGCTGACACTCCGGCAGTGACCGTCGACTTGATGGCGTTCCACGCGTCCGACGCGAGCTGCTTCGCCGTGTTCCACAGTAGCGTGAACCCGGCGATCTCCGCAGCGACGAAAGCCGCGATGGCAGCCTTCACCGCGTTGATGCCAGCAGACACGACAGACGTGATCGTGTTCCACGCCGTCGACGTAGCAGAAGAGATCGAGGCTCCGAGGCTGGCGAAGGACCCCGTCAAACTCGCAGCTAAACCCGACACGAACCCCACGACGGCGTCCACACTCACCGACACGACAGTGGTGATGCCAGCCCACAGCGCGTTCCAGATGCCAGTGATGACAGCACCGATGGACGCGAAGATCCCACCGAGCGCACCGACCAGACCTTCCGCAACGGCGATGACAGCTATACCGATGCCTTGGAAGATCTGAAGGATGCCGTCCCACAACTGCTGCCAGTTGCCAGTGAGCAACCCGGCGATGACGTTGAACAGTCCCGTCAGGACAGTGAACGCGCCTTGGATGACGCCGATGACGGCGCCGAACACGGACGTCACCACGGTCAGAAGTCCTTGACCGAACCCGGAGTTGAACAAGGCGGTGATGACGGTGACGCCGGTCTGGACGATGCCGACGATGACTTGGAAGACGGCACCGATGATCGACCCGAGCGCCTGGAATGCGGGCCCGACGGTCCCGAGGATGGCGGTACCCAGCTCTTGCAGCGGCGGGAGAAGAGTTTGAGCGAGGCCAGACCCGGCAGCGACGAGCCCTTGGAACGATGAGACCAGTCCGGAGAAATCGATCTGGGTGACAGCGTCCTTGATGGCAGCGAACGCACCAGACAACGCTGGCCCAAACGTCGCCGCGAGCGACGCACCGAGTGCACTGATAGGGCCGGCGGCGTTGGCGAGCGGATCAATGCCGCCTGTCACGAACGACTTGATGGCGTCCGTGACGGGAGCTACTGCGGTGAGGACGTCGTCGAAGAATCCGAGGATGCCGCCAGCGACGTTGGTGAACCCGACGCTGATGGAACGCTTGAATGACTCGATCCGCGCCTGCGCAGTGTCACCGAGAGCGGTGTCCATCTGATCCGCTGCGCCTGCCACCTGACCGAGAGCGTCCACAGCCGTCGACGGGTCCAGCGAGTACAGCGCGGCACCCAAGTCTTCAGCTTGCGTACCAAACAGCCCTGTGGCGATGGCGGCTTGCTCCGCGGGGTCCTTCACCCCACGGAGCAGCGTGAACGTCTGCTCCAACGCCCCCGACGCGGAGTCCCCACCCTTAGCGATGCGGGCCTGCATATCCTCAGCAGACACACCGAGCGCCTCGAACGCCGTCTTAGTACTGGTCGACCCGTCGATAGCGCGGATGCTGAACTCTTTGATGGCGTCAGCGACGAGGTCACCGTCACGTGCGCCGGCCTTCAACCCCTGCGAGATGAGACCCGTCGCGGTCTGGCCGTCGATGCCAAGCTTCCGGAATTGAGTGCCGTACTCAGTCAGCGTGTCAATGTAGTCGTCGGACGCGTTCGCGCCCTTCTGGAAGCCAGCCGTGATGATGTCGAAGGCTTCCTTGCTGTTGTCAGCGAGGCCGGTCTTGATGAGCTGACCAGCAGCGCGGGTCGACTCTGAGACGTCGATGTCGAACGTCGACGCCAAGTCTTGCGCGTACTTGACGGTCTGCTGCAAGGCAGGGTCAGCGGCACCAGAGAATCCGCCGATGTTGTTGATCGCGGAAGCGATCGTGTCCTCAATGTCTTCAATGGACTCGCCGTAGTTCTGGGCGTACAGCGCGCCGGCTTCCTTGCCGTACTTCCCAGCCTCTTCTTTCGTGATCCCAAGCTGCGCTTGAAGCTTGGAGTTGGCGGCCTGCAAGTCAGCGGCAGCAGTGAAGCCCTCCACGAACAGGGCAGCAACAGCAACACCAGCAGCGGCCCACCCCAACGCAGGCAGAGCGCCGAGGACTTCCTCCCCGAACGCGGACCCACCTTCCTTCCCGCCCTCACGGAAACGGGAGAAGAACCCCTTGTTGGACTCCGACCCGGCACCCTCAGCTTCAGGAGTAGTCCGAGACGACAAGTCTTCCAAGGGGTTCGGAGGAGGACCACCACCGCCATCGTCGAAGCCGTTCCGGAAAGCCCGAGCTGCGTCCGCGGCGGCAGCAGCAGCCGCAGCCCGAGCAACCGCGTCAAGGTCCGGCAGGGGGTTCGGCGTCCCGTCGGGGCGGAACCCGCCAGTGAACGCGGCAGCGGCGTCCTGAGCTGCGCGCAACGCCGCTCGACGAGCTACCTCGTCAAGGTTCGGCAGCGGGTCAGGCGGAGCACCCTCACCCGGGTTGAAGTTCGACCGGAACGCACGTACAGCGTCCTGAGCTGCCGCCTCAGCAGCAGCCCGCGCCGCCTGGTCCAGGTTCGGCAACGGGTCGACAGGAGGTCCACCCGTGAATGCACGCCGCAACGTCTCCGCCGCGGCGGCACCCCCACGCTGGACGTCCCCATCAAACCGGGAGAAGTCAGCACGGACAGCCACACCGGCTTCGTCGATGATCGCCACCGGCTAGCCTCCCGCCATCCTCATCGCCGCCAACATCTCCGCCTGCTGCTCCGGAGACGCACCCCACGTTTCAGGGTCCAACCTTGCCGGGGTCCGACCCCACTGCCTCAACACGCTCTCAGCGATGTCACCCAACGCCTTGTCGTTCGCCTCACGCACGTCATGCCACGCGACACCACCCGCAGCGTCACGGCACATCGTGACGTACAACCACGAGAACAACTTGTGCGTCGTGAGCCCATCCAGGTCGACGCCCTGCTCCACCGCGCACCCCGACACCCACCCCTCACCGGCAGTGTCGGCCCACGCGACGAGAGCTAGAGCGCCTTCGTAGGGCGCCCCACGGCCTTCTTCGCAATCCACTCGGCGAGCTCGATGACAGCGGACCCGGCCAGCTTGTAGTTCTGCCCGTACACCACCGTCGAGAACCGACGCTTGGAGGACCACCGCTCCCGGTTGTTCCACTCGTCGAGACGGTTGTCCCACGACCCGTCGTCTTCATCTTCGCCACGGACAGGCTTGTCGGCGTCGACGGACAGACCGTCGTCGTCAACGAGAGCTTGGAAGACGAGCCGGCCTGCCATCTGCAATGCGGCAGAGTCAGACCCGCCGGAACGGATGAAGTCCATGACGGGTCCGGATCCGGGGTCGGTGTAGGAGCGGTAGTGCTCGCTGACGACCTGGTGCGCCTTCAGGTCAGCGAACTCAAGGTCGAACTCTTCCGTAGCGAACGGGTTCTCAGAGTGTCCGAAGGTAGGCATGGCCCCATCGTCTCGTGTCGTGACGGGTCAGTTCCGCGCCGCAGGCAGCGCACGCGTCAGGAACTTCTTCCCCGATGTTCCCGGGTGGTGCACGATCCGCGCGAACACTGTCCGCCCACCCGACGCGAACCGCAGCACACGCCGCGACCGCGGCCTGATGATGTGCGCCGGCGTCCCATCGTGGACGTACTTGGCGTAGTCGAGGGACGTGACGACGTACACCACGATCGAGTCCCCCACGACTTCCGGGCCACGCTTCACAATCGACGCGGCTAGCTTCCCCGTCTTTCGACCGGCAAGCTTTCGCGCTTCACCTTGGACGTTCGTAGCCCGCCGCACCATGTCCCGCGCCACACCGGCGCTACCCCCGCGGGTCGCTGAGAGGAGGCGTCGAGGGTCGATGACGAGGTCCCCGAGGGACACGCGGATCGGCATTAGAGGACGTCCACAGCGATTTGCAACGCGACCCCAGCCAGCCCACCCTGCGGCCCGGTCGGGGTGATCGCACTGACCAGCATCGTCGCCCGCACGCCGTCGGTGAGGAGCGCGTCCCGCTGGATGCGGACGACGACGTCACGGAGGACCGCGAGGTCCTTGAACGCTGCCTCCGCCGCATTGGTGATGTCGTCCGCATCGGGCGGGTTGCCGTCGTCTTCCATGACCGGCACATCCCGAACGATCTCCACCCGCAGTGTGATGTCAGCGATGACGACGCCACCCGCGGGGACACGCATCAACGCTCCGAGCTGGCCGGCAGCAGCGGACGCGATCCCCGGGTTCACGGAGACAGCACCCACGACGACCTGTTCACAGTCCCACGCTTCACCACCGGACACGCCTGGAGTGACGTACCGCCGCGCGGGGAGGTCGAATCCGAGGGTGGCGGCGGACTCCTCGACGGCAGCGAGGAGCCGGCGCGCGACGACCCAGAAGTCCGGCATCAGGAGCCAGCCATCGCCTGCGAGTGCGCCTGCAAGCGCGCCACTGCGGCGGTCTGGGTGGAGTCCTTGCCGGGGACGTACAGGGCGACGTCGTCGGTTCCGTACGCGGCGCCGTTGTTGTGGAGGTCAGCGTCGTTCTGCAACGACCAGAAGGCCGTGAACAGGACGTTCGCCTCAGCTCGGGACGCAGACTCGATGCCAGACGCGGTGGACTTCGACCAGGCGTACTC
>Ga0182217_1000067_pt1 | contig 14975 bp, 28 predicted proteins | sample G5R1MG_18_FD_128395 | JGI IMG/M metagenome (GOLD analysis project Ga0182217, IMG submission 128395) | Switchgrass phyllosphere microbial communities from Michigan, USA - G5R4_NF_03OCT2016_LD1 MG | ecosystem: Host-associated > Plants > Phyllosphere > Phylloplane/Leaf | place: USA: Michigan... | reverse complement strand
GCGAGGCGTTTATCAAGGGCTACGAGAAGTGTCGTCTTACGGCGTACATGCCGACGCCAAAAGATGTTCCTACGATTGGCTGGGGGTCTACGGGCCCTGACATTAAACTCGGTATGAAGTGGACACAAAAAAAGGCCGATGATAGATTCTCATCGGACCTCAAGTCGTTTGCCAGTGCTGTATCGTCTGCGGTGAATGGTATCGCGACTCAGAACCAATTCGATGCGATGGTGAGTCTAGCGTATAACATTGGTCGGTCTGCGTTCGCTAACTCGACTGTTGCGAGGAAGCATCGTGCGGGTGATTATGCGGGGGCTGCTCAGGCCTTCAAGCTGTTCAATAAGCAGAAGGGGCAGGTACTCAACGGCCTCACGAAGAGGCGTCAAGCTGAGAAGGAGATTTACGAATCGTGACAGACACGCTACAGCTCAAAGCGTTCTATGCTACGTTGATAGCGATCTGCTATCTCGTTACGCTTGGTGCTGTACTCGTCGCGCTAGGGCGCAGCGTAGAGGCCCTAGGTGTAGCAGCAGCTGTGACGGGTTTGATCGGACTATCGAAGGTTCCGTCGTCTAAGTCAACGACGATCGACAATGGGCCGGGCAACCCCGTCAGCACAACTACAGAGGATTCTCATCCGGGTTAAAGGCATAGCCCTTCTTGCGAACCTCTTGGCCGTTCCAGTAAACAGTTGACGTTGTCCACTCGACAGTGTCTCCTGCTGCTGGAACGGCTTTTTCGTTTCTGCTTATGTAGAAACATTCGTACTGCCTGTCAGGGAAGTCCGTCCACACTTGCCAGACAGGCTTGTTCGTGGACGGTTCCGTAGTAGCAGACACGAACCTTACGGTCGCTTTCCGCCTAGCCATTAGAGCTGCTGAAGGAGCTTCTTAGCTTCAGCGAGCGCAGCTGCCTTAGCGCGGTTGAAGACTTCCTGAGCAACGGCGAGAGCAATGTCCTTCGAGATAATGACGTTCTTTGCGTTGTTAGCAAGGCTGATGACCTCAACAGCGAGAGCCTGTAGCTTCTCGATGTTCGGCATCGTCTTATTCTCAAGAAGGTTGATGACGTCGACTGCGTCCTTGTAGACGGCCGGAGCGAGAACCGTGACGACCTGCTGAATCTCGCTGATAGCGTACGTCTCGACAGCCTTAATATTACCCTTCGAGAATACCTTCTTGAGAACCTTACCGATCTGTTCGAAAATGTTAGCCATATTACTTATTTCCTTTATCTAAAATGTCTACAAACTTCTTGAACATATACGCGTCATACTGGGAGAGCTCTCGAAGAGCTGCCTCCATCTTTTCGTCCTTGCTCATTATTCGAGCCAGAACTTATCTTGGACACCACGAGACGGAAAGTAAAGGTAGAGCTTAGCGTGCGGATTAGGGCACTGTGCGTCTCCCTTATCAACAGGAAGAACGTCTACCTTCACGTTCGTAGAGAAGCGCTCGTTAAACGCAGCGACCCTCTTTACGAACGACTCAATCTCTGGAATGTCTTCGGAGTAAAGACCAACCTGCTTGACAGGCTGATCTTCATCCTTGAAACCTTCGTTAACCGTCATTCATTACCTTTCCGATTTCAATGACCTCACATACGCCGCCGGTGCAAGCAAGTTCTTGGCTTCCCGTGGTGTTGTCTTCGGTCTCATAGAGAGCAAGAAACTCCCAGTTAATAGCTTCCGGCATAGCCTTGACAGCTTCGTCATAAGTCTCCTTGCTAACGCTGTTCTCTGGGGCTTGCTTGTACGAACCGTTGTCAAACGGTAGGAACGAGACGCCTGACAGCTCATCAAAGTGCTTGTAAACCCACGCTCCAACATCCATCCACTCCTCGTCTCGAACGTAGACCGTGCAGGACGGCTTATGCTCACACCAGTGATCTTGCAGCAGCTTCCAGAGTTCAAGCTGATCGATAGCAGTCATGTCCTCACGGACAAGTGCGCTTTCGGGGCTCATGACAGGGAAGCTGAAGACAGACGTCGTAGTCGGCGACATCAAGTCTGGTTCGACGGGGACTCCTGCGTCGGTGAGGAAAGCAGTGAGAGGGTCCTTTTGATCTGCCCTAACCGTACGAATACGATAATGTGCAAAGCTAGGATGAAGCCCCGACGAGCTTCCAACCAGCTGGGAGACAGTACCGCTAGGCTTAACGCAAGTAGTAGCAGTAGATGGATTGATACCCAAGCGCTCTGCCCACTCGACATTCGTTCGAACCACGAGGTCGCGGAGGTTGCTGAGGTTTTCAGCCGTGAGAAGTTTGACATTGTCACATACACCCGTTAGCGAGACGCCGAGCAAACGCTCTTCCTCGCAGTTGTCCTTCCAGACCTTCCTTAGATACTTGAAATCAGTGAAGGTCGATTGAATGGTCCCCAAGATAGCTGCAACTCTAGCTTTCCGTTCGAGAGATTCATAGGTATCATCGCTACGTACGACGATTTCTGTAAGGTTGCAGAACTGGTAAGGGCGGAGGATGATTTCAGAGCATGGGTTAGTTCCGAAGTCATAACTGCTATCGCGACGTCCATTTCGTGCCGCAATTCGCTGACAAGCGTATCGAGAGAAGAGGCCTCGCTCGCCGGACTTTGATGCTTCAAGAGCCATCCACTCCTTCATAAATAGCGACATGTCTGGGCGACGACGCTCGTAGACAGCTGAGTTGTTAGCAAGGCGACGATGACCGCTACGCTCCCACCAAGCGCCAGTCTTAGCGACCCGCATGCGGTCATCAGTGACATCAGACAGCGAGATCATTGCAGACCTGCGAACGCCACCAACGACAACGATGTCACCAATCTTACACATGAGATCGTGGCACTCAAGCGTCGTCAGTCGACGTCCTGCTGCTCCACGAAACATATCCACTGTGAAGTTAAACAGATCGACGAGAGGGCCCGGTCCAGAAGCTCGTCCGCCAAACGTCTTAAGTCGCGCTCCCGCAGGTCGTACCCCGCTGACATCCCACTGTGGAATCTCACCTGAATAAAGCAAGGCGATGAGCTGCCTAAACGCTCGGCTCCAACCTTCCTTGCTGTCTCCAACGATGATAACAGAGTCTGACGGCTGATGAGTTTCGGATACTGCGGGCAGCTTATGGACATTTTTTTCCTCAACAGAGAAGCCAACGCCCGTGCCGCACATGAGAATGTACATTGCTTCGTCGAACGTACGTGGGCTGTCAACAGGGACGTAAGCGCAGTTGTAACCAGCGACGTTACAGCGTTCGAGAGCAGGGCCAGCAGTCATGAGAGCCCGCATAGACGGCATGACTTCGAGGTTGTAGATTGCATCCCGCACTTCGCCGAGATCGTTGACGCCCGTCTTGTGGCTATAGTAGCCGATGAGACGATCTACAGTCTCACTCCAGTCTTCGCGTCGGTTATCCTCCTGACGCCATTTAGCGTAGCGGCTCTTGTAAATGAACTCTTCGTAGTAGTTTTTGAATGGCCCGCTCAAGTCTTTTCCTTTAATCAAATGTCAACTTCACGATTCTCTTGAATCAAGCGTTCTTCGTGAGCTTTCTTAGGGTCCCATCCGTTACGGATTAGCATCTTCTCAAAATCATCCCAGCTCATAAAAATCCTGTCGAAATTAACGTTGTGTTTATGTCGGCATCCCGTTGACGCTGCTGACGTTCGTACCAGTCGTCAGACGACTTTGCCGTTGATGCGATCACAGACGAGCGTCGCGTAGCCTGCGATGTCGCGCCAGTTGTCGTCGTACTCCGGGTCTCCGTTGAGGATGCGACCGATTTTGTTGGCGATGATACGGAGAGACTCTCGGTTGTCGGCTCCCATTGTTTCCCAGTTGGGCGATTGTACATATACCTTGTTGATGGCGTCCGCAAATTGTGCCGTATCGACAAAATGACCGTAACGACCACCGCGCTCGCCAAGAACAGTAGAAACATCTTTGCCCTTATCTCCTGTCATAATATCACTCATTTTCGTAATCGTCCTCTCCGTAGTGGGGATCGTTTTTGACGCCGTCGTCTCCGAGCCAGAAGAAAAAGCGTCCTTCGTCAAGAACGCAATCAGGGTCTCGGAGAGGCTGATACTCATCAGGCAGTCTCATCGAAATCATAAAGTTGGGGTTGGTCCGTGTCGTCTTCATCAAAAGTGTTCTCTCCCTTTCCTCGAAGTCCGATCCATTCTGCGAGATCGTCGTAGTTTACTTCTACGTCATCTTCGAAAGCTTCAATTAGTTCTTCGGCAGGAATTTGCAGGAACTCTGCAATCTCCCACCCTTCGCAGCGGTCAGCAAGTGCCGCCTTAAATTCCTTACTGACCACCGTACTCTTCCTTTATCTTCGCCATGCTGATCCACTGAAAATCGTAGAGGCCGTCTTCAACGTTATCGCAGATAGCTACTCCCCTCGACCACATGTCGTTCGCACGCCCTGCGTAACCAGCAGTGTAATCAATGTAAGAACCCACAACAAGGCCCATAAGAGAACGACCGGGAGTTCGATCAATCTTATAGTCCGTGACGTGGCTGTGCCCGCAAGTCGAACTTTCATTTGTCTTCTTTATAATCGACCAAGCAGGATGCTGGCCGCCAATTGGGCGACCCATGAGGCCGCTAGTAAAGTAATGACTATAAGCAATACCGTCAATGCGGACAGTATCAAGAAACGGATACACTTCCCAAGGGTAGTCGTTAAAGCCGATGTCTTCATTCTTGATCTGCCCTTCAAAGACAGGGTTTTCTGCTACCCAACGCTCTGGACGGATATCGTGATTACCCAGTGTCCACACCATTCGCGGCAGCTTCTTTTTGTGCTTCCGAAGCTCGTGAAAGATTCGCTCTTGAGCATCGTACGATGCGTCGCAATCAGCCTTGTAGCGCGCTCCTTCGAGCTCCTTTGGCTTCGAATGGAAACAGAGAGACGCCATGTCTGCTAGGTCGCCGATGTTAATAACGACATCCGGCCTGACGTCATGAATGAGTTTTCCCGCCCACGTAAATCGCTCGTTACTGAAGTCTGGGTGGGCGTGACTGTCAGGGAGAACGAGATGTCGCTTGCCAGCCATATTACTTAGCGGCGTCCGTCGTCGACTGCTTAGCGACCTCTTCGACGTACTTGTCAGCCAACTCACGATAGCGAGCGTCCTGCGTCTTGAGGTTCTGATTGCCGACGAGATACGACAGGAGTTCCATTGCTTCGTTCTTAGTCATCTTCTTGAATACCTTCTTTTGAGTTGGTTCGTTCTTTCCACCAGTCGAGGGGGATGCAGCCTTCTGCCCATTGGAAACCTTGGGATTCTGCCCACTCACCGTACGATTTACCGTGGCGGGAGAGCTTGCTTCGCCCGTTTTGAAATACGAATCGTATGTCGAGGTCCGGCCTCGCCGCTTTGACTGCAACCATTTTCCGACGGTCCCAAACATCTAGTCTTCCTTTCGCTTCGACGACGATCCCGTTAGGCAGGATAAAATCCGGCTGGTAGCGGAACGCTATCGTATAGTTAATTATAGCAGATTTTGGCTCAAAGTCAAGCTTTTTCTTCGATGCTCTTGCAGTATTATAAATTTGCGCTTCGAACTTAGATCGAAATGTGATGCCGTCTTTGTGCTTAACTCTAGTCGAGAACTTCGGCATCACTAATGCGATCCTTTGTTACTTCGAGGACATCTGGTTGTCGAGCCACCTCAGTGAGGAAGCGGGGTCGGCCGCTATATAGAAACGTTCGTAATCCTGGCCAACACTCCTGCTTAAATGAGCAATAAGAGCACTGTGTTCCGAGCTTTCGATTTCCCGACTTGCCATCAGGCTCGTCAGAGTAGCAGCGTTCCGGAGCTGTCGACGAATCGATGACACCTCGCAGATGAGCAATGCGTTCAGGCACACCGAACTTATTAGTGATACTAGCACCAACGTTGAGAACACAAATATCTCCATGAACCTTATCGAACGCTAGGAACGCTCCTCCTGTGTCCGGCGTGACGATCGACGCGTAGCTGCTAATCTGCCCAATGTATCCGAATGGGTCTTGCTCGAAGAGCGTCCCCTTTTCAAACTTAGCATACGACATGGGAGACGCCGACTTGACATCAACGGTAACTCCGTCAATAACAGCGTCGATGTGACCCTTGACTCCGTCAACTTCTAGTTCCTCTTGCTCTCGTTCGACAGTATGTCCAGCCTCTTTAACGAGAAAGAGAAGCATCTGCTCGATCAAGTCGCCGTAGAGAAACTTAAACGCGTTCTTAGGTGCTAGCTTTTCTCGCTCGTCTTTGGCATTTGCCATATACCATATCTGACGATCAGGTCGTCCGAGATTAGAGAATCGAAGAACCCCTCCTGATTGACTGCGCGCACGAAGGCGTTGTCGGAGGAGTTCTTTTGTTGCTTCGGCGAATGCATTGAGATTTTCCTCGCTGACCTCATGATCGTTGTCCTCATCAAAGAGCGCATAAATGTCCTCTACAAGTGTATTAAGTTGTTTGCTCATCGGTAGGGATTACCTTCAGTTTTTCCACACTCAGAGCATTCCCAAGCAGAATATCCTCCTAGACCTTCACGTCCAACTCCGATCCACTTATGTTTACAGTTTTTCTGTAGCTTTTTAATAATCTCTTTAACTCGGGACATATGCGATCTCCATTACTTCATAGGAGACTGGATCACGCTCCCAAATGTTATAGCGCCGCAGCGTAGGATGAGGGATTTCCTTGCCCTCTCCGATAGCGTTAGCGATGTCGAGTGCTTCTTGCTTAGTGGAAGCTACAATGTGAGTGTCGACGACCTCCACGTAGGAGGCCGCCCGTTGAATGCGAATGTTAAACTCTGTCACGCGATTATGCGATGTCGTCGTCGAGATCGTCATCGGCAGTGTGTCCACCGAACGTTGCCTTAAAAGCCGCGTCCTCCTTGTCAGACATCTTGTAAGCACCCTCCGAAGCCTGAGCCTTGGAGAAGAACTTGTCGTCAGCAGACAGAGGAGCGAACTCAGACGATGCGTACGGGACGTGATCGAGGATGCGGATAGCCATCGGATAGACACCCGGATACATGCTCTTGCCGTAGTCGACAATCTTGAGCTTCACGTCAGCGACCGTTTCGTTGCCGAGCTTGTCACCGTTCCACGGCTTGCCAGCAGCGTCCATGATGTTGATCGGCTGCGACTGCTTCTCTTCGCCAGTCCGCTTGTCAGTCCACGTACGGAACTTTTGCTTGAACGTGATGAACTCACCGCGTTCGTCATCCTTATCCTTGATGTTAAAGACAGCCTTGCCGTTGAGCTTGATGCCCTTGACTTGCTTAATGCCGTCGCTATCGAGAGCTAGATCGCCGACCCACTCCTTGCCATCCTTGTTGTAGTTGTCGACGGGATCGCCGATAACCTTAGCCCAGAAGAGCTTGCCACGCAGGTAAACGATTTCACTGTTATTAGCCAAATTTCTAATCCTTTTTTCTCTAGCTTATATATGATTATATCAGGTTATGACTGTAAAGTCAAGCTTTTTGTGCAGATTTTCTCCAGTTATTTGTATCGAAACCCAAGTGTCTAAGGCCCTCCTCAATGCGTTTCTGCCCAAGTCGCACCGACTTTTGCGTCACACTCGATCGGGACGTTGTAGTTGAAGGACTCTCCGGCTGCGGGGAAGGCGTACTCGCACGTCCCGATAAACGCGCCCACATGCGTCCCCAGAACGTCTGTTTGCCACTCGTCATGAATATCTCCTACTTTAATTGCATCAATTTTTTCTTTCCGCACACGCTCATCGACGAAAATCATCGCTTGCTTCATGATGCGGCTTTCGTCACCTTGCAGAAGGTACGGAATAACCATGTGGTCGGACGGTACGAGAATCTTAGCGCCATCACAAAGCGTAATACGTCCGCTACGTTCTAGCTCTCGTTGCAGCCTCTTGATGAGAGCAGGTAGCTCGGGGACCTGTTGGAAGAAAAGGCCCTTTGCTTCCTTAGCCTCGCCTAGGCTGATCTTCGCTTCTCCCGCGATTTTCGCATCACCTGCACCCATAAGAGTAGCGTATGTGATGGTCTTCGTGAGGGATCGGGTAGGGAGTCCCATGGACGCTTGATTTGCTGCATGCGGGTCTTCCTTGAGGATATTCTCGCTGAACGTTGGGTTGTTTAGGTAGTGGGCAAGGATTCTTAATTGAATCCCTTTTGCATCAACCCCGACCAGAGAGCGATTATGCTTATCGCGTGTAGTCCAAAGATCACGAGCCTCGTAAGTGTAAACACCAGCGCGCCCCTTGATCGGATTTTTCGACTCGTCCAGTCGTACAGCAGGTATGTTAGCAGTGTTAGGCTTATCGTGCCGATAACGCAAACTGCCAGCAAGCCACAAGTTTCCATGAATCAATCCTTTCTCATCGGCAACGTCGATCCATGTACTGACCATGTTTCCCCGTGCGTTGACGGCGATCCATTCAGCTAGTTTCTTGACGGGCTCGTTATCTGTTTCGTTTACAAACTCCTCTAGGGAAGGAACAAGCTTCCCCTTACGCGTTACTTGCGGGCTGCCACCACCGCCTTTGGCTGTTACTTTTGTGAACTCTCGGGGTTTCCATCCAAGCTCAAGCAGCTTTTCAACACGTTGTTTCGGACTTCCAAGGTTGAACTCAACGTAGTCAAACGCCTGATATCCTCCTCCTTCGGTCTCTTGTACCCGGGGGTATTGTCCAAGATGTCGTTCATAGTTAGCAGAATAAGTTCCATCTGCCTTACGTGATTTCGCAAAACTCTTGACGACGATAAGCTCGGGAGGCCACTGCTCATAAATCTCTTCCTTTAGTTGCCTCTCTAGCTCACGAATCTCTGCGTATAGCTCGTGAGCTTTAGGAACGTCGAGCTGAAAACCAGCCTTTCGTTGTCGTTGAATAATTGCCCAAGCTTTGTGCTCAATCTCACAAGACCGCGCTTTAAAGCCCACAGACCGCATACGCTCAGTAAGCCTAATGAATAGACGTACATTAACACGGCAATCATTAAGGCAATAGAGTACCATATCTTCACTAAGGCGACTCCAGTCGTTGAACTCTGTCTTCGGAAAACCTAGCCGTTGGCCCCACGCTCCGAGACTATGCCCACCAGCAAGGCTGGGAGAATACAGCATAGAAAGGACAAAAGTGTCCACAAGACAGCGAACGGGAATACGAGTGCCAAGAAGACGATTAAGAGTGGGTGCGTCGAACGAGATGATGTTATGGCCGACAAAGATGCAGCCGTTGGCGAGTTGGACATTGATCCACTCCCTTATCTTTATTGGGTCTGTGAGGGTTACTTCCTCGCCAGTACCGATGTTAATTGCGCAAAGAACCCAGATGACGGTAGCGTCTAAGCCGTCCGTCTCGATGTCCAGCAACCATTGCTTCGAGTTGGGTTGGTCAAGATACGTATTACTTCTCCTTGATTACTTGGGGCCATTTCTGGTTTTTAGCCTCTAGCATCTGTATCCAATAATTTTTGGCGGAACAAACATAATTTGTTCGTTCATATGTCCACCAGATACCGTATCGTTTATACTGAATATAATAACGAAACATGCGATTTGGATTTTCAATAATCCTAAAACGCGATCTGGTCGTCTCGTCGTCCGTTGCCGCTTTCATACTCATCCATTTCCTCCAGTGAAAGTTCTTCTAGTCGTCCAGTTGCAGAGTTGTAATGTAGATAAGACGCTGGACCTGTCGTTCCCGAGAATCGATTCTTTTCAACTGTCGTTTTAAGAATGTTGCGCCGCCACTCGTTAGCGTCGGTCTTGTCGCGATCAAGGCGAATAACGATGTTCGCAACTTGCTCAACGCCCGCAGTTCCTCGCACAAGTCCTGCTCGATTTTGGTGGATGATGCAGATAAGAGCAATGTTCAACTCCATACATAGCGTCTTGAGCTTTGTGCTGATTTCGTCTAGCTGTTTACGCTCGTCACCCGACTGATCGCTAACAATGATACTAAGATGATCGACCACAAGATACTTACACCCAAGAGCGTGCATGTGTCGGACCTTGTCAAGTACCGCATCAACCGAGTTGGAACCGAAATGATCCCAAATAACAACGCGATCGGAATTAATGACAGCGTCATAAGCAGCGCGGAGCTCGTCGGTAGTCCTATCAGTATCAGGAAGATGATAAGGTTTATCGTTATGAATAGACATGAGGCCCAGAGCGGTATCGTGATTCGGCTCCTCAAGGTGAAGAAATCCGACACCATAGCCTTTCTCGATGAGATCAGCGTTCGTAAGTAGCGAATATTCAACCTCCTTGATGATAGATGTCTTACCGATGCCGGTAGGAGCGTGAATGAGGATGAACTCCGAAAGACGAATGCCGTAAGTCAGCTTCTGGAGGTTGTCGAAAGGCCAAGGCACGCTGAAGTGAGACGGGCGATTGATGATCTCGTCCCACATCTCTGTGCCGATCTTCAGACCGTCAGGCTTGTAAGCAGGCGCTGCCCACCACTCCTTGACGAACTGCTTGCCACGACCAGCCTTGAGGTAGTCGTTAGCGTCCTTGAACTCCTTCAGCTGGACGATGTGAACTTTGCCGGGTTTGAACAGCTGAGCAACCTTGATTGCTGCGTCTTGACCGGGTCGGCTCTTCTCGCCAGTGAGGGGGTTGATCTTTACTTCGTCAGCATCGAACGCAAGGTAAATGTTTTCGAAGCTGTCTAGGTACTCATAATTCCGCTTACAATCAGCAATAGCAGAGCCAGCGCTGTGTACGGAGACCACAGGATATGGAGTAATTGTGAATGTTGCTGCTGCATCGTCTTGTCCTTCAACTACGGTAATCGTCTTCCCGCCTGCTGGAAACGCTTGCTGCCCAAAGAGGTCGAGATCATTCGCCGCCCCCTCAAAGTAGAAATTCTTATCAGCCTTTCGTACTTTGTTGCCGACGTGTTCACCGTTTCGGAAGACGGGGTATTTGGCTTCAATGTCACTGTTCGGGTCCATGTTGACGTCGATAGCGAACTTCTTGATCGCATCCTTTGGAATAGAGCGAGAGCGGAAGTCGTGAAAGACGTTCGTGATAGGAGTGAAGTAGCCTCCATCCTTCTTCTCTACGACCTTGTCGAAATGCTTAGGTTCGATAATGTTTGTTCCTCCTTTTACGTTCTGTTCATGGTGTCCGCATACGTAGCAGTGTCCATGACCATCGTCATAAACAGCAAACCCATCCGAAGATGGGCAAGCTGGACAGGCTGTGTGTTGAGTAGCTATAAGCTCTTCCCCTTTAAAATTCTACGTGCCAGAGGCCAACATCGTTTCGTTGTACGCGATGGTTGTTTCCAGCAGGCATCTGAATCCAATGGTTAGCGGGTGCGTTCCACTGAGCCCTCTGAGCGCCAACCCGAGCAGCGTGTTGAGCTGCTAGCTGTCTAATATTTTCTAGAATACGAGCATCGTTAGCCGCGTAATCGACAGCTTTTGCCGTCTTATCCTCAAAGAACGCAGAAGATTTACCGTCGTAGTCGTAGGCCTTATACGCAGATCGAGAAGTCAGTGACTTGAGGCGCTGCCTAGTGCGCTCTTTACCGACTGCGTGAGGCTTGATCTCGATCCGCTTCGACTGGAAAGCGGCATACGCATCTTGTGAGCGGCAGACTTTCTCACCGTCCCACCAGAACTCACAGAGCGTGTGATCGAAGTCGCTTAGGAGACCGCCCGGGACATCCTCAATGGCTTCGCTACGCTTGCCGATGATGTTGATCTTGAGGTTGTCGTCGTAGTCGATGATTTCGATGACGCCGCCAAGGATGTTTGACGTGAACTCTTCACTGTCGGCGACGGTGTAAGACGCACTGTCAGCAGCAGTCAGTTGTTTCTTTTTTCTCCAAGGTAGGCCGTGATAAGCGATGTCAAACTCGAACTCGTTATCGACAGCAACGAACACGTCAATGTCACGAGGAGTAATCGACTCATCATGAAACCAATCTCTTACAGCGCCACCAGCTACAACAGCTTTCGGATAGGCGGAAGAGGTAACTGTCTTTAGCAGCTTGTCCCAAACAGCAGGACCGTTATAGCTATTCATTTTCTCACCTGTCACTTTCTATTGAGTAACTTGTTTTTGTCAATTTGTTTCTAGTAACAAGTAGCTAGTAACGAGCAACCTTGTTAATCGTTATTTGTTTTTCTTAGCTTCAGAAAACAGCTAAACAAACATACCATAAGGTAATTATACACCAAATGTCACGAGCTGTCAAGGAAAATCGTCACACTCACTCCATAAAAAATTCTTCGGTGATGTCACGAGGGATAACGTCACCCCATCGCTCACCGTACTTACCGTCTCGATTGACTGTGTAAAGGTGCTCTTTACCGTTAGGGGACCTCGCAGCGAAGCCATAGCGGCCGTCCTCGTACGCATAGACGCATTTGGCCTCTTGGCCGTGGAACGTCATGTACGTCTCGCCTACTTTGAACATGCCCATGTTACTTGAACCACTCCTCATAGACTTCGGGACCTTTTGCCTCAATCAGTCGACAGTCTTTGTTAAAGAAGAGTCCTAGTGAATTTCCCAAGGTAGGTAGCTGACAGTAAACGCCCTTGTCTTGATAAAGGGAGTGGACTACGTACTCTATCGGACCGCCATAAATTGAGATTTTATCACCAACGTTAAACAACGTCAATCCTCCCTCCGTTAAACTGAATGTCCTCGACGACCCTCATCAGCTCGTCAGGAGTCGGCTCGATCTCGCTGCTACGAAGGTCTTCCTCCGGAACAGGGTCAGTAAACACCTCACTGATGGCGATGATGCACGTCGGACACGGGTCGATGTCTCCGTGGTCACGGTTGAAGTTGACGGACGGAAGCTCGGAGTTGCAGATAAAACAGCGCATGTTAGGTGTACCCTTATTATTTTATTACGTGTGGGGTAGTATATAAGAAATATTAATGCATGTCAAGCAAAATATTCAGCAGTCGGATCAAAAATATCAGCAGGCTCGACGAGCGTCAAACATGCAGTAATAGGATAACGAACGGGATCGTTAGGGCTCTTGTCGTAAATGACTCCGTAGCTTCGGATGTATTCGTCATGACTACGATCCGTGAAACCAGTCACGATAGTTCCCAACTGGGTTTCACCATTTAGATGTCGATCTATGGTTGATCGAAAGATTACTCTGTCACCGATGTTGAACTGTGTCACTTAAACCACTCCTCGTAGACTTCCGGCGGACGAGGCCCAGCCAGCTTAAGGTCCTTCTTATACGCCATGTGAAACTCGCCACGTAGCTCATCTTCCGGGACGACATCATACGGCATCTTTTCACCTCGATGATAAGCTTTTACGATGCAACGACCGTGAACAGTGTGTTCGACGATAGTTCCCGGCTCAAAAACACGAGGCTGAGAAACTTTCTTGCTCATAGGTATTCCCTATTGTTATTATATTACAGTATTGGAATTCTATTTGAACCATTCTTCGTACGGTTCGGGGGCAAGAGGACCTTCTCGCTCAAGAGTCCAGCTGGCTTTAGAGAAGGTATAGTGACTGGAATTACCATCTCCTCGAACACGCACATCAGGAACGACATGAGTAGTGTTGCCCACTAATGCCTTAACAACACCCGTTACGCCCACGTATTCTTTGTACGCAGTTCTTGTGGAGACAACGCGAACACGGTCGCCAACAGCGAATGTCACTTGAACCACTCCTCATAAATCTCAGGCCCTGCCGGAGCAACGAGCTCGAAGTTCTTAGGGTCCCAGCCTCCCTCAAAATCTTGTCGGCTGTTGATATCTGTGTTAGAAATGTTTTCGACACAGGCGTATCCGACGCGATTGTACTTTACGAAATCTGCCTCCCAGACAGAACCATAGTAGCTGCGACGAACACGATCACCGGGTGCGAAAAGCTTCTGCATAGTCATTGACGGTCTGTCCTTCCAGCCCGCAGGCAGTGTTGATTTCGAGGACGTACGCCTCGTTGCGGCGGTTGTTCCAGATGACGTCGACGCCACCGAAGTCGAGACCCATCGCAGCGACTGCTGCAACAGCCTGAGCAATCACATCGTCCGGTGCGACGACACCCTCACGAGCGAAGACGAAGCCGTTAGCGTGGTTGCGAATCTGCCAGTTCGGGTTTTCGACATCCGTGCGCCGAGCTTTGCGCTGAACAGCGATCACACGTCCGAACGCTACGTGAACGCGGTACTCGTCCTGCTTCGGGACGTACTTGACGTAGAGAGGAGCCCTTACCAGCTCATCCCGCGTCGCCGCCATATGAATGCCAGCGCCAGAGTGACCGCTAAGGATAGTACGGCATACGCAAGGAAAAGCGTCATCCGGCACGTCCTGCGCCGAAGTCCAGAAATCAGGGATGCGGACGCCAGCTTGACGGAGAGCTTCGAACGAACGAAGCTTATTTGCAGCCGTAGCGACAGCAGCAGGACGATTGATGATAGATGCCAACCCCGAATCATAGTCATTCGACGAACCCCAGTTGATGATAACGTCGTCCCGTCGGGGACGGAAGGTCGAGCCGACAGCGCGCAGGACACGACCGCCCAGAGCATCAGCAAGAGCGCGAGCCGATCGGCTACCAGCGTTATATGCACGGATACGATACCTCATTACTTGAACCACTCCTCATAGATTTCAGGCTTACTGTCAGCGACGAGCGCTAAGCGCCAAGAGAACAGACCGCGTTCCTTATTGTCATAGCCGTCACGCGGCATATCGAAATGAATGCGCGGATGTTTACCGTGGTCCCACAACTTCACGACCGTTCCTTGATCTCCTACCCGTAAGCCGGGATAGCCATTGCCCTGCACAAGCTCGACACGATCGCCGACCTTGAACGTTCCAGTCTTTGCACCACTCATCGAAACCACTCCTCGTAGACTTCAGGGCCCTTCGGCTTTGCGACACGCAACTTCTGGAACATGCTTTCGCTGCCCGAGTATCCGCCAGTGCAACCCTCGTAGTATCCAGAAGGACGGCCGCCCTTACTAGCTTCTGGGTCTGCTCCTTTAGCAGGGC
>Ga0182217_1000065_pt1 | contig 15185 bp, 17 predicted proteins | sample G5R1MG_18_FD_128395 | JGI IMG/M metagenome (GOLD analysis project Ga0182217, IMG submission 128395) | Switchgrass phyllosphere microbial communities from Michigan, USA - G5R4_NF_03OCT2016_LD1 MG | ecosystem: Host-associated > Plants > Phyllosphere > Phylloplane/Leaf | place: USA: Michigan... | reverse complement strand
GTTCGGCGCACCACTCGCGGAGCCTGTCGTTCAACGCGTCCGCGCGCACCCCCGCAAGATGAACCTCCCGGCCCGCCCGTTTATCGGGATCGACGATCGCGACGTCGACGATATCAAAGAGGCGTGGCAAGATCGCATCGTAAGGACGTTTGGCAATGGCTGATCCCGACCCGCTCAACTTTGGCGTCGACCTCCGCGACGTTCGCGAGCGCCTTGAGCGCCTCGCATATTTCCTGTCCGTTACCGACGTTCTCGATTCCGCCGAGGCGCTCGACGATACCCTCCCCGCCTCACCGCCGGCCGCGTTCGTCGGCGTTTCCAGCGAGCGGGCCGAGCCGAACCGCATGATCCAAGGGCACTCGCAACGCGTCGATTGCGACGTCGCGATCCTGTTCGTCGAGAGCGCGGCGCGCATGGATCGCGCGGCAAAGGATCAGCTCGAACGGACCCGCAAGGCGGTTATCCGCCAGCTCGTCGCCTGGAAACCGAAGGGCACGGACAAGGCGCTCGACTACCTCCGATATCGGGTCGTCAAGATCGGGGACGGCAAGGTGTGGGCCGAGGTATCGTTCTCGACGGCATACCGCCTTTCCATCTAGCGATGATGCAGCCTTACGGGGGCGAGGGGCGGGACGTATCTTGCGCCGCGACGATCCCCCGAGGAGCTGACAGGATGACAACGACCGAACCGACCTCGCCGGCCGAGGATGCCGCAACGGCGTCCCCCGCGTTGAACGAGCAGGGGTTCGCCATGCACGGCGACTATCCCCTCAACGGCCGGCTGCGCGCCGAGGCGCTCGCGACCGCGGGCCTCGAAACGGACCCGGACGGCATGATCGGCGACGACCTGATCGCCGACGCGGCCGGGCGGCTTGAGCGCCAGCGCGATGAGGACGCCCGGATCGCCGCCGAGCAGGAGAAGGCAACGCCCTCGCTCCGGTGGACCCGCGAGGAATTGGCCGCCGAGGCCGATCGGCGCCGCGCCAGCTATGAGACGGACGCCAACAAGGCGGCCATCCTCGACGCGATCAACGCGGCTCCGTCCGCAAATCAGGAGGCTTGAGCCATGGCCGGCGCTAGCAAGGATTGGGAAAGCAAGGTCCTGCTGTTCGAGAACGAGGTTACGGAGGGCGTTGACCCGACCCCGCTGATCACGACGGACGCGTTCAAGGTCCTCAACTACGTCCCGCAGTTCATGGACGCGGATCAGAAAGTCCGAAAGATCGAGAAGGCGTATTTCGGCGCCGACCCGGTCGCAATGTCCGGGTTCAAGCGCGGCGCGACGTTCGACATGGAGATGCACGGCGCCGGCATTCCGGCCGGCACTGGCATTCCGCCCTGGATGAAAATGCTTCGGTGGGCCGGGTTCGGCGCGCCGGTCGTCGGCGCAAGCTCCGTCGTCCTGTCGCCGACGACGCTCAATCAAGCGAGCGCGACGCACTACGGCTATATTGACGACCTCCTCCTCAAGTCGTTCGGCATGCGCGGATCGGTGAGTTTCAAGATCGAGGACGATGAATATCCGATCTTCTCGCTCGACTTTCTCGGCCGCCCCCCGACGAACCTTGCCGAGCAGGCCGCGCCGGGCGTTCCGACGATCACCGGCTATATCGACCCGGTCCTTTCCTCGACCGAAAACACGACGTTCATGTATGACGGGTTCGCCGCCCCGCTTCGCCGGCTCACGTTGGCCGACAACGCGCAGCGCGAATATCGATCGCTGATCAACCCGCAGGATCGCGTGATCTACTCCGGCCGGGCGTGGCGCGGTGAGATGGTGATCGAGGTCGGCGACCTGTCGGTTAAGAATTACTTCACCGGCATTCGCGAAGGAACGACCCGCGCCGCCCAGGTCGTGCAGGGCATGGCGTCCGGAAACATCGTTCAGATCGACATGCCGAAGCTGCAAGTTACCGGCAACGTCTCGCTCTCCAATGAGCAGGGCAAGACGATGGCAACCATTCCCGTGACGGCGCTGCCGAACCTTGGTAACGACGAGGTCGTCTTTACCTCGAAATAGGCGCTCCACCATGTATGACCTCCTCGATCGTCCGCTCGTTTTCATCCCGGTTGAATGGCCCGGCTTGATCGCGACGGAGGACGGGGGGGCCATCTCGACGACGCATCGCGTCGAGATACAGGTCGAAATCCTCGACCGCGACGAGTTCACCGCATGGGCCGCAAAGGGCCTCCTCACCCCCGAGGGCGACGCGCGCGTCGCGCATGAGCTTGAAGTTTTCCGCGAGGTCGCGAAGGGCTGGCGCAAGATCAAGTCCGCCGGCCGGACCCCCGAGTTCAGCGACGACAATATCCTCGCCCTCCTCCGCAAGCCGGGTTTCGTGTCGGCGTTCGGTCCCGCCTACCTCAAGGCATTCGCCGGGCAGGTCGAGGTGCGGACGGGAAACTCCGCAGGCTCGCCCGAGCATGGGCCGGCGGGCGAGCCTACCGACGAGACGAGCAAGGCCGAGACAAGCGCGAGCTGACACCGTTCGAGCTTGATTGCCAGCGGTTCGGGATAGACCCGGCCGCCTTCAACATCGGGGATCGCGAGCAGAGCAACGCCGCGATCCCCGTATGGCCCGACATGCAGAACCCGTTCGCGCTGTTTTGCGACGCCCCGTGGAATTGGGTCGGCCTCGGCATGGGGGGATTTGTCCGCACCGGCATCTTGCGGACGGAGCTTGAGGCGAGCGCCCGGCTCCTCGGCGTCGAAATGACACCGGCGATATTCTCCGACGTTCGCGTTATGGAGGACGAGGCAATCTCCTATTGGAGCCGACGCAATGGCCGGTGATTTCGACCTCTCCTCTCGCATCACGGCAGACGCGTCGGGCCTCGTCGCGGCAGGCGCGCAGGGCGAGGCCGCGTATGAGGGCCTCGACAAGGCGCAGCGCGCGGCGGCGGCCGGGGCGGCGGCGCTTGAGACGGCGACGGAGAGGGGCGTTCAGTCGGCCGAGCGGCGCGCCCAAGCCGGAGGGCGGGTCAATGCCGCCCTCGACGAGGAGGTCCGGGCGACCCGCTCGGCGACGACGGAAACGCTAGGGCAGGTCGTCGCGCGAGAGAGCGCGAGCCAAAGCGCGATCGAGGCGGCGACTGCCGAGGCGCGTCTGTCCGCCGCGGTATCGGAATCGGAACGCTCGGCTGCGGCTGCCGCTCTGGCACACCTCCGCCTTGAGGAGGCGCAGAACCGGGTTCGAGCGTCGACGGTCGCGGCCGGGCAGGCGACGGCGTTCGCGGGCGAGCAGATCGTCGGATATGGCCGGGGCACGATCAACCTGCTCGACAACTTCGGCCGGACCGAAAAGGGGTTGACCGATCAGGAGCGGGCGCTCCGCAATAACGGCTTTGCGCTCCGCAACCTCGGGCAGCAATTTGGCGACTTCGCGACACAGGTCAGCCTCGGCGGTTCCGTCGCGCAGGCTTTCGGCGCGCAGATCGGACAGGTCGGCTTTGCCCTAAGCACGTTCGAGAGCGGCCCGCTCGCGGCGGTCGGACGGTTCTTTACCGGGCCATGGGGGATCGCTCTCACGGTCGCCGCCGTCGCATTCGCGCCGCTGATAGGGAAGCTGTTCGAGACGGGCGAGGCGACCAAGTCGCTTACCGCCGATCAAAGTACCCTAGCGACCTATCTCGACCGCACGACGGGCAAGGTCCGCGAGCAAATCGGCTATCTCGACCTCCTCGCCAGCGCCAAGGACAACGCGCAGAAGCGCGACGAGGCCCGCGAGTCCTACGCCGCCTCACGGCGCCAGTTTATCGACGTCGGGCAATCGCTCGTCGGCGGCAGCGGAACCGGCGGGTTCTTTTCCCGCATCGGCGCGAACGACAACGCCCGCGCAGGCTACGGGCAGCGCACGACGCCCCAACTTAGCGGGGCCGGGCGGGACGCGGTCGAGAACGTCCTCACCGCCTACAGCCTCAAGACGATCAACGCCGCCGATGCGACGAAGCGGTTGCAGACCCTCGTCGACAAGGGGATCGTGCCGCCAGCCGCCGTGAAATCCTTGATCGACGCCGGGATTCAGACCGGCACCTATGCGCGGCAGGCGGATACGCTCACGCTCAATATCGCTCGCGTGGCAAAGGCGACCGGGACCGCCACCGCCGCGCAGCTTGCCCTCGTCGCCGCGAATACGAACGGCGCCGCCGCCGACACGTCTCTCGCCGACGCACGGGCCAAGCTCGGCGCGGCAACGAGCGCCGTCGAGCGGGCACAGGCACGGCTCGACCTCACCCGACGCACGGGCAAGGCAGCGGTCGACGCCGGAACCCTCTCTCTCAAGGCATATGAGGAGCGTGTCCTCGCGGGCGAGAAGGCGGTCAATGTCGCGCAGGCCGCCGAGGAGAAGGCGCGCAAGGGCAAGACGGCATCGGGGCAGGCGGCCCGCCAGCTCGCCGCGGACAACCGCGACGCCGACAAGGCCGCAAACGAGCTGGCGGCGTACAACGACAAGCTGGCGGCGACATTCGAGCGCGTCCTCGCTCGGATCGATCCCCTCACCGCTGCCGCGCGAGAATATGCGAAGACGCTCGCCGAGCTGGCGGAGTTGCAGGAGGGCGGGTTCCTCGGCGGGGGGAAGGGGATCGACCTCGGCGGCGGCCTCGTGATCAATCCCCCCAGCGCCGCGGCACTCCGCGGCGGGCTTGAGGCTGGCAAGGCTTTGACGCGGGCCGGCGAGGATGCCGCCGCCGACGCGGCAGGCGTGTTCCGCGACAATGCCGGACGCACAGGGCAGGATCAGCTCGACGACATTGTCGGCAGTATCGACAACATGGCCGAGGCGAGCGACGCCGCCTCTAACCGCTTCCTGTCGCTCGCCGATGCCGCCGAGACGGTAGGGAGCGCGCTCTCGTCGATTTTTGGCCGTGGCGTGGGCGGGAAGGTGGCGGGCGCGCTCGACACCCTGCTCAACCCTGGCAAGGCCGAGGAGCAAAACAAGCGGCTGACTGACTCCGTCGACAAGATCGCGAAGGGGTTCGGGATCAGCGACGAGGCGGCCGGCAAGATTGGGCGCATATCCGGCAAGGCCATCGCCGGAGCGACGACCGGCGCGATCACGAATAGCCTTCTCGAACCGCTCGGCAAGGCGCTTGGGGTAAAGACCTCGGCGACCGGCGCAAAGATCGGCGGAGCGATCGGGTCGTTCCTGCCGATTCCTGGCGGCGATATTATCGGCTCCGTCATTGGCAGCATCACGGGCGGCCTGTTCAAGAAGACGAAAAGCGGCTCCGCGACGATCACGGCCGGCGGCGTCGGCACGGCGAGCGGCAACTCCGACAGCTATCGCGAAGCGGCGGGCCAGCTCGCCGGCAGCGTTTCGGATAGCCTCAACCGCATCGTCTCGACACTCGGCGGCACGCTTGGCGACTTCTCCGTCTCGATCGGGCAGCGCAAAAAGAAGTTCGTCGTCGACGGCAGCGGTAGCGGCAAGACGAAGGGCGGCGGAACGCAATCGTTCGACACGGCGGAGGAGGCACAGGCCGCCGCGCTGGCGAACGCGCTCGCGGACGGGGCCGTCGCCGGCATTTCGGCAGCGATGCAGCGCGCGTTGCGTGAAAACGGCGATATCGACAAGGGCGTCGCCGAGGCGCTCAAGGTGAAAGAGGTCGAGGGGCTGATCGGCGGCCTCGGCGACAGCCTCAAGGCGCAATTCACCTCGTTTGATCAGGTGGCGGCGGACCGCGTCCGCGTCGCTCGCGCCTACGGCCTGGACGTTCTGGCGGTCGAGCGGACGAACGCGAAACAGCGCACAGAGCTTGTCGACAGCATTCTCAAGAGCCGGATCGGGTCGCTCACGGATTTCCTGAACGACGCCAAGTTCGGCGACTTGTTCGAGGGGTCGGCAACGGATCGCCGCGCCGCTCTACAAAAGGAAATCGGCTCTGTTCAGGTTCAGGCCGAGGCGGGGGTCGACGGCGCGGCGGATCGACTCGCTCAGCTCGAACAGCAATTGATAACGACGACGCGCGAGGCATTCGGCACCGCCGCCATTGAGTTCGGCACCGATCGCGCCAACGGGATATCTGCCGTCGAGCGCGTGATTCAGATGGAGACGGATCGCGTCAACGCCGCCGCCGCGACGACGCAAGCGCAAGGTGCGTCGCTCAACGCTCTCGTCTCCGGCAACAATGAGACGAACAACCTTATCGCGATCACTAACACGCGCCTGTCGGATATCTCGGCCGCCCTGGCGAGCGGCGGCATTGCCGCCGGGTTCAACGCCATCACCGCCCGGACGCCCCTCAAAGGAGTTTTCGCTTGAGCCGTACAATCCTGATCGAGGCTGCCCCGCTGCTCGGGAGCGGGACGTCCTATGCCGCGGTTCGCTTGGCCGGCGGGGGGAGCCGGGCGTTCCTTCACAAGGGCTTCACCGATTGGCGCGATGGCGTGGCGATATCGCCGAAGTTCTCGACCTCGCTCGGGTTCGACGCCTCGGGGTGGACCGGCGGCGCGATCCCGACGACAACGACCGTCCTGTTCTCGCCGGCAGACGGCGAGCTGTTGACGCAGCTTTCCAACCTGTATTGGCCCGGCGCTCGCCTATACATTTCGGCGGACGACGACGAGAAGCCGGCGCCGACATGGCCGGTGATCATGGCCGGGACGGTAGCGGAAGCGAAAGTCAGCGCCGGCACGCTCGCCTTGGCAATCGCCGATATGTCGGGCGACCTGAACAAGGTGGCTCTGCCGGACAATTTCGCCGGCACCGGGGGGCTTGAGGGCGACGCCTCGGCCGCCGGCCGGATCAAGCGGCGGACGTGGGGCCGCGTGTTCAACGTCGAGGGGCGCGTCCTTGAAGGCGTCAACAATATATACGAGTTCGGCGACCCGCGCCGCCCGTTATACGGGTTCCCCGACGTGCGCGACAAAGGAGCGTCTGCCCAATCCCTGACGCTCGTCCCTTGGCAGGGCAGCGCCGACGCGACGCTCAATGCGCTGCGCGCGTCCGCTCCCCCAGCGCAGGGCGCGGCGATTGCCCCCTCGATCGCGTGCGTCAAATGGTTCACACAGCCGACCGGCCCGCTCACGGCCGACATTCAAGGCGAAGCCGGCGCCGGCTACGTCGAGGACCCGTCCAACGTGGCAGCGCGCATCCTCGGCACCTATTCGCTTATCCCGTTCGTCAATGCGTCGGAGGTTGCCAACTGGCGATCCGCGGCGGTCGGCATTCACGTCGACGAGGCCGGCGAGACGGTCGCCAATCTTCTCGATCGCCTATTCCTGCCGATATCGCTTCTATGGGTGATGCAGCCAAATGGCGCGCTAGTCGTGCGGCGTTGGGAATGGACGCCGTTCGTCGAGGTCCTCGAATCCGATAGCGTGACGCGGGACGCGGTATATCCGCCGCTCAAATCGAGGCGGGTCGGCTATCAGCGCAATCACCGCATCCACTCGGACAGCGAGATATCGGCCCTGATCAGCGGGGGCGACGTGACCTATGTCGACGGGACGCCGATCGAGGTTCTCAAGCCCGAGGAGGCGAAGTCAAATCGCACGGAAACCCGTGTCGCGGCGGCGTTTACCGGGCAATCGGAATGGGCGACCGATCCGACGCCCGTTTCCTACATGAAGGCGACAGCGCCTAACCTCGTCTTTGACGGTGCGCTCCGGTTTCGCGGCTTCGGCTTTCTCAATGACGACGGGTGGGGCTGGTATCCTGGCGGGGCAGGCGAAGGGCCTTTCCTTCAAATCGGGATCAGCGGGACACGCGTCGTCCGAACGCCGACATTCCTCGTCACCGGAAATCAATATGTGACCGCGCAGGCCGACCTGTTCGCGGGCGGCATTTCGGCCGGCGGCCTCGTCATGGATATCATTTGGATTGACGGCAACGGCAACGTGTCGCCGAGCAATCGAGTAACGGCACTGAACGGCACGAGCTGGACGTTCTACTCCGTAACTGCACTTAGCCCCCCCGGCACGGTTCGAGCTTATATCCGCGTATTCATTGAAGGCGCGACGAACAACAACGCTGCGGTTCGCCGCATCAAGGGCGCGACGGCGGGCGGCGCGACGCTGTTCACGGACGACGCATCAAACACGGCGCTTTATGCCACGGGGCAGACGATCGACACGCTCCGCCCGGCGGCGTTCGGGGCCGATCCGACCGCGCAGAACACGGCGGCGGCCATCGCCGGCCAAGGCGCCTTGGCGACAAAGGGCAGCGTGAACCTTGCCTCGGGAGAAGTGCAGAACAGGTACGCCGAGTACCTCGTCTATGGCTTCAACGGCATCGCCATGTCTGATCTTCGCCCGGCCGAGGCGGGCGGCAACGTGACGGAGGCCCGGAGCGCCGCCTCGATATACGGGCAGGGCACGCTCGCAACGCGCAACGCGGCGGGCTTGGGAACGACGATCGTTCGCGCGGACGGCTCGACGATTGTTTTCGACGCCGACGCCATCACGGCGCTCGGCTCGGCGGCGGCCATTTACGGGCAAGGGCGGTTCGCGACGATCAATTACGTCGGGGACGGCGATTTTACATATGGCGCCATCGCGGGCGGCAGCGAGTATTATCGGCAGGACTTCAACGACAACAGTCAGACGCAGTTCGTCAGCATGATGGGTATCGCCTACACGTCAAAGCAGGGCGGCCCAATCGACGGCGCGTTCAACTTCAGAATCAGGCGGATCGGCGGAACGGGCGCCTGCTATATCAAGGCGACGCGATACCCGGACGGCACCGCCGTATGGGGCGGGGCAAACGGATTGCGGATCAACCCTACGGCCGATGGCGAGAGCATCTCTCACACCTTCCTTGACAGCATCCCGGCGGGCGCGTTCGCGCAATACTCGATCGATATCCGATGCGATCCGGGCACGAATATGCGTGAGGACATGCGGCGCCTGACGATCCTTGAGAAAAAGCGTCCGATGTATGATCAGCTCTATATCGCGGTTGCTCCTGGCGAGGGGCCGGGGGCCGGCCCTGGCGGCGGCGGCAACGTCAATGGTGACACGTCGGGCGCGGGGGGCGCGTCGACCTATCCGGGGGCCGGTAGCAACTATCAGGGGGGCGGGCTGCGGCAGGCGGCGAAGGAGATTAGCTAAGGCATCCCGCTTATCGTCCGCCGCATTTCTCGCTATGCAGGGCGCCTCACCATTCGGAGGCTGCCTTGCAGACGTTCAACAGCATCACTGACGCGCGGAACGCGATCATGGATTTCCCGATTTCGGACCTGCCCGAAAAGCTACGCCCGAAGTTTCGAGAGCTGCGCGGGTCGCCCTCGCCCGTCGATCAGATCGTCCGCCTCGGCGAGTTTCTGTACGCGAACCGGGTCGGCCTGACGGACGAAGCTTGGTCGCTTGCCGGGGGGCTGATCAGCTTCGGCGCGATCAATGCGTGGCATATGCTGAACGAGGACAGCCGCGGGGATCGCATCGTTCAGGCGATCCGCCGAGACATGGGCGAGACGCCGCCGGCCGGGACGTCGTTCCCTCCCGCCGATCAGGACCCGGCCCCGCTGCCGGAATATGCCCCGGTCGTCCCGCCAGCAGACGTCACGGCCTAAGCGATGGCCGCCGTTCCGTCCGGATTTGGCGCATGGCTGAAATCGCCCGCGCGATACTCAACCGCGACAATCGTCGGAGCGGCGGACGCTTGGGGCGAGAAGGCGACGACGTCGACGAACGTCTCGCCACTGGCCTATAAGACCGACGCCGACGCCGAGGCCGTGCGACAGGCGCAATTCCTCGCCGGACCGATCGCGCGAGACACGCACGTTGTTATCGGGGCGCGCTCCGACCTGATCGGGCGGGTCGTTCGCATCATCGGCCCGAAGCTCGGCTATGACGACGGCGTCGACGTGTTCGTCGTGGCGGCGGTCGAATCCGAGACGAACGGAACGACCGCCCTCACCGTTCTCAAGAGGCTTTGAAATGGGCCGCCTCCGTATCGTCAAGCCGATCCCCTACACCGTGACAGGGGGCGTCATGGTCGGCGCACAGCGGGTCGCGACGCCATCTCCGAAAGAGGCGGCGATCGCGGTCGGGTCCTACGGGAACAATGATATCCTTGTCGGCCTCGACTTCGGCGCGGATGTGCAGATCGATACCCTTATCGTCGGCTACATCGTGAACAGCCTGCCCCTTCTGGAAATCAGGTACGGCGCCACAACCGGAGTCGGGGGGGTGATAGCCAACGTGAGCGCCGCACTCGGCGACGGGCTGCCCCCTTACTTCTATCTCGTCACTCTCCCGACCCCAGTTCTGGCCCGCTATATTGAGATTCGCCCGGCCCCCGGAACGACAACAGCGCCTTACTTCACCGTGGGCGTTGTTGCGGCCGGATTGGCCGTCATGCCCTTCTATGGCCGGGAATGGGGGGCGGGCCGGACGATCGACGACGCGAGCAATGTCGAGCGGCTGTTCGGCGGCGGCTTCGGGATCGATCAGGGCGCAATCACCACCGGCTACCAGTGGACATGCGGCGATCTACAGCCGGAGGAGGTCGTGTCCTTGTATCGCATTGCGCGGAGCGTCGGCGTCTCCCGCTCCATCCTCGTCATTGAGGACGACGACGCGCCGGCAGTCGGCGAGCGCATCCATTGGGGGCTGTTCCGCAAACTTGAGGCTTACGAGCGCCTAGACCCGTCCAACACGCGTTGGTCGTTCCAAATATGGGATTGGGCATAATGTCGTCGGAAATGTCGTGGATCGCCGAGAATTGGGCGCGGCTCGTCGTGGCCGCCAGCTCGCTTGGAACGCTTCGCTTCGCACAGATGGCCTATGGTATCTATCGCAAGGGACGTTCCGAGGACCTGAAAACGGAGGCGGACGGCGATACGAACCTCCGCGACCATTACGCCAAGGAATTGCAGAGCCTCCGCGATCAGATTACGCGCTCGGGTGAGCAGCACGCCGAGCGCGCCGAGGCTATGGCGAGCCGCCACCGCGCCGCCATGATCGCCGCCGACGAGCGGTTCGACCGTGCCATGAGCGCCGCCGATGCGCGCGAGGCGGCATGCCAAGCGGAGGTACGCGAGCTGCGGAAAGACGTGTCGCGATTGTCGGAGGAGTTGATCGGGCTTCGCCGGATACTAGCGCAGACGAGCCGTTCGGCCATCGTCCTTGCCGGGCAAGTTCCGACAGAAACGATCGAGACGGCGGCCGGTCGCGCGGCCGACGCTATCGGAGAGTTTGAGGAAAGGATGCACGATGCGGATTGATTGGCGAAAGACACAAGGCAATCTCAAGGTCGGGATCGACGGCAATCCCGGCGATGAAACGTTCTCGGCGCTTCTGCGCGTTGTGGCCGCTCCCCAAGCCAAGGCCGCCGACATTCTCGCCATGGCGCGGGCGCTGAAAACGTTCGCCGTTCCGGTCGCCGACCTCACGACGCCGCGCCGGCTCGCCGGCTATATCTCGAACACGGCGAACGAGACGGGCGGCTTCACCACCTTTTCGGAGGACCTGCGCTATTCGGCGAAGCGCATGGCCGAGGTTTGGCCGGGCCGGTATCGCGGCGCCGATGGCAAGCCGAATGCCAAGGCGATCAGGCTGGCGGGCGATCCGATCGCATTCGCCAACGACGTCTACGGGGCGCGCATGGGGAACGAGCGCGACGGGATCGACGACAACGACGGCTATGATTATCGCGGCCTCGGCCCCTACGGTTTGACCGGGTTCGACAATTTCAACGCTTGCGAGCGGCACACCGGCATTCCGTTCACGACGCAACCGGGCCTGATGGCCGATCCTGGCATCGGGACAATCGGCGCTCTGTCGTGGTATAGCCGCTCCGGCTGCAATGCCCTGTTCGACGCCGGCAACAGCAAGGGCGCCCGGTCGATGGGGAATGCTGGCAACCCGAACCAAAAGAACCCCGAGGGCTGGCCTCGGGTCGCCGCTTACGAGGCGCAACTCTTGAAGGTGATCGCATGACGACCGACCCCCTCCCGCCCGAGCTGCCGCAGCTCAAGATCAACCCGAGCGCGATCCGAACGCTGATCCTGATGCTGATCCGCGTCGTCGCTATCGTCTGCACCGCGCTCGGGGTGATCATCGCGTTTGTGCGGACCAAGGACCTCGCCGGCCTTATCAACTGGATCAAGTCCGAGGATTTCTTGCAGTTCCTTGCCGCGCTCGGCTTGCTGGCGTCGTTCGCGGCGTCTGTCTGGACGACGCTCTCGCGCAAGTGGCGCGAGGTCTATCTCGCCCATCACGTCCCCGACAAGATCGCGATCGTCGTCGCGCCGTCCCCGGCGCCATCGGTTGAGGCGCTGCCGGTTGTCGGCACACCCCCGCCGGCCGACGCGGACTAGCCGCGCTTGCGGTCGATATACAGGCCCTCGGCGAGCAGGCTCTCGACATAGCCGATCGTTGAGGGCCGCCCGGCCGCCTTATCCTCGTCGATGAACCCGCGGGCGATTGCCGTAATCTCTCGCATAGCCGGCCCGGCGACAGGATGCGTCCCGGCATGTCCGCCACCCCGCCCGGCAATCCATGCCATGACGTAGGGCGCGAGAACCTTGCCCCGCGTCGCCATGCGGTTTGAGAACGCCTGTTGATGCGCGGGGCAGCAAAACCGGGCGTTCTGCCGCCGAGTTTGGAAGCTCCCGCCGCAATCGGCGCAAACGGCGTCTAGGGCGTCTATTTTCTTTCTAGGCATACCGCATTGCTCCGGATGGGCGTTGCATCGTCCAAGTAACCTATAAGCGTACCCGGCGCAATGTCGATGCAATGCCTACACGCAAGCGCCTTGGCGCGCGTCACGGCGCCCCGCCGACGCAAAGAGGGCCGCCCGGTATTTCCGAGCGGCCCCGATGGCGGCGGCTTGTGAGGCGTACCCGTCGCGGCGGATCAACTCCCGTCCGGCGGCGCTGATCATCGCCCAATGCCATTGCCCGAGGTCGTCGGCTCCGACCTCGATCACGCCCGCCCCGTCGCCAGCTCGAACGCAATCTGCCCGGCCTTGTCGAGGACGCGCCGCCGCTCGGCCTCCCTGTTCGCCTTGCGGTTGGCGGCGTGGTGGGCGGCATCATAGGCGAGATGGCAGCTTTGACAGCCGGCCATGAGGTTTTCGTCCGCGCAGTCCTCGGGAACGTGGTTCAGGTGCATCACGGTAAGGACGACGCGCGATCCGGTCCGGGGGTGGGGCTTGCCATGGCGAGCGTTGCACCGCCCGCTATGATCGTGCCCGCATCGCCCGTCGCACTCGCATTGACCGTCCGCCCGGTCGAACCTGATCCGCGCCGATATCTCGCGCCAGTTCCGCGGATAGCGAGAGCGGTTCTCGGGGCGGATCGGCATTAGATGCGCGGCACGGGCAGAACGCCGACGACGTCGAACGGACTTCCGACGTGCGTCCAAGCAAACTCCCCGCCGCCCTTCACCGCCTTGACGACGTCCCCGTTGCGGAGACGGACCTCGGCCACCCGCCACGGCGGCCCGGAAGTTAGCTCGCCGGTCGGCGGCTTCCATTCCTCATAGCGCCCGAACCGGGCCTCGCCCATCCATTCGGCATCGGCAACTGTCATCGTGAAACCTCCATGCGAAATGATTCGACCCTGATCGGGATCAAATGTCCGTTGGCCGTCGAGAATGATCGCCGGGCCTGATCAAGCTCGGCATCGACCTCGGCGAGCTGCCGGGCAAGCTCCTCGCGTCGTGCGAGAAGCCGGCGAGCGTGCGCGGCGATGCCGCGTGCATGCCCGCCGCCCTTCATGCCGGGAACCGATCGTCGTCGTCGTCGGCGGCGTTCGACGGCTGTTCGTCGGTTTCGGCCGCTCCCCCGTCGTCCGGCGCCAGTTCGCGGAATCGCGCGCTATTCGCCTCGATAATCTTGGCGTTGAGGTCCGGATGCCGCTCACGAATGCCGGTGAGCCATTTCGCCCGGCGCTCGTCGGTCTGATAGTCGGCGAGCTGTTCAACATTGGCAACGATATCGGGATCGCGGATCGCCTTGATATAGGCCGCGACCTGTTCCTCGGGGGACATGCGCGAAGCGGCGTTACCGTTCACCTGCCCGCCCCCTTGCTGCGGCGGGCGCAACGCCTTGACCTCGTAACGGCGCTTCGCTCCTCGCGTGACGGCGAGGGCCATCGTCGTTTCGTTGCCGAGGTCAGACATATGGCTGATCCGCAATCCGCCGACCTTGATCCCGCCAAACTCGACATTGGGGTCGCGGAATAGGGTCAACATACGGCCGACGTAGCTCTCGCCGTCCTTGCCCCAAAAATTGACGAGGACGCGGCGCATGGACTTGCCGGGCTTATACGGTTTGCCGCCGTCGCCCTCGTAATAGATCGCGATCGGCTGTTCCTTGTCGGACATGCCGGCGACGCGGGTTATCTTGATCGTCAAGGTCCGCCCGCCCATAAGGTCGTCTGCGTTGAGCTGATCCGACTTTGCGGCGATCGTGCTGGAAAGGTCGACCATTGTCAGTCCCCCGTGATTTCGTCGTCGGCGGGTTCAGCCGCGCCGCCGTTATCGATTACGTGCCGCGCATAGCCGGGCAGGCCGCACAGCTCCGGCTCGGGGGTATATCCCGGCCATTTGCCGGACGAGAGGCAATCGGCGAACGTCCGGATCGCCATTCGGTTGAGCCATCGGCCGCGCTCGATATCCTCGGCCGGCAGCTCCCAAAGAGCGGTGGCGATATAGTCACCCGGCTCCCAAGCCTCGCCCGGCTTCTCCACCACCGGATGATAGAACCGCGGCGGCTCGATGCCGAAAACGGCTCGATAGCCGTCAAGCTCCAGCGCGGCCGACTGCGCGTAACCAAACTTGGCGATCGTGCGCGAGAATGCCGACCATGAGGCGTCGACGTCGGTTTTCACGTTGAGCGCAGCCGACAGGTCGGCGAGCATCCAATCCGGCCGGGCGCGCAGCCAAACCCCCGTCTCCTCGTCCTTCCATGCGAAGGTTACTTCGGACTCGCCGTTGTCGAGGAGCGGCAAGATCAGTGGATCGGCGCGGAGAGCGTCGACCATCGCGTTAATCCGATATGCCTCGTTCTCCGTGATCACGATCATCCCGGCCGCGATTGCCGCGTCGGCCTCGGCGATGGCGGCGGCTTGCTTGACGCTCGCGGCCCGCGAGAACCCGGCCGGCAGAACGTGGCACTTCTCGTCATACAGGTTCGGCAGGAGCAGCGCGTCATGGAACGCCCCGCCCAGGCGGAGAGCATCCGTCTTTTTCTGCGGCTTGCGCTTCGGGTTGAGGTTCGACCTCTCCCAAAAGT
>Ga0182217_1000062_pt1 | contig 15454 bp, 15 predicted proteins | sample G5R1MG_18_FD_128395 | JGI IMG/M metagenome (GOLD analysis project Ga0182217, IMG submission 128395) | Switchgrass phyllosphere microbial communities from Michigan, USA - G5R4_NF_03OCT2016_LD1 MG | ecosystem: Host-associated > Plants > Phyllosphere > Phylloplane/Leaf | place: USA: Michigan... | reverse complement strand
GGCAGCGTGGGCCGAATTGGCGCCAGCTGACCGTGCCGGCATCCCGCAAGCGGTGGCGTTGTGCGCTCATCATTCGTTGGCCCACCACCCCCAACGAAAGCACCCCACACCATGGCTGAGCAGGCTGTACCGCTGCTGCGTGAACGCTGCCCGTGGGCGCCTGAGAGCGCTTTGCTGAAGATGTATTACGACGCGGGCCATGAGCTTGATGATCCGCCGGGTAAAGGGCCTGTGGAGTGCGTGAAGTGCGGCGCCCAGGCGATCGATCTGTTCGAGGACGCGGCATACGGGCCAATTCGCAAGTGCGTGGTGCAAACCATGGCTGATGGGGGCCTGCCACATGTGGAGTTCTACCAGCACGACTGGATACCAGCGTTCGCAGCCTTTGTTCCCGGTGCTACAATGCCTGCCCCGGACGCAAGGGCGTTCTGCGTTCTTAATCTGCAGGCCTTTTTGGGGGCGGTTGAAGCTGACGACATTCCTGCAAAAGAACTGCCTTACTTCATCGCCGAAAGCATGATGCACGAGATAGTCCATGCGCTTGAGCAGTGGGCGTCTGTCGAGTTCAGCGAGGAGCGCGTCGAGGCATTGCTCGCGAAGTACCGTGACGAATCACCCACCACCAAAGACCAAGGGGACAAGCGGTGACCGAGATCGAGATCACCCAAGAGGACATTGCGCTCGCTGAGACGCATTACCCGCCCGACTGCTGGAGGCGAGAAGCGATCATGGACCTCGCAGGGTTCCTCGCAACGGCCCGCCAAGCAGCCCGCGAGAGAGCGCTCGATGAGGCGGCTGAGGTGGCTGATGTGGAGGGGCGCCGCAATCAGTTCATCTCCGATGATTTCAAGCGCGGCGACACTAATCGGAATAGTGCTTGGAATCAGATGGTCGCGTCCGATCGCATCGCATCACACATACGCAAGCTGAAGGAGGCATAGCATGGCTAGAGGACAAGGAGAACGAACTGTGGTAGGACACGGGCATGCAAGCGCAGTGGTGGCTCAAGGCCCTTATCGGCAGAACATGGCACAGGCTCTACAAGCGCCATTTGCTGTGGCAGACGCCCAAGCGTCCGGTGAACGAGAATGAGAGTCGGGGTCGCCTGTGATTTGGTTTCTGGCCATGATCTTAATTTGGCTGATGGGGCGCCAGAAGCTCATCAGCATGAGCCTTATCAAGGGGCGGAGGCTTGGCCGCTTCCGGTTCTGACATGAGCGTCGGGAGGCCTAGCCTGTATGATCCGAGCTATTGTGATCGGGTTCGAGATTTAGGCCGTGAGGGCTGCTCGGTAGTCGAAATGGCAGCTGAGATTGGCGTATCGCGCAACACGCTCGAAACGCTTTGGACCCAAGCTCACGCGGAATTTATGGAAGCCTTGGGCGAAGCCCGCGATCTCAGCCAGGCGTGGTGGGAAAAGCAGGGGCGCACGAACCTGACTGCGGACAAGTTTCAGGCGTCGTTGTACAGTCGTTCCATGGCCGCTCGCTTCCCTGCTGACTGGCGCGAGAGCAAACAGATCGAGCATAAGGGTGGTGTGACGGTCACGACCGGTGAGCATGACGCAGACCTTTAAGCTCACGGCCAAACAACGGCAGGCGCAGTCTATCTGCGCTGGGCCGGCAAAGCACGTGATGCTGTTTGGTGGATCGCGATCGGGTAAGACCTTTCTGCATGTCCGCAACGTGATTATGCGTGCCCTCAAGGCAGCAAACAGTCGGCATGCTATTTTCCGTTTCAGGTTCAACGCGATCAAGGCTTCAATCGTGCTGGATACCTTCCCAAAGGTGATGCGCCTCGCATTCCCTGGGGTGCCCTACAAGCTCGACAAGACCGATTGGTACGCGACGCTGCCGAATGGGTCAGAGATATGGTTTGCAGGCCTGGATGATGCCGAGAGGGCAGAAAAGGTGCTCGGCATGGAGTTCGCCACAATCTACTTCAACGAATGCTCTCAGATCCCTTATGTGTCGCTGCAGACTGCGCTCACCCGCTTAGCGCAGCAAGTCGAGCAGGAAATCGATGGCGAACGTAGGCCGCTTCGGCCCCGGGTGTTCTACGATGAGAACCCACCATCAAAGGCGCATTGGTCGTTTCGGCAGTTCATCCAAAAGATTGATCCTGAGACCAAGCAGGCGCTTGCTCGTCCAGAGGACTACGACTCATTCAAGATCAACCCTAACGACAATCGTGATAACGTCGCAGAGGACTACCTACAGACGCTTTCCACCATGTCGGCCCGTATGCGCCGCCGCTTCCTTGATGGGGAGTTTGGAGAGGCTGTGGCCGGTGCCCTGTTCACTGACGAGATGATCGAAACGTGGCGCGTCACCGATGGTAGGGTGCCTGACATGGTGCGCATTGTGGTCGGTGTTGATCCCTCTGGGGCTGGCGACGAAGAGAATGCGGACAACGACGCGATCGGCATTGTAGCAGCCGGCCTTGGCGTGGATGGCAATTGTTATGTGCTGGAGGATGCTACGGTCAAGGCAGGCCCGATGACGTGGGGGCGTGTCGCAACATCGCTGTTCGACCGCCATGAGGCTGACGCGGTGGTCGGTGAAACGAACTATGGCGGGGCCATGGTCAACCATGTGATCCAAACTGCCAGGCCTCGCACCAGCTTTCGACAGGTGACAGCGACGCGCGGCAAGGTTGTGCGCGCTGAGCCATTTTCTGCGCTGTATGAGCAAGGCAAGGTTCGTCACGTTGGTCGGTTCAATGACTTGGAGGACGAGCTAACCGCGTTCACCACGTATGGTTATGTAGGTGGCGACAGCCCGAACCGTGCGGATGCGCTGATCTGGTGTCTCGCTGAGTTGTTCCCTAGCGTGGTAAAGCCTCGCAAGGAAGCGCCCAAGGCTGTCACCGTTCCCACGATGGCGTCGGCGTTCGCTAAGCGCTGACTTGCCTGCAGACTTAAATGGCGGTATCTAGATACCGTTCCGGACCGCACCTCCGGGCATAACAGCCGAGGTGCGCCTAGTGAATATCAGCGATCATGACCTGCTCGAAAAGGCTCTGCGGCAGTTCGACGAGAACGCAGTCGAGACGCTGGACGAGCGTCGCATTGCGCTTGAGGATCGCCGCTTCGTGTTCATCGAAGGCGCGCAGTGGGAAGGCGAGATGGGCGAGCAGTTCGAGAACTCGCCTCGGCTGCAGATCAACAAGACCCAGCGCGGCCACGACAAGATCATCAACGACTATCGCGCCAACCGCTTCACGGTGAACTATCGCCCTGTCGGCGCAAACGGTGACGATGACACGGCCAAGCTGCTCAACGGCCTGCTGTATGCTGACATTTATCGTTCCAAGGCCGGTCTCGCGTTCGACAATGCCTTTGGCGAAGGCGCTGCTGGCGGCATGGGCGCCTGGCGTGTGTGTAACGAGTACGAGGACGAGAGCGACGACAAGAACGATCACCAGCGCATCCGTGTCGATATCATCGCGGATGCCGATCAGGTGGTGTTCTTCGACCGCGCCTCCAAGCTCTACGACAAATCAGATGCGCGCTATGCCTATGTGCTGAACCCGATGACGCCTGACGCCTTCAAGGAGGAATATGGCGAAGAGCGACAAGTGGATTTCCCACAGGGAACGATCCAGCGCTCTTTCGACTGGTTTACGTCCGAAGTGGTTTGGGTGGCGGAATACTACCACGTTGAGGACGTGACACGCGAGCTGCGCATCTACTCACGCGAGGCGACCGAGGAGGAAATTCGCTACTGGACTGAGGACATGCCGGATGATCTCGACAAGGATCTAAAGGCACGTGGCTTCGAGCGCCGCGCGCGCAAGATCAAGCGCAAGCGGGTCCACAAGTGGATACTGAGCGGCGCGGAAGTGCTGGAAGATTGCGGCTACATCGCCGGTGAACGCATCCCGATCATTCCGTTCTACGGCAAGCGCGTCATCATTGACAATATCGAGCGGTTCAAGGGCCACGTGCGGGACGCTAAGGACCCGGCGCGCGCTTACAATGCCCAGGTGTCCAAGCTGATCGAGACGGCTAGCCTCGCGCCGCGCGAGGTGCCGATCGTTGCACCTGAGCAGGTGGAGGGCCTGCAATCTCACTGGGCCAACATGAACATCGAGCGCCATCCCTATGCGCTGCTCAACCCATTGATCGATCCCTTATCCGGCGGCATCGTTCAGACCGGCCCGGTGTCTTACATCAAGCCACCGGACGTGCCGCCCGTATGGGGGGCGATCATCCAGCTCACTGGCAACGACATCGCTGAGATCACCAATGGCGATGATGGCTCAATGGAGGTCAAGTCCAATGTCTCAGGCGAGGCCATGGACATCGCTGCATCTCGCGTTGACGCCAAGTCGTTCATCTACATGGACAACTTCAAGCTCTCGATGCAGGCTTTCGGTGAGGTGTACTACTCGATGGCCAAAGAGGTCTATGTCGAGGAGGGCCGCGAAGTCGAGGTGATGAGTGAGGATGGGGAGACATCGATCGCCACGCTTCAGGAGCTGCACACCGACAAGGGCACAGGCGTAACAGCCAAGCGCCACGATCTGAGCGTTGGCCGCTTCAACGTGGTGGCCGACGTCACCGAGGCGACAGCGACCCGGCGCGACAAGACCGTGCGCACGATGATGACCTTGGCGACTGCCGCCACCAGCGTGCAGGACATGGCGCTGGGCCAAGCTGCGTTGCTGACCGCGATCGGCAACATGGATGGCGAGGACATGGGTAAGCTGCAAGACTACGCCCACAAGCGTGCGGTAGAACTCGGCCTAGATGAGATGACGCCCGAGGAGCAGGCCCAGGCTCAGGCCGCACAGCAGAACGCGCAGCCTAGCGCTACGGACATGGCGCTGCAGGCACAGGCCAAGGACTTCGAGGCGTCGGCGGCACAGAAGAGCAGCCAGGTTGATCTCAATAAGGCCAAGACGGTGCAGACGCTGGCGAGCGCCGAAAAGACGAGCGCCGAATCACAGCAGATCAGGAACACCCCGGCTCAGCTTCCAAATGTCAACGACTTCTTGGGTAAGGCCGCTTGATTAGTTGAGTGAGCCTTGTTACATCGACCAAGCGCGGGGGCGTGGGAGTAAGAGCGCATGCGCGATGAAGCAGAGCCCCTTGAGCTTGTAGACGAAGTGATCGACCATAATGAATTGGGCGATCAGGACGGCGATCAAGGCGTAGATCAGAACGAAGACGAGCAGCACGGCGACGAGGAGGAATCCTTTGTCGGTTTTGCTGAAGAACCGGAAGGTGACGAGGAGGAGACGCCTCTCATAAAGCGTCTTCGTGAGCAAAACCGAGAGCAGGCGCGCAAACTACGCCAGCTAAGCCGCAGCCCGTCTCCTTCTGCGAATGACGACGATCCCGAGCCGACGATCCCGCCTCGCAAGCGCATCGAGGACTTCGACTACGATGGCGACGCCTTCAACGCCTATGACGATCAGCGCGCCGACGCCGTGGACGCACATACGGCATGGAAGCTGCGCGAGGACCAACGCAAGTCCGCACGCAGCAGCCAGGAGGCCGAGCAGGCACGCCAGCTAGAGCAGCAGGTCAAGGCCCTCAAGGTGTCGGACTACAAAGATCGCGCGGCGCTTGTTCGTGACCGGCTGACCGATCAGCAGATGGCGATCCTCGTCAGTGGCGCCGACAATCCCGCTCAGGTGATCTACGCGCTGGGGCGGTCCGAGACGCGCCTTGATGCCCTAGCCAGTGAAGACAATCTCGCTCGTTTCGCTGTCACGCTCGGCAAGATGGAAAAGGAAATCAAGGTGACGAAGCGCAAGGCCCCTGCTCCCGAAAGCCGCGTACGTGGCGCCAGCGCTGCGCCGTCTGCCTCCGGGTCCGACAAGCAACTTGAGCGCTTGGAGGCGGAGGCCGCACGCACAGGGAACCGCTCCAAGCTGATCGCCTACAAGGCCGGTCAGCGCAATCGCGCCGCATAAGGACACAGACATGGCAGAACGCACTCTCACGCCCGAAGAAGTCGCCCGCGCTCAATTGGCCGGCATCCCCGCTGATCGCCCCGGCTTGCTCGGTGACTTTCCCAAGATGCTCTACAAGAAGGGCACGCCAGGCATGGACCAGCATGCGCTTGCATCTGATGCGAACGGCGGCGTCTCTCACCTGCCGATCGCTGGCCACTCGGGCCTGACTTACCTCACAGTGGAAACCTTGGAGGACGAGCTAGCTGCCCTTGATGAGGGATGGGTTGCGAGTATTGCACTGGCGACGGCGGCACCGGCGAAGAAAGCAGCGGCGTGACCACCAAGCGCCAACTCATCGAGCAGATGTTCGTCGAATGCGGCCTCAATGGCTGGGAATACGACATTACGCCCGAAGAGAAAGACCGCGCCCTGATCCGGCTCGATGCCTTGATGGCCGAGCTGCAAGGGCGCGGTTTGGCGCTTGGGTACAATGCCCCTGCCGACATCGGCGGCGGCGATCTGGACGATGATCTGGGATGCTCGCAGCAGGCGTTCTATGGCTTGGCCGTGCTGGGAGCTGAGCGCTTATGCCCGAGCATGGGAAAGACGCAGAGCAAGGAAAGCCGGATTGCCTTGCACAACGCGATGAAAGCAGTTCGCTCGGCAGCGGCGGTTCTGGTGCCGGCCACTACGTTGCCGATCGGCACTCAACTTGGCTCCGGGCGCCGCTTCTTCCGCCCCTCGCCTAGCTGGTCAAACTAGTGCGCATTCCGATCGTATCTGGCACTAGGGCGACTGAGGCTGGCACGTTCCTCACCAGCTATCCGATCAATCGTGAGCCCGTTCTAAAAGACACAGGCATTTCAGAGGGATACCTTGCCCCGGCACCAGGTATTACGCAAATGGCAACTGGACCTGGCCCCGATCGCGGCGGTATAAATTGGAATGACGCATGTTATCGCGTCATGGGTTCTCGCCTGGTCAAGATTGCGGCAGACTGGACTATTACAGACTTAGGCGATGTTGGCTTAGGTGGTCCGTGCGGGTTCGATTATAGTTTTGACAACCTCATCATCAACAGCGGCCATTGGTTGTTTTACTGGAATTGGGCCAACGGTTTGCGGCGAGTGGCGGACATCGACCTTGGCCATGTTCTGGATGCCCAATGGATCGATGGCTATACCATGACGACGGACGGCACCTCAATTGTAGTCACCGACCTAAATGATCCTATGTCAGTCAACCCGTTGCGATATGGGTCGAGCGAAGAGTCTCCTGACCCGGTTACTGGCTTGGGCCACATGCATGGCGAAGGCTATGTATTCAATCGTTACACAATTCAGGTGATCCAAAACGTCGGCGGTGCCGGCTTTCCGTTTGCCTCAATCAAGACGGCCACGATTCCTTATGGATGCGTCGGGTCGCGTGCCAAGTGCCGCTATATCGGTACTTACGCTTTCGTTGGCGGCGCAGATGGTGGCGCGCCGGGCGTGTGGCTTATGGGCGCAGGCGATGCGAACAAGATCAGCTCGGAAGAGGTGGATGCAGATCTAGCGGAACTCAGCGAGGCTGATCTCTCCAGCGTCTGGCTTGAAAGCCGCGCCATGGCAGATGACCAACGTTTGATAATGCATCTGCCGAAACGCTCTTGGGGGTTCTCGTCGCAGGTGTCCCGCAAGTCGGCTGTCAAGACCTGGTGCCAATATGTGTCCGGCGTTGATGACGATAGTGGCTTCGACGGGAGGGGGCTTGTCTACTGCTATGGCAAATGGATCGTCGGCTCAAAGAATGGTTCAATCGGTTATCTCGACCCGCTGACGGCACGGCACTACGGTCGTGATGTCATGTGGCGTTTCGATACCAACCTCATCTACAACGAAGCGTTGCGCGGCATCCTCCAGTCAATTGAACTTATCGGTACGCCAGGGCGGGGCAATGTCGATGGCCGAGTTTTTTGGTCCTACACCAAGGACGGGGAAATATGGTCGATGGAGCGTGCCGCATCGTCGGGCCGATTAGGCGAGCGGACTAAGCGCATCACATGGCGTCCCGGGGCACGGTTTGAGCAATATATGGGCCTGCGCTTTCGTGGCCTAGACGCATCGTTGATGGGCATCGCGCGCCTTGAGGCTCAAATCGAGGGACTGGCTTGATGCAAGCCGAAACCAAAACGCTTCCGCGCGCGACAATCGGTGAGTTTATTAGCTCACCACGCGGTGTCCGCGCGTTTGAAAGCCTGCAAGGCGATACCGAAAAGTTATATGCTGCAGTTGATCAGGCCCAATTTCTTACTCTTACCTCGGATGCCAACCTAAGCAGCGCCCGGCGTTTTGCTCCGGCAGAGGAGGATTTGTCGGGCGAAGACGGGGGCGCCGGAGGTGACTATATTCTGCGGTTAGCCGCCACAACTGTGGCCTCTGGTGGGTACGGCGATGCGTCTCATATGGTCAAGGTGACCTTTGACGCTAAAGGCCGCGCTACTGACGCAGAGTCCTTCGAGCTGAACAGCGACAACGTGGCCGAAGGCGTCACCAACCTGTTCTTTACCAACGCGCGCGCGCGTGAGGCGCTAAGCGCTGGTGAGGGCATCGACTACGATGCTTCCTCGGGTGAGATCGCCTTGGACCCGGCCAGCACTCGGAACACTGATCACGCTTTAGTGGAAGTTCAGGCGGGACCGGGACTAACTGGCGGCGGAGACATCACTGAGACGAGGACAATAGCGCTGGAGGAGGTTGGCGCGGCAGGTACCTATGGAAGCCCGACATCGATCACCGTGGACCAATACGGGCGAGTGACTGCAATCAGTTGACACTTCAGCGGTAAGATAGTACCTCCTGAACCAGGTAGATAGCGAGCGGCGCCGGCTCATCCTGAACGAAGGTTCGGACTCTGGGCGCGCTTCTAACCCTTTCTCGTGATGCGGATGCAATCAATCGGGTGATCAACCACCCTGACGTGCGCCCGTACGCCGGCTTGCCGGATGCCGGTTATCTCGACTTCGCGCCGCTCGCCTCATGTCCCGAACACGCCTTCCTGGTGGGTGAGCATGGAGGCTTCATGCTGCTGTGGAGCGCTCCTGGCGTGCGTGAATTGCACGTTTTCATGCTGCCCGAGGGTCGCGGCAAATGGGGCTTCGACACCCAAGCTGAAGTGATCGCTTTCGCCCGAGATCATGATGTCCGCATGCTGTGGGCACGTATCGAACCGTCCATGCGCCATCTCGCGATGTACGCCCGCAAAGGCGGCATGAAGCCTACTGGCGAGATCATCGAGACCACGGGCGTTCCCTACCGCATCTTTGCCATGGAGGTGTCTTCATGCCGCCCGCAGTAGCTATCGCAGGCGTAACCGCTGCCGCCTCGATCGGTGGCTCGGCGCTGGCCGCGTCGTCGCAGAAGAAGGCCGCGAACAAGGCGGCTGCTGTTCAACAGGCTTCTGACGCACAGGCGATTGCCGAGCAGCGCCGACAGTATGACCAGACCCGCACTGACCTCTCCCCCTTTATGCAAGCGGGGCAGGCTGCGCTTGGAGGTCAGGGCGATCTCTTGGGCCTGAATGGATCTGGGGCTCAGCAATCATCGATCGAAGCGCTCAAAGCATCCCCACTGTACCAAAGCCTGTTCGGTAACGGCCAGGATGCCCTTCTGGCAAATGCCTCAGCCACGGGTGGCTTGCGCGGCGGCAACACGCAAGGGGCTTTGGCCAACTTCGGACGCGATACATTGGCAGGAGTCATTCAAAGCCAACTGTCGAATTTGGGCGGAGTATCCCAGCAGGGCCAAAACGCAGCGGCCCAGGTTGGCTCGTTCGGCGCTAACTCGGCTAACAGCATCACAGGTCTGCTGCAGAGCCAGGGGCAAGCGCAGGCTGGCGCGGCGCTGGCAGGCGGCGCGGCGAGTGCTGGACTCATCAACAACGCTGCTGGCGCGCTTGGCTCTCTCGCCGGCAACACCAATGTCCAGCAATGGGTGGGGAAGCTGTTCTAATGCCCCAGCCCTACGACTATCTCGGCGCGATGGGTGGTGTGCCCAATATCTCCCAAACGGTGCAGAATGCCGTCTTAGGAGAACAACAGCGGCAGCAGAACCAATTTATCCTTGACGACAAGTACCGCGCAGATGAGGCGCAAAAGGCGCTTGGTGATTTAGTCGCTAGTAGTACGGGTATTGGCGGGTCAGGACTTGTCGCCACGCCTGAGCAGATTGCGCAAAGTGAGGCTCTAGACCGACGTTTCGGCACGTCGGGTGTAGCAGCTAATGATCCCGCTACCAGCAGCGAAGCTCTGGCGCGCTTGGCTCATGCCGATCCAGCGGCGGCGCAGCGCTATATTCGTCAGCAGCGCATGCAGCAGGACTACGCGACTCTTATCGCGAACCCAAATGGTAGGAGCGTAGGCCGGTTCATGATGACCTATCCCGAGGCTGCGGAGGGCATCAAGAAGGGTTGGGACACACTCTCGGGCGCGCAGCGAGATGCTGGGATCAAGACCAGCGCCGACGTCTACGGCTACCTAAACGCAGGCAACCCGCAGGCCGCGATCGACCTGCTCAAGTCCCACATGGAGGCATCTGGTCAGACGGGTGAGGATGTGTCAGCGTATCCGCAGTTAATCCAGCATATCCAAGACAATCCAGATAGCGCACGCGCCCTCGCGGGCATCAACCTGGCGACCGCACTCGGCCCGGAAAAGTTTGCAGACAACTTCGGCAAGATCGGCAGCGAGCAGCGCGACAACGAGGTGCAGCCTTACAAGGTGCAGCAAGAAGCCGCCAATGCCTCTATCAAAGGTACAGAGGCGCAATTCGCACCGGCCAAGGCTCAAAGCGACCTTGAGACAGAGGCCTCGAACCGCGAACGTCAGGCAGCGCAAACCGCGAACGACGTGGCGACTCTCGCCCTCAATCGCGACAAGCTCGAACTCGACCGAGACACGCTTACGTCCAACATCGGGTTAAAGCTGGAAGAGTTGGACCGCCAAGGCACACAGCTAGATGCCAGTGGCAAGCAGGCCATCAACTCGGCGGTAGGGGAATCCGTCTCTGCGTCCGCGCTGGCCGATCGCATGAACAACTTGGCCGATCGCATGAAAGGCGTGGACATGAGCCAAGGCTGGGACGCGGCGCTGCGCGAGAAAGGCAAGGGCTGGCGCGGCGCACAAGATCCTGTGTCGGCCCTGCGCGCCGAGTACAGCCAAATCGTCAACGCGCAGGCGGTCAAGAATCTTCCCCCCGGCCCTGCATCGGACAAGGATATCGCGCTCGCCAAGCAGGGCTTCCCGCCACCAACCGCATCGGCAGAATATCTGCAATCGTTCCTGCGCGGCATGGCCAAGATGCAAGGCGCCGTCGCCGCTGGAGCTGATCGCAAAGCCAACTGGATCGCCGCTAATGGCAGTTTGGCGCCATCTCGCAAGGACGTGGAAGTTGGTGGTGTGATGGTCCCGGCAGGTACGACTTTTGCCGAGTTCAACGGCAATGCAATCAAGCGCTCCAAGCAAGGCGAAATGCCTGCGGGTCTTGGCGGCATCTTGAAAAAGTACGGTGGCCGGTGAGTCTCGATCCTACCATAGTCCGGTTCTTCGAGAAGAAGGGCTACAGCACCGAGCAGGCCAAGGGCATCGCCGCTGGCATCTTTGCTGAGACCGCGAATGACCACACCGCGTTCAACAGCGCAGGCGGTGGCCAAGGTGCGTATGGCCTCGGCCAATGGCGCGGACCCCGCCTGAAGGCGCTCCGTCAGCAGTTCGGTGACGCTCCAACCAAGCAGCAGCAATTGGAGTTCCTTCATCGGGAACTGCAGGGCGGCGATCCGGGCGGCGCTCTCGTCACCGCCAAGAAGAATGCGCGCGCTACATTCGAATCGTACATCAAGGATTTCATGCGTCCTGGTGGCGGTGCGTCTGGTGACCTCAAGCGCGGGTATGGAGCGCTGGGTGTGAAAGGAGGTGATCCTGCATCTGCCGGTGGCGGGTCAACATTCGATCGAGTAGCGGCCCGCCGTCGCGCGCAAACAGGTCCGTCGATGCAGTCGGTCTATGATGCATACCGTAGGACCGGCAAACCCGGCGGCATGACCCGGCAGGACGCGGCTCAGTTCGAGCGGGCCGTGAACGATGGTCATGTCATGCTTCCTCGCGGCGCAGCGCTGCGGGTACGGCCTGCGGCACCCGTGCTGCCCAAGTCAGTGGTGGAGGCCTACAACTCGCATCGCATGGATGATGACCCGGAGGCTAGGGCCGAGTTGGACCGTGCGGTTGCTGCTGGTGAGATTTCGTTGCCACGCGGCATGAGCCTGCAGGCGCCCAAGACGCGCACTGTAGGCGATCGGCTCGGCATGGGAACGCGCAGCATGCTCGAAGGCGCCGGCGGCGTGTTGGACGTCATAGGGGCTCCCGTAAACCAGACAATCAACGCCATTGCAGGTACCAAGCTATCACCCACACCAGGCAAAGACTTGGGCACGATGGCGTCGGATGCTCTTGGCTTTGCCAAGCCCGAGAGCAATGCTGAGATGACGGCGGATGCAGCTATCGCCGGCGGCACCCAAGGGCTTGTGACTGCCGGAGCTGGGTTGGCGCTGTCTGGCGCGCGTGGTGCAGCAGGCGCTGCTGGGCGGGCGCTATCCTCTAGCCCATTGCTCGATACGATTTCAGGCGCTGCCGCTGGTGGCGCTCAAGAGACTGCCCGTCAGGCCGGTGCGGGACCTGGCGGGCAGATCGTGGCGGGGCTGCTTGGGGGTGCGCTCCCGATCGGCCTCGCTGCGACTGCGGAACGCGCTGTTGGTCGGCTTGGTCGTGGCCTACCCGATGTGGTGGCCGACACCCCACGTGCCGCCCTGATTGATGAGGGCGGCAATCTTACGCCCGATGGCGTTGAGGTGGCGGCGCGTCATGGCGTTTCGCCTGATGAGTTGCAGCAGGCCTACGATGCGCCGCCACAGGTTCAGCGTGCCACGGCCAATGACGATGCAACACCCGCTGCAGCGCGCGAAGCGACGACGGGCGAGCCGATTGCCGCCGCACCCGAAGGTCCGGTACAGGAACAGCCTCGCGTTGAGGCGCCCACTAATGAGCCTACTGATCTACCGCCGCAGCCAAATGCGCCGAATGAACCGAATGCTGATGCTCCCCTCCCCTTGGCCGCCACGGCTCGTCTAAGCCAAGCAGACGAGTTCGGCATTCCGATGACGCGCGGACAGGCTACCAAGTCCTTCGACATTCAGGACCGAGAGCAGCGGCTTCGTAACAGCAACGGCCCGGAAGGTGAGGCCATGCGCCAATTCACCGCAAACCAAGCCGAGCAGGTCAAGCAAGCGACAACCAAGCTTCGCGAAGCGTTCGGTGACACTACGGCCTCTTCGGAGGATCGCGGCACGATCGTTCAGGATGCGGTGCGCGAGCTTCGCGATTTGGGACAGAAGGGTGTGTCTGCGCTCTACCGCCAGGCAAAGGAGCTGGGGCAAGAGGTTCCGCTAGAGACATCCGGCATCCGTAGCGCCTATGATCGTTTGATGGTTGAGGCCGACGTGCCCGACAGCGTGAAGAACGTGCTGACCCAGGAAGCGGCACGGTACGGCATTATCGGCAAAGCCTCGGGTACTGCCGAGAACAAGATCACTACTGTCAAGATCGACGACGGCATGGGCGGCGAGCGTCCGCTGAAGTTCTATGGTGAGCCCGAGGCTTTGCGTCTTGATAACGCCGAGGCGTTCCGGCAGGTTGTGAGCAAGCAATATCAGGCTGATGGCGGGCAGAAGCTTAGCCAGATCCTGAAATCCGCGATAGATGATGCCACCGAAGAAGCCGCGACCAAGCTGGCGAGATACGGCCAGGGTGGCGCGAAGGTGCCTGATGCTCTGAAAGCTGCACGTGACGCACATATCAAGCAGGTCCAGACCTATAAGGCTGGAGATGTGGTCCAACAGATTGCCGACTGGAAGAAAGGCAAGGAGGGCATCACCGGGACGCTTAGCCCTGAGCAAGTGATGGCCAAGGCGCTTGGCAAGACAAGCGATCTCAAGCGCATCAAGGCGGTGTTGCTGTCTAGTTCAACCCCAGCCTCTAAGGCAGGGTGGAGAGCTATTCAGGCGCATGGCTTGGCGACCATCTATGACAAGGCGCTGACCCGCAATACCAACTTGGGCGGCGAGATAACTGAGGCAGTATCGGGCGCAAAGCTGCGCAGTGCGATCGAGGCGTTTGGCACCGATAAGCTCAAGGTGTTGCTCGACCCATCTGACTTCAACACCATGATGAAGCTGCGGCGTACGATCGAGGATGTCACGATCCCTATCGCCGGCACGACAAACCCGAGTGGCAGCGGGAATCTGCTGATGCGCTTGGCGAAAGATGCCGACAATCAAGTGACAGCAGCGTTCGGTGCAGCCGGTTTCGCGGTTGGCGGGCCAGCTGGTGGTGCGATCGGTGGTGCGATCGGCCGTACGATCTCGCCTGCGATCAAATCCGCGCGCGAGGGGCGTCAAGCCGCAGAGACGCTAAAAGGCGCAACCGAATACAGCGCTGTGCAAGCTGCTGCCGAAGCTGGCGATACGCCAGGCTATGCAAGCCGCGCTGCTGGCGCGCTAAAGGATACCGGCTCCAAAAGCCTCCGCGCCTTCATCGACACATACAGCAGCCCGCGCATCATCGCGCCGCTGCTAGTTTCCACTGCAGGGGCTGAGTAATGGGCACGCAGGTACTAAATCCTTTTCCGACTTTCTCAACCCGGCTTGGGTCAGCTCTATCTTTGGGTTACGTCTACGTCGGACAGCCCAACCAGGATCCTGAGCTGTACCCCAAGAGCGTATTTTGGGACGCGGGATTGACGGTCCCCGCCTCACAGCCGCTTCGGACTGATGGAGGGTTCATCCTTGATGGTGGCGATCCAGCTCAGATTTTTGTTGATGGGCACTTTTCCATACGCATCCGTGACAAAGCGGGTGTGCAGGTACTCTACCAAGCCGATGTATCCGATCCATTCGGTGATATCTTAGGAGATCTCTTTGACGCAACCGGGGCCGCACTCGTCGGCTTTGGGCACACCGCCCCCTACATCTCCAAGACCGTAGGCGATCGGCTGAGCAAGACGGTCTACGTCACCGACGACGACTTCAACGCCACGCCTGACGGCCCTTACTGCACGAACGCTATCCAGCGTGCGTTGGATCAGGGCGCGTCGAAGATCATTCTGCCAGCGCTGCGGACCGGCCAGAACTACCGCATCGAGGGAACTCTTGAACTACCCTCACAGGTCGAGATAGTAGGTCAAAATCGTTGGGCTACTGGCATCGTCTCGGACGATCTGGATGCGCCGATCTTTTATGGTAATAGCGTTCAGCACGTCACCTTCAAAGATCTACGCCTCGCCTACAATGGCGTGCCTCGAATCGGCGCTGATGGTATTCAACTTGAAGATAGCTTCACGTGTCAGCTTCTCGGCGTTTGGCTAAACAATACGTACAATGGCGTGCGATTTGAAGGTGGCGGTAACGCGAATATTCTTGATTACCGCTCGTTTGGCTACAAGGGCGCCGGGCTCATGGTGTC
>Ga0182217_1000059_pt1 | contig 15629 bp, 17 predicted proteins | sample G5R1MG_18_FD_128395 | JGI IMG/M metagenome (GOLD analysis project Ga0182217, IMG submission 128395) | Switchgrass phyllosphere microbial communities from Michigan, USA - G5R4_NF_03OCT2016_LD1 MG | ecosystem: Host-associated > Plants > Phyllosphere > Phylloplane/Leaf | place: USA: Michigan... | reverse complement strand
TGGCGGGTTTTGGGACGGCGAGTCGCCAGCCTGAATGGTTGCGTGAGCAGGCGTCAAGCTGAGCTGAGCTCGTGCTTCCGAGTCTTACCTCCACGGCATGATCCGTGGCTCATATGACCCACATGCGGTCATTCGCGGCCTCTTTTCGGCTCCCCACCTTCTGCCATTCGTTTATGTCGAGGCGCTGGAGGTGCCGAGCCTCAGCATTGTCCTCCGCCCCGCCAGCTTTCCCAAAGAGGATTGTATTGGAAAGAAGGGCGGATGCCCGCGCCGTATCCCTTACGCGACCTGCGGCTCGCGATAGCGTTCGCCGCTGGCCATCATCGCCCAGATCGCGCCGACGATCAGCATCTGGCGCAAGTATTGGTGCCCAGCCTTGGTGATTCCGCCAAGCCGCTCCTCGCCGCCGCTCGAGTTCTGCCGCGGCACAAGGCCAATCCACGCGACGAGGTTGCGACCTGAGCGAAAGATCGCGGAATCGGGCACGGTGGCGACGATGGCGCTGGCGAGTAATGGGCCGACGCCTGGTAAAGCATCGCGTCTCCCAAATTTCGAAAGTCGTCGATTGGTCAGTTTGACAGCATGGCGGCGGTACCGGTGCCTAATTACCTTGTGCCGGCAGCGGGATTGAACCTCGCTTCATTCCCAAATTGGTTGGTGCCTAAAAGGTGGCGGCGCTGATCAAAAGGCTGGATACCGCTGTTATCAGCTGGGCCATTGCAAACGGCTTCTGCAGCATCACGCTTGACGGCACGCCTTCCGATGTCCAGTCGGCCGCGCTGTCCCCCGTCATATAGACCACCGCCATGTGGGGATGCCGCTGGCGGGCGGATCGCGCGACATCCCAGCCGCTCGGTCCGGTGCCGAGACGGATATCGGTGATGACGGCGGCGAAGGTGAAACGCTCCAGCTGCGCGATGGCGTCTTCTCCGGAGGCGCTTTCGGTGATCGCGTAGCCGGCGTCCTCCAGCGCGTCCGCCAGAGACACGCGAATCAAGAGCTCGTCCTCGACCAGCAGCAGATTGGGCCTGTCTGGCATTTCGCAGCCTGTCGGAGAAGCGGCATTGCCTGGGGTCATGCTCATATCACGGTATCGCAAGCCGGCCACCGCCCCGGGTCACGCTATCGCGTCCCGCGGGCCGGCCTAACAGATAGCCCTGCCCGTGGCTGCACCCTTTCTCCTCGAGGATTTTGCGCTGAAGATCGGTTTCGATGCCTTCGGCAACGACTTCGAGCGAGAGACTTCTGGCCAGTCCGATCACCGCGGAGATGATCGCTGAAACCTCGTCGTCCTCCGCCATGCGTTGGATGAACGACCGATCGATCTTGACAACATCGACCGGAAAATCTCGGAGATGCGCGAGGGATGAATATCCCGTCCCGAAATCATCGAGAGCGATGCGGACTCCTTCGTGATTAAGAAGTCTCAGCGCACGCGCAACGTGATCAGCGCCCCGCTCGCAAAAGACATGCTCCGTCACCTCTACCTCCAGGAACGACGCCGGTACACCGGCATCGGCAGCCTGCCTCAGGAGATGCTCGGCATAATCGTCGCGCAGAAATTCGACCGGTGCGGCGTTGATCGCCACCCGACCAAAACGCACGCCTTGATGCAGCCAGCCGCAGATGTCGGCAATCACGGCACCTCGGACGACATCGCCGATCCCGGAGGCCAGCTCATAGTCCTTGAACGCCTCCTGCACCGTGTCCGGACCCTGCAATCCCCGGGTCGGATGTATCCATCGCAGAAGTGCCTCGTACCCGATGATCTCTCCGGTGCGCAGATCGACCTTGGGCTGATAGAGCGGGACGATGCTGTTCTGCTGCAGTGCCGCCCGCGCCAGGCTCAATTGGGACGCAGCATGTTGCGCCTGCTGGCGCATCTGGTTGCGGAACATGCTCAGACCGCCCCTGCCGGACGCCTTGAGCGCATAGAGGGCCGTATCGGCATTGTTGAACAGCTCGAACGCGGTCGTTGCGTCGCGCGGAAACAGGGCTCCGCCGATGCTGACACCTGCGCTTACCATCCGTCCCCCTATGCCGACGGGCTGGTTGAGGCGGGCCGCGATGGCATCACCTGTCCTGCGCAACACGTGCTCATCACCGATCTGCTCAACGATGATGGCGAATTCGTCGCCGCCGAGCCGGGCCGTGAAATCGGTCGGGCGCGTACCGGTCCGGAGCCGATCGGCGACCGCCTGAAGCAGCTCATCGCCCGCCGCGTGACCGAGCGTATCGTTGACGTGCTTGAAGTGGTCGAGATCGAGCAGCAGCAGTCCAAATGGATCACCGGTTCGCGTCGACCGCATCGCCGCCGCATCGAGATGGGCCTGAAACGCACTGCGATTGCTCAGGCCGGTGAGGGCGTCGTGCTCGCTCGTCCATTTTAGCCGGTTTGACGCGGCCTTGCTCTCGGTGACGTCGCGGCAGATCGACAGCAGACGGGTTACATGGTCTTGCCCATCCCTGATCGGCGTGACCAGGATGTCCCACCATTTCGGTATGCCGCGACCTCCGGGTCGTTTGACGCTGACCCGCGCAACCTTCCCCGACCGCGCGGTGTCGAGCGCGAAGGCCACCTTTGCCTTCGCAGGCTTCGGCCAGAATTCGGTCCATTGCCGGCCCAGCGCCGATACGCTTTCGTCGATCTCCATGGCCCTGCGGCCGGGCTCGTTGACCAGTTCGAGCCGACCATCGAGCGCAATCACCGCGATACAATCAGCGCTCGCCTCCAATATGCTACGGTAAAGGGCTTCGCTTTCGCGAACGGCATCTTCGGCCGCCTGTCGTGCGGTGATGTCGCGCGACACGCCGATCACGCCGCAAATGTCTCCGCCGACGATCCAGGGGACTTTCACCGTCTGGAACAGCCGTGGTTCGCCATGGATGGGGATGATCTCGTCAGCGGTCACGGGCTGGCCGGTCGCGAATATCCGGTAATCGGTTTCCTCGTAGCCCACCACGAGATCGGCCTCGAATAGATCGCGCGTCCGCGATCCGGCCTCGAGCCCGCAGCCGTCGCGAAGCGCGCGGTTCGAAAGAATGAAGCGTCCCTGCCGATCCTTCGCGAAGATCAGGTCTTCGACGCTGTCGACCACCGTCTGGAGCAGCGTCTGCTCCCGTTGCAGGTTCGCCCCGAGCTCGACCAGCGCCGATCGCAGATCGAGCGGATGATCGACCGCGCCGTCTGCGACGACGGCGAGGGAGGCGAGGCGCCGCGTCTCGTCGTGCGCGTTGTGCTGCACCGTTATGCCCGGTTCGCATAGGCGAGGCGCAGCGTCTGGATCCGCTCCGCCGTCTCGATCCCCGCCATCCGATTGGCGCACCAGCGGACGGTGGCGAGCAGGAGGTGATCGTCCAGACAAACGATTACCTCCTGCCCGACGGCGAGTCTTACCTCGAAATCCAGTCGCATGCCGGACTGCGAGATATCGTGCACGATCGCGCGATGGCATACCGACCCCAGGGCGATGCGGCCGGTTCGTTCGGCCGGATAGCGCAGCGCACGCGTGGTGTGCGATACCAGATATCCCGGATCCACGTCGTCGGAATGGCCCAAGATGCCCAGGGCATTGTCGAGGTCCGCGCCGAATGTCCGGCCGCGGATCCAGCGCACCGTACCCTGATGAAACCGGTTGCCTTCGAGGCAGAAGAAGAGCGGTCGGGCCGCCTGCAGGCACGCCGTCGTCTCGCCGCCGAAGCCGGTTCGCGACGCGTTCACGATCCGCAGGTCCGCATAGCCCGAAACCGGCAGGACCATGGCGTCTAGCGAGACCCTGCGACGCGGATCGGCACGACGATCGGGCATTTCGCCGGGCACGGCACGCTTTCCGGCGTCGAAAAGCGCCTTCAGCCGATCTACCAGCATGTCGAAGCGTCGCGCTCGTGGCACCGCCGCATCCGGGCATGCCCCTCTGACATCGGGACCTGCGTCGGCCGGACGCCGCGCCGACGTCCCGGTGAACGGGCTCGATAGATGGTGACGGCAGCGATTGGCATGGTGGCCTCCGGTCGCGAGGATGCGGCAGCGGGGGCGTGACCTCAACGTCAGGCTGGCGACACTTCAGGACAAACTGGCGTCACTTCCATCGCGTACCGCCACGCCGGATCCCGCCGTGCGGAACCGGCTTCGATATTCCGAGGGGGTGGCGCCGATTCCCCGAAGGAAGGCACGGCGGAGCGTAGCGCTCGATCCGAAGCCCGACGCATGCGCGATCGCCTTGATCGGCGATCGACTGTTCTCCAGCAGGCCGCGCGCGATATCGATCCGGATGAGCTCGACATAGGCAGCCGGGGTCATGCCCAATTCGCTCTGGAACAGGCGGCCCAGATTGCGCGAACTGACGCCGACGATGGTCGCGAGCGCCTCGAGCCCCAAATTCGCCTGCGGATTTTCGAGGATGTGGATCTGTATCCTGTCGAACGGGCTGTTGGCGCTGGTCTGCGCCGTGAGCGGAGCGCTGAACTGCGACTGACCGCCAGGCCGCTTCAGGAAAACGACGAGGCGGCGCGCGACCCATAATGCTAGCGCCCGTCCGTGATCTTCCTCGATCAGCGAGAAGGTCAGGTCTATCGCCGCGGCAACTCCGGCCGAACTGAAGACCGGCCCGTCGCGGACGAAGATGCGGTCCGGTTCTACCTGCACGTCGGGATAGTCGGTGGCAAGCCGATGGACATACTCCCAATGCGTGGTGGCCCGTCGCCCCGACAGCAACCCGGCATCGGCCACGACGAAGGCACCGGTACAGGTCGAGCCATAGCGCCTCGCCTGCCCTGCCTGCGCCCGAAGCCACTGCCGGACCGGTTCGCTCGACCCGGGTGGGACGCCGAAAGGCCCGACCACGATCAATGTGTCGGAGGGATCGGAGGCATCGGCGATCCCCGCATCCGGGACAAATCTGACACCCGAGGCGCTCTGTGCGGGCGCGCCATCGGCGGTCACCAGCCGGACGCGATAAGGCTGGCCCGAAGATATCTTGCAGTTCGCCTCGAACAGCGCGTCGCGTACACCAGCGATTTCGAGGAGGTGGACGTTGCTGGGCGCAAAAATCGTGATGAGCACGCTCTGTCCTTTTCTTCGAGCATCGCCGCTAATTCTTTGCATACGCCTCGCGCGATCCAATGACTAGAACGGACGCCGCGGCGACGTGGCCAGGCGCTTGAAACACAATTGTCGTTGCGCGCCGCTGCTGGCGCAACCGGCCGATCCCGCTCCATCGCGATGATTCTTCTGCCGGCTTCGCCGGTCTCGTCATCGTCATAGCGTGGGAAGCGCGCGATTCCCTTGACGGGCGTCAAGGCGGATCCGGGCGAGAGCGGCCAGAAGCCTGCCCTCTCTTCGTCGAGGAACTGGCTATGAAGACCGACCGGCTGATGGCCGTTACCGACGGCGTGCTGGCGATCGCCATCACCATCATGGTCCTCGATCTGCGCGTTCCGGCCACCGACACCTGGCCCGCCGTCCGGCCAGCGCTGCCGCTGCTCGCCGCTTATGCGCTCGCCTATATCAATATCGGCATCTTCTGGACCAACCATCATCATATGCTGGCGACCGCGAGCCGCGTGAACGGACGCGCGCTCTGGGCCAACCTGTTCCTCCTGTTCTGGCTGACCCTGATGCCGTTCGTGATCCGGTGGATCGGGCTTGCCGGCATCACGCCCCCGCCGGTCGCCGCCTACGGCGCGGTGACGGTCATGGCGGCGTTCGGGTACATCTGGCTCGAACGCGAGCTGATCCTCGCGGAGGGCACCGAATCGCGCATCCGCGCGGTGGTCGGCTCGCGCACGAAGGAATGGGTCACCTTCTTCCTCTACGGCCTCGGCATCCCCGCGGCCTTTGTCTCGCCGTGGATATCGATCGTGCTGTACATCGCGGTGTCGCTTGCCTGGTTGGTCCCGGACCGCCGCTTCGAGCGCTGGCACAGCCTGCAACACGCCGACGCGCAGCCCTCGCCGCGGCAATAGCCACGCGTACCACGCCTTAGTCTTGACGATCGTCAAGGCGCGGCAGGCTGCCTTGCCGGACCCTGGCCGCCGGATCTCTCTGACGGACGAAGGAGGCGAAGATGGCAGGCAAGGTGATCGGCATCGACCTCGGCACCACCAACAGCTGCGTTGCGGTGATCGACGGCGGCAAGGCGACAGTGATCGAGAATGCCGAAGGCGGGCGCACGACGCCGTCGATGGTCGCCTTCGGCAAGACCGGCGAGATCCTCGTCGGCCAGCCCGCCAAGCGCCAGGCGGTCACCAATCCGGAGAACACGATCTACGCGATCAAGCGGCTGATCGGCCGGCGCTACGACGACCCGGTCGTCGCCAAGGACAAGGCGCTGGTCCCCTACCGGATCGTCGAGGGCCCCAACGGCGACGCGTGGGTCGAGGTGCAGGGCAAGCCCTATTCGCCCGCCCAGATCTCCGCCTTCATCCTCACCAAGATGAAGGAGACCGCCGAGGCCTATCTCGGCGAGACGGTGACCCAGGCGGTCATCACCGTGCCCGCCTATTTCAACGACGGCCAGCGCCAGGCGACCAAGGATGCCGGCAAGATCGCCGGGCTGGAAGTGCTGCGCATCATCAACGAGCCGACCGCCGCGGCACTGGCCTATGGCTTGGAGAAGAAGGGCGAAGGACAGATCACGGTGTTCGATCTGGGCGGCGGGACCTTCGACGTCTCGATCCTCGAGATCGGCGATGGCGTGTTCGAGGTGAAGGCCACCAATGGCGACACGTTCCTCGGCGGCGAGGATTTCGACAAGCGCATCGTCGATTGGCTCGCCGACACGTTCAAGAAGTCCGACGGCATCGAACTTCGGCAGGACCGGCTGGCGCTCCAGCGGCTGCGCGAAGCGGCCGAAAAGGCCAAGGTCGAACTGTCGTCGACGCTGCAAACCAGCGTCAATTTGCCCTTCGTCACCGCCGATGCGACCGGGCCGCGACATCTCGACATCCCGCTCAGCCGCGCCAGGCTGGAGGAGCTGGTCGATGATCTCGTCAGGCGCACCGAACCGCCGTGCCGGGCTGCGCTGGAGGATGCCGGCTTCAAGCCCGCCGAGATCGAGGAGGTGGTGCTGGTCGGCGGCATGACCCGCATGCCCAGGGTCCAGCAGAGCGTGCAGGACACCTTCGGCCGCGAACCCAACAAAGGCGTGAACCCCGACGAAGTCGTCGCGATCGGCGCCGCAATCCAGGCAGGCGTCCTCAAGGGCGATGTCGAGGATGTGCTGCTGCTCGACGTGACCCCGCTTTCGCTCGGCATCGAGACCTTGGGCGGCGTGTTCACCCGGATGATCGACCGCAACACGACGATCCCGACCAGGAAGTCGCAGACCTATTCGACCGCGGACGACGATCAGCAGGCGGTGACGATCCGCGTTTTCCAGGGCGAGCGCGAGATGGCGGCGGACAACAAGCTGCTCGGCCAGTTCGATCTGGTCGGCATTCCGCCAGCGCCGCGCGGCGTCCCGCAGATCGAGGTGACCTTCGACATCGACGCCAACGGCATCGTCAACGTGTCCGCCAAGGACCAGGGCACGAACAAGGAGCAGCAGATCCGGATCCAGGCGTCGGGCGGCCTCAGCCAGGCCGACATCGAACGCATGGTCAAGGAAGCGCAGCAACACGCCGAGGGGGATCGCGAGCGCCGCGCGCTCGTGGAGGCGCGGAACCATGCGGAGGGCGCCATCGCGAGCGTCGAGCGCGCGCTCGCCGCGGGCAAGGGCACGCCCGCGGCACGCGCTGCTGCAGAGAAGACGGTCGGGGATGTCCGGGCGACACTCGCCGGCGATGCGTTGTCGGAGATCGAGGCGAAGACCGCCACGCTGATGCAGGTCGCGTTGACGCTCGATGAGCCCGCCGGCGACGCACCCGCTCGCCCCGCAGCCGATGACGGCGTGGTCGACGCCGAGTTCGAAGAGGTTCCGGGCGGCTAGTGCGTCTGTGCAGGCACGGCGCGAGCGGTCGTGCCGCCGCGCGATCCCTGGGCTCTCCGGTGCAGACCGGAGGGCCCTTTCTTTTCGGCGGCGCGCGCCGGCCTGACGACCGTCAAGGAGCGGCATGCAGGCGCGCCTTATCCCGGTCGCTCCACCCCCGAAGGAGAAGGACCATGACTACCGATACTGACATCAGGCGCGACGTGGAGGCCGAACTGCACTGGGATCCGGATATCGATGCGACCGACATCGCGGTCGCGGTGAAGGACGGTGTCGTCACCCTCACCGGCTTCGTGCGCAGCTACGGCCAGAAATATGAAGCCGAACGCGAAGCGAAGAAGATCAAGGGCGTTCGCGGCGTTGCCAATGATATCGAGGTCAAGCTGCCGGCCCTCAACGAGCGTCCTGATCCCGACATCGCCCGCGACGCGGTTGAGGCGCTGACGCGCGAGCTTCCCTATTCGTCGCAGCATATCAAGGTCACCGTCCGCAACGGCTGGATCACGCTGGAGGGCGCCGTCGAATGGCGGTTCCAGAGCCAGCGCGCCGAGGATGCCCTGCGCCGGGTCAAGGGTCTCAAGGGCGTGACCAACATAGTCAAGGTCGAGCCTCGCACGTCGCCGGCAGAGGTCAGGGCGAAGATCGAAGACGCGCTGACGCGCTCGGCCCAACTCGACGCGCAGAAGATCACGGTCGAAGCCGATGGCGGCAAGGTCATCCTGCGCGGGACCGTGCGCTCCTGGGTGGAACGACAGGAAGCCGAACGGGCCGCCTGGCGCGCGCCGGGCGTGTCGCATGTCGACAACCGGATCACGATCCTGCCGTGATCGCCGGCGCCGATCGCCCATCGGAAGACGGACGATGGACGATGGACGGGGCGACGCTCCTCGACCGGTTACACGACCCGGAGCGGAGCATGCCCCCATCGCCGACCTCCGATGGGCGATGGCGTTGCGCGGCGGCGGCGCGATCGCACCGGGCACAACGGCGTCGCTCCGATGCGTGTTGACGCCCGTCAAGGCGCGCATGGCGCCGACGCCCGATACCATCGGGCTCATCGCTGACAGAGGAGGTCACCATGGCGTTTTACAGGATCGATCGACGTGGCTGGCAGGCCTTCTGCGATACGTTCTCGCACGCGCTGGTCGGCAAGCGGGCCGAGATCGAGGTGGCGTCGCTCGACCTCGGCGACCAGATCGTGGCCGAATGGCTGCCGCTGCGCGGGATCAGCTATGATCGTAAGGACGACGTCGTGGTGATCGCGCTCGACGGGGTCGATCACATGATCCGGTCGCCCCGCGAATTCCACGCCGACTATGGCGCCGACACGCTGCTTGCGCTCGAGATCGTCGATGACGAGGATCGGCGCCAGATCATTCGGTTCGCGGACCCGCTCGCGCTTCCGGCACCCGCCGATCCCCACCGGCCAACCGCCACGGCGTGAGCCACCGATCCGGACATGATGCCGGCCGCGCGCCACTCGCTCGATCCTTGGGAGTCCATTCCATGCAGACGCTGACGCCACCGCTCTCCCCTCGGGATCATGTGCGCGGGGATCCGCAGGCGATCGTGACGCTGATCGAATATGGCGGCTACCAGTGTCCGCATTCGGTCGCGGTCCAGCCCGTCGTGACGCAGTTGCTCCGGAAATACCGGATAGGCCTGCGCCATGCCTTCCGTCATTTCCCGCTCGAGGCCACCAGGCCCATCCCCGAACTGGTCGCCGAAGCGGCGGAATATGCCGCGTCGCGCGGCGCCTTCTGGCACATGCACGCCCTGCTCTTCGCGCGTTCGACGGAGCTCACCGTGCCATCGATCTTCGCTTGCGCCAGACGCCTCCGCCTTCCCGACAACGGCCTGCGCAACGCACTGGCTACCGGCGTGTTCGCGTCCCGAATTCATGACGACGTCGCACACGCGATGCGATGTGGTGTCGAAGGCACGCCGACCTTCTTCATCGACGGCCACCGCCATCATGGGCCGCACCGCTTCGAGCTGCTGGTGAGCGGGATCGATGCGGCGCTCGACCGGATCGGCGAGCCACGCCTCGAACGTCCCCTGCGCGGTGGAGGCCGGGCCGTCCCGCCTGCGCCTGCATGGCCGCAGGTTCGCTGATGCTGGCCGTGGGATAATCAGGCACGTCGGATGACCTGACGGCAGCCGATCACGCTCGATAGTCGGCATCGCCCCCCTCGGGCGCGACGATCGGGCCGCATGGCATCGTCCGCGATCTGCGGTTTGCCCTGTAGTGGAATCCACGGCTGTTCCGCCTGCCTAGCCAGAGGATACTTCGTCTCCAGGGTTGTCCCGCAAGGTGTTTGTCATGGCGAATGATGAAACGGTGGTTCGGATCTTCCATGAATTGCTTCTGGAAACGAACGCGGCAGATCGGGGTGCCGCCGTCGAGGCTCTGCACGCCGCAGCCAAGGTCACCGTCTGGCGACGGGATCAACCCTGCCATTCGGTAGTCGCGGGCGGCCGTGTCGGCTGCCTGCTGGCAGGGGTGGTGCGGCGATATTGCATCCGCTCCGACGGCCATCGCCAGATCCTCGATCTGCTGGTTGCCGGCGACTTCCTCGGCCTCGTGCCGTCGAGCGCAGCCTTTTCGGTCGAGGCCGTATCGAACGACACCCGGATCGCCTCCTTCCGGCCGGAAGAGATCGCACGTCTGGTCGATCTCCACCCGGTCATCTCGCAATTGCTCCGGGACCGACTGACGGCAGCGGTGCGGCGCCTCGAGGATCACCTGCTGGTGCAGGGTCGCATCACTGCGCTCGACAAGGTCGGCGGCTATCTGATGCTGCTGCGCGAGCGGACGCCGCAAAGCGGCACCAACAGGCTGTTCCTGCCCATCTCCCGATACGACATCGCCGATCATCTGGGGCTGGCGGTCGAGACGGTCAGCCGTGCGATGACTACCCTTCGCCGCTATGGCGTGATCTCCATGGCGAGTCCCCGGGAACTGGAGTTTCAGGGTCCGGCCGTTGCCCGTGATCTCCTCACCTGAGGCAAAGCAAACGCCAACGATTTCTATTATTAAGGAAACCATAGGCGTGCCTCTCGAGCCGTGTTAAACCTGTCGCTCGCAGCCACAGCTGCCGGGCCCCAAGGAGGGCATGAGGCGATGTCGCAGAGCAACGAGCCGCAGTCCACCGCCACCGAGTTGCCCTATGACGTGGTCCTTGCGGCTATTCACCATGGCACGCACGTTTGCGCCTTTTATGAAACCGAAGACGACCTCCTCGACATCGTCGGCCAATTCTGTGCAGCCGGAGTGCGACGCCGGGACTTGTGCCTGTGGCTGATGCCCGAGGGCGTGAATGCCGAGTCCGTCGCCAGCATTGGCGTCGAACTCCATTCGGCCGCCGCGATCTATCAACAGGGCGGCGCTTTCGAATCCGGGCCGATGGTGGCCTTCTGGCTCGAAAAGCTCTCCCAAGCCCTGGCCCATGACTGCAACGGCCTGTGCGCCAGCGGTCACACCCGCTGGCTGCAGCAACGGGATTGGCAGGCCATCATGGCGTACGAAAGCTATCTCAACGCGGTGATCGCTGACAAGCCTATTTCCCTGCTTTGTACCTATCCGCTGTCGGCGTGCAAGGCGGGCGACATCCTCGATGTCGTCCGCGCCCACAAGGTCGTTCTGGCGAAGCAGGACAAGCGTTGGGCGGTGATTGAAAGCCATCTTATGGACGATAGTCTCGGCGCCCTGGAAAGCGCGAGCCGGGTGGCATCCTTGTCCCCGCGCGAGCGACAGGTCCTCCTCCTCGTCGCCGACGGGGTCACGACGAAAAGCATCGCGTTCGAACTCGGCCTCAGCGTCCGGACGATCGAGCTCCATCGCGAGCGCGCCGTCCGGCGTCTGGGTGTGCGCACCATGGTCGAGGCGATCAGGCTGCTGACGCTTGCTTCGCCGACCGCACCGCTGATGGATGTGAGCCGCCCCGCGCCCGGCAGCCATCGGCATATCATCAACTAGCGGCAGCAACGCTCGGAACCGGACGTAGATAAGACTGGTGCCGGGGGCGTCCCGCCGCGCACGCGGCCAGATACCGCGACCATAGCGCCGGCCCATTGGCGCCATGACGCTCGTCAACGCAAACGGCTCCCGCCGCCGCCAGTCTGAGCCCTCGGCCTCGTCGAGGCGCGCTCGGCAGGGCGAGGTGAAGCCAGGGGACATGCGGGATGATGGTCTCGGCGGAATGGGTGACCGCGGCGGGGACGGCAATGGCCGGTCTCGCCACGCTCGTCGCGGGATGGGCTGCGATCCGGGGCGTCGATGCCTGGCGGTCCGAGCTCGTCGGGCGGCGCAAGGCGGAACTGGCCGAGGACGTGCTCACCCAATTCTATCGCGCCCGCGATGTGCTCATCTGGGCACGGCTTCCCGACCGGCCGCCCGAACTGCAGCCGCAGGCCGGCGACCGGGACCAACGCCATCGATCGCATGCCTCGCCCATCGAACGCCTGACCGGGGAAAGCGCGCTCTTCTCCGAGCTGCAGGCGAGCCGCTATCGCTTCATGGCCTATTTCGGCGAGGACTCGGCGCATCCCTTCGAGGAGATGCGCGCGATCCACCATGCGGTCGTTTCGTCCGCGCAGGCGCTGATCCGCGACCCAGATGAACGTGCGTCCGACAGCGAGCGCGATCGCTGGGAAGATGCGATCGGCTGGGTCGATGATGGCGATAATGACGCGCTGGCACGGCGTCTCACCGAAACCATCACCGCAATTGAGCATGCCTGCCGCCCCCTAATTACCGACCGCCCGCCCCTTCATCACAGGAGGAATGCATAGCGAAATCCCGACGAGGCCACATGGCTGATGTCGGCCTCTTCCGGAGCGCAAACCGCAGAATACGCAACGACCATTACGCGGGCGATGCCCGGGGAGGCCGACCATGTTTCAGTGTATCGACGCAAAGACTCTCTGGTTGGCAATCGGGCTGGCGACGTTGCCGATCGGACCATCAGGGCCAATGTCCGGGGCAACGGCGCAGGCGCGAGATCCGGCCTATGACGACGCCCGCCGACGGGGGCTGGTGGGGGAAATGACCAACGGTTATCTGGGATTCGTCGTCCCGCCGCCGCCGGAGTTGCAGCGACTGGTCCGGGATATCAACATCAAGCGCAGAGCGCTCTATATCAAGCAAGCCCAGGCAAACGGCGTAGCGCCCGACGCCTTTGCGTTCGTCGCCGGTTGCCTGGCGATCGAACGATCGACGCCGGGAGAGAGATATCAGGCACCCGACGGGTCATGGCGAACGCGTGGAAATGAGCCGCCGCTCCGCGACACTCGCTGCCCGGCAACGTGAACAGGCTTCACGATCGCCCCGCGGCGGTACAGGCGGGCGACGCTACCGGGACATCGGTCAACCACGATAGGGCTTCCAGCCGCCCGGCCACACATCGTTGCGCAAGGCGTACGCCATATAAACGGCCAAGTTGGCGGCCCGGCGCCGCTCTTGAAATAGTTTCTATCCTTCGAACGGCTGAAAACTGACCATCGTCAAGGCGTTGTTGCCGGCGGTTGTGTTTACTGTTTCCAACGGTGCGGAGATATGACATGCCCAGCTATGTTAAGTCTTGACGGTAAAGACGCACAGCTAAGATCGAAAGTTTTGTCTCATAATGGGTTTGCGGTCGGGATGATTGACGGCTGTGCAACCCCCATCGACGATATCGCGACTCTAACTCAAGCAGGGACATTCGTTACTCTTGCAGCTACCTTCACAGCGTATGACCCTGCTGTTGCAGCCGATGCTCCGCAATTGACACAACTCCGCTCACAGGAGGCTTTTCATGGGTAAACTTCTTCAAGCCGGTGCAATGGCACCTGATTTCAGCGGCTCCGTCACCCCCGACCAGAAGCTCACCCTCAGCGATTTCAAGGGTCGGCGCGTCATTCTCGCCTTCTATCCGGCGGACTGGAGCCCGGTTTGCGGCGATCAGATGAGCCTGTACAATCTGGTACTGCCGGAATTCCGCAAGCACGGTGCGGCATTGATCGGCATTTCCGTCGATGGCGCATGGTGTCATCAGGCCTATGCCAAGGCGAACCAGCTTCATTTCCCACTGATCGCCGATTTCCACCCCAAGGGAGCCATCGCCACGCTGTTCGGCGCCTTTCGCGACGATGAGGGCGTCGCCGATCGTGCCCTGTTCGTGCTCGACGAGACGCAGCACGTCGTGTGGAATTACCTCTCCCCGATCGCGGTCAACCCCGGCGCCGACGGCATCCTCGACGCGCTGGAGCGTATGCCAAACCTGGAGACGAGCGATGTCTGACCTGCGAATCCCGATCAACGATCAAGACCATGTCCTCGGATCGGCCGATGCCCCCGTGACGCTCGTCGAATATGGTGACTATCAGTGCCCGCATTGTCAGGCCGCTTGGCCCCAAGTCGAGATGATCCTCCGCTATTTCGGGCGCGATCTGCGGTACGCCTATCGGCATTTTCCAATCTCGACGATGCATCCGATGGCGAAACCCGCCGCCGAAACTGCGGAATTCGCCGGCGCTCACGGGCAGTTCTGGGACGTGCACGCGACGATCTTTGCCAACGGCGATCGATTGTCCGCCGGCAGCCTGCTCGCGCTGGCGCGGCAGCATGGCCTTGATGCGGTCGAACTTCAGCGCGCGCTCGACCAAGGTCTCTATGCGGCGAAGGTCGATGCCGATTTCCTCGGCGGTGTCCGCACAGGCGTGAACGGCACGCCTTGCTTTTTCGTCAACGGCGCGCGCCACAATGGCCCCTACGACGCGATGTCGCTGTCTGCCTCGATCGTTACGGCACGAAACAATGCTCCGGTGAGCATCGCCAGGATGCCGGTACCGTAATCACCGCCGACGAGAATAATCGGCCCGCCTGCAACGCTCGTGACGACCGCACGCGTAGTATGCAAGCGCGCTCCCAATCAGGAGGCAACCATGACCAAACTCGCCCTTTACGTGTCGCTGAAAGCCAAACCCGGCAAGGAACCCGATGTTGCCGCGTTTCTGCGATCGGCGCTTCCATTGGTTCAGGAAGAAGCGGGTACCCTGACTTGGTACGCGATTGAAGCTGCGCCCGGTCAATATGCGATCTTCGACACGTTCGAAAACGAGCAGGACCGCCAAACCCATCTTGACGGCAAGGTGGCCGCAGCGCTGATGAAGAGCGCGAATGAGCTGTTCGTAGAACCGCCACAAATCCATAAGATTTCTATTATCGCAGTGAAACAGGCGATCATACCGCGCGGCAAGGGATAAGAGACGGAACAGCAGGATATCCAATTTGGAAAGAGACAGCGACCCGGCTCGGCACGCGTTCCAGCTCAGCCGTCTGAAGCGTGCGGAACGTCTCGATGATCGAGGGCACATCAGGCGGATCGGAGAAGAAGGCCGCGCTAGAAACCTTGGGGGCGTCCAATAGCTGCTTAAGTTGCGGATATTTAGGCGCTAACCCAGCTACCTCCCGGTCGGCCATGCAGTTGAACTTTCGCACAGCCTCCTTACGGCTCAGCCCTGCCCGCTGGCGTGCCCATACCAAGAGAGCTGGGTCATCCAAAATCTGCTGAGCCATTACGCCGAAGGTTGCGCCCTCTCTGAAGCAACATTGCGCCGTCCGATGAACCTTACCCGTGATCAGCAATATTGCCATCCGCCGAATCGAGATCAGCGATTGAGCATGCTACGCTGCATGATTACATGTCCGGCGGATGA
>Ga0182217_1000057_pt1 | contig 16057 bp, 16 predicted proteins | sample G5R1MG_18_FD_128395 | JGI IMG/M metagenome (GOLD analysis project Ga0182217, IMG submission 128395) | Switchgrass phyllosphere microbial communities from Michigan, USA - G5R4_NF_03OCT2016_LD1 MG | ecosystem: Host-associated > Plants > Phyllosphere > Phylloplane/Leaf | place: USA: Michigan... | reverse complement strand
TCGCGACCTGATCGAGCCGCGCGCCGACCAGCCGGCCTTCCCTGTCGCCGGTATAGAGCGTGAAGCCCTCCAGCCGGCTCGCCTCGGTCTGTCCCTTGAGCGTCAGCTGCGCGGGCTGCGCGCCGCCATATTGCGCGACCAGCAGCGTCAGCTCGCCGGGGCGGGTGCGCGCGAGCGGCAGCGTGGCGGTGATCTCGTCGGGCGCGCTCGCCTTCCACTCGACCGGCCGGGTTGCACCAGCGCGGTCGCGTAGCGCGACCTGCTCGACGCACGACGACGCGCCGCCCTGCAACGTCAGCGGCGCGTCGCGGCCGATCACCACCGCGTCGTCGGGCTTGGGCTGCCATGCGGTCGGCGCGCCGTTCTGGACCGCGAAGCGCGGGCCGGTGAAGGTGTCGAAGCCCCAGCGCCCGACCAGCGCCGCGTCGCTGATCCCAGTCTTTCCCAGCTTCTGCGCGTCGGCGACGACCAGCCCGCCGCGCTCGGCATCGGCGGTCAGCGGCAATTCGACGCTGCGCCCGTCCTGCAAGCCCAGCTTCAGCCGCAGGTCGCGCGCATAATCGGTCGCGAACAGCAGCGGCGCATCGTCGAGCCGCAGCACCAGCCCCGGCTGCGCGAGGCACACCGCGTCCTTGGCGGCAGCGCGCAACGGCGGCGGCGCGGCATTGCCGATCGGCGGCAGCGGCGCGACCAGCACGGTCTGCGGATTCTGGAACGATGGCGGATTGTTGAGCTGCAGGCGCAGCCGCTCGCCCGATCCGACCGCCAGCGCGGGGGCATATTGGTAGCTGGCGCTGCGGAACACACCGAACAGCCGCGCGAAGTCGCGCGCCAGCGAGATATAGGGGCTGTAGATACCCGCGCCGCCCTCCTTGGTGGCGGCAAGGCTGTAGGCGAATTGCGTCGTCGTGCCGCCCAAGACCTCGGCCAGGGTCGTGCCGCCGCCGGTCTGGAGCACCATGCCGTCGCGATTCTGCGTCAGGCACGACGCCTGCAACGAACGCGCACGCGACAGGCAATCGGCGTTGAGCTTGATCGCCAGCGTGCCGGCGAGCGCGGTCGACACCGGCACCAGCCGTTCGGGCGCGCTTTCCTCGACGCGCGCGACGCCGTTGACGAACGTTTCCAGCCGCGCGCGATCGAGCGACGCCTGGAACAGATCCTGCGCGGCGCGCACGAACACGCCCGGACGTCCGCGCACCGCCTTGACCAAGGCGTTGTAGCCGCCGCCGGTGTCGGGGGCCATGAAGGCGATCGCCTGTCCGGCGCCCTCGGGCACGGTGATGTTCAGCCCCGATTTCTTGGGGTTCTTGTCCCAGGTCTCGGCCTTGAAGAACCAGTCCTTGGGCGGCGGATTGGTCGCGCCGCGCAGGAAGGCGACGACCAGCACGTAATGCGCCGACTGATCCTCGGGCAGATCGGCGCGCACTTCCAGCCTGTCGCCGGCGCGGATGCCCGGCACCTGTCCGGCGGGGAGCGTCACGCCGCCGCGCGTCACCCGCATCGTCAGCGTCGGGCCGGCCAGATCGAAGGTGGTGCTCTGCGCCGCCGCCGCAACGGGCAGCGTCAGCGAAACCGCGGCCGCCAGGGCCAGCACGGGGGGGAGAAGGGCGCGCATCCGGCGGGCTATAGAACAGGAGCGCGGGGGTGTGCCACCTTCCGGCGTTAACCAGGCCTCAACCAGTTTCTTTCATAGCCTTCTCATTCACTTGAGCGGAACGGGCACGATGGCGAAGTCAGGCATGACGGTTGACGTAGCGATCATCGGCGCGGGCCCGGCGGGGCTGACCGCAGGCTATCTGCTCACCAAGGCCGGCTATTCGGTCGCGATCCTCGAAAAGGACGCCGTGTACGTCGGCGGGATCAGCCGCACCGTCGAGCATGAGGGATTCCGCTTCGACATCGGCGGGCACCGCTTCTTTTCGCGCTCGAAGGAGGTCGTCGACCTCTGGAACGAGCTGCTGCCCGACGATTTCATCGAACGCCCGCGGATGAGCCGCATCTATTACGAGGGCAAATTCTACAGCTATCCGCTGCGCGCGTTCGAGGCGCTCGGCAACCTCGGCGTGGTGCGCTCGGCCTTGTGCATGGCGAGCTTCGCCAAGGCCCGGCTGTTCCCGAAGCGCGAGGTGAAGAGCTTCGAGGACTGGACCGTCAACGCCTTCGGGCGGAAGCTCTATTCAATCTTCTTCAAGACCTATACCGAGAAGGTGTGGGGGATGCCCTGCGACCGGATGAGCGCGGACTGGGCGGCGCAACGGATCAAGGGGCTGTCGCTTTGGGGCGCGGTGGTCGACGGCACGAAGCGCTCGTTGGGGCTCAACCGCCGGCCGAACGACGGCGTCGGGCAGGCCAAGACGCTGCTGGAGAATTTCCGCTATCCGCGGCTCGGGCCGGGGATGATGTGGGACGCGGCGCGCGACCGGATCGTCGAGCGCGGTGGACAGGTGTTGATGGGCCATGCGCTCCACCAATTGCGGTTGAGCGAGGCGACCGGGCGCTGGACGGTCACCGCGAACGGTGCCGACGGTCTGGTCGCGCTCAACGCCGCGCAGGTCATTTCCTCGGCACCGATGCGCGAGCTGGCGAGCCGCATCCACCCGCTGCCCGCGTCGCTGCCCGAGGCGTCGAACCTCAAATATCGCGACTTCCTGACCGTCGCGCTGATGATCCGGTCGCCCGACCTGTTCCCGGACAATTGGATCTACATCCACGATCCGAAGGTGAAGGTCGGCCGCATCCAGAATTTCCGCTCGTGGTCGCCCGAGATGGTGCCCGATCCCGCGATCGCCTGCGTCGGGCTGGAATATTTCTGCTTCGAGGGCGACGGGCTGTGGACGTCGAGTGACCAGCAGCTGATCGCGCTGGCGACCGCCGAGATGGCGACGCTGGGACTGTGCGATCCGGCGCAGGTCACCGGCGGCGTCGTGGTGCGGCAGGAAAAGGCCTATCCCGTCTATGACGAGGATTATGCGCAGAACGTCGACATGCTCCGCCGCGAGATCGAGGGCCGCTATGCGACGCTGCACTGCGTCGGGCGCAACGGGATGCATCGCTACAACAATCAGGATCATGCGATGATGACCGCGATGCTGACGGTCCGCAACATCCAGGCCGGTGCGCGCGTCTACGACGTCTGGGCGGTCAACGAGGACGCCGAATATCACGAGAGCGGCAACGAGGGCGACCGGGCGGGCGAGGCCGCGGCGCTCGGCAGCCTGCGGCAGGTGCCGACCGCGCTGAAGGCGGCGTAAGCTGTCGCCCGATCGCCGTCATGCCGCGGTCGTGCTCGGCGGCTGGGCGCTGGCGGCGCTGGTGCTGCTGGTCGCGGGCTGGAGCGCGATCGTCGCGCGCGTGCTGCCCGACGCCGATGATTCGATGCGGCTGCTCGAGGTCCGCGACTGGCTGGCGGGGCAGGGCTGGTTCGATGTCGCGCAGCATCGGCTGAACGGCGGCGACTTTCCGATGCACTGGTCTCGGCTGGTCGACCTGCCGCTCGCGGCGGCGATCGTGCTGCTGCGGCCGCTGCTGGGCGGGGCGTCCGCGGAGCATGTCGCCGTGGTGGTCGTGCCGTTGCTGACGCTGCTGGCGGCGCTGGCCCTGATCGCGTCGATCGCGCGGCGGCTGGGAGGCGAACCATTGGTGGTGCCGGCGCTGCTGATGGCGGCGCTCTCGGTGCCGCTCACCTTTCAGCTGTCACCGCTGCGCATCGATCATCATGGCTGGCAGATCGTGCTGGCGCTGGCCGCGACACGCGGGTTGCTCGCGCCGGCTAGCGCGCGCAGCGGCGTGCTGACCGGCGGATCGCTCGCGACCTTGCTGACGATCTCGCTGGAGGGACTGCCGATCGCCGCGGCGATCACCGGGGTGGCGGCACTGGCGTGGGTCGTCGCGCCGGCGCGGGGAACGATGCTGCGCTGCACGATGCTGACGCTGACGGGGGGAGCGCTTCTGCTCCACGCCGCGACGCGCGGACCGGGCTTCTGGTTGCCCGCCTGCGACTCGGTCGCGCCGGCGTGGCTGGCGGTGCTCGGCGTCGCAACCCTCGGCCTCGTCGCGGCGGGCGCGATCGCGCGCTTCGGCCCGGTCGCGCGGCTGGCCGCGCTCGGCGTCGTAGCGGCGGCGGCGGGCGCGACACTCGTGCTGCTCGCGCCGGTTTGCCTCGCGGGGCCGTTCGGCACGCTGCCGCCGCTCGTCTATCAGGTCTGGTATCTCCCAGTGCTGGAGGGGCGCCCGCTCTGGGAGCAGCAACCGGTCTGGGTGGCGGCGGCGATGGCGCTGCCGGTCGCCGGGCTGATCGGGGCAGCACGCGCGTGGCGTGCGTCGACGGGGGAGGTGCGCGCGTGCTGGGCGATGCTCGGCCTGCTGCTGCTCGCCGCCACCCTGACCGCGGCGGCGGTCAGCCGCGCCGGTGCGACCGCCAATGCGCTCGCGGCGCCGGCCGCAGCGGTGTGGCTCGCGCAATTGCTCGCCCGCGCCCGTGCGATAAACCGGCCGGTGCCGCGCGTCGCGGCGACGCTCGCCACGCTGGCGCTGGCCGCGCCGGGGACGCTCGCCGCTGCGGCGCTGAACGCCGTACCGCGCCGTGCCGCACCGGCGGTCCAGCTCAGCCACCGCCCGCCGTGCCACGACACCAGCGACATGCGGGTGCTCGGCACGCTGCCGTCCGGCATCGTCTTCGCGCCGATCGACCTCACCCCCGCGGTCCTGCTCGACACACCGCATCGCGCGGTCGCCGGCGGTTATCATCGCGGCGCGGGGGCGATCGCGCGCGTCATCACCGGCTTCACCGCCGATCCCGCGACCGCGCGCGCCGCGATCCGCGCCGCGCACGCCGATTATCTCGCGGTCTGTCCGGGCATGCAGGAGATGGTCGCCTATCGCGACCGCGCGCCGGATGGCCTCTGGGCGCGGCTGGAACGGGGTGAGCGGTTCGACTGGCTCCGTCCGGTCCCCGTCCGTGGCCCGGCAATGGTCTGGCAGGTCATCCAGCCCTTGCGGGAAGGCGGGTCGGCCCGCTAACGCGCGGCGATGCAGGATGACCGGCTTCACTGGTGGCAGACGCGATGGTTCGTGATCGCGGCGGTGCTGGCGGCGGCGATCCCGCTGTTATGGCCCGATATTCCGCCGATCGTCGACCTGCCCGGGCATATGGGGCGCTACCGCGTCCAGCTCGATCGCGGCGCGCATCCATGGCTGGCCGATTGGTATTCCTTCAAATGGGCGCTGATCGGCAATCTCGGGGTCGATTTGCTGATCGAACCGCTTGCGCCGCTGGTCGGGCTGGAGACGGCGGTCAAGCTGATCGTCATCGCGATCCCGGTGCTGACCGTCGCGGGGCTCCTGTGGATCGCGCGCGAGGTGCATGGCCGCATCCCCGCGACCGCGCTGTTCGCGCTGCCGCTCGCCTATGGCTATCCGGTCCAGTTCGGCTTCGTGAACTTCGCGCTGTCGATGGGGCTGGCCTTGTGCCTGTTCGCCTTGTGGCTGCGGATGGCGCGGCTCGGCCGGATCTGGCTGCGGGTCGCGGTGTTCGTGCCGCTGTCGTGCCTCCTGTGGGTGGTGCACACCTTTGGCTGGGGCGTGCTGGGCGTGCTGGCTTTCTCCAGCGAGCTGATCCGCCAGCATGACCGCCGCAAGGACGCGGGCAGCGGGCATTGGTTCGAAAGCCTGATCCGCGCCGGGCTGGGCTGCGCGCCGCTCGCGCTGCCGATGTTGTTGATGATCGCGTGGCGATCGGGCGCGGACGTCACCGGGCAGACCGCCGACTTCTTCTACTGGCGCACCAAGATCGCGTGGATCGTAATGGCGCTGCGCGACCGCTGGCTGTGGTTCGACATCGGCAGCATGGCGGTGATCTACCTCGTGCTGTTCAAGGCGCTGCGCGACCCGCGGATCGGCTATTCGCGTCACCTGGGTCTGTCGGCGCTGTTCATGCTGGCGGTCTATATCGTGCTGCCGCGGATCGTGTTCGGCTCCGCCTATGCCGATATGCGGATGGCGCCGTACATGATCGCGGTGGCGGTGATCGCGATCCGGCCCAAGCCGGGGACGACCTTCCGCCACGCCGCGGTGCTGGCGGCGCTGGGGCTCGCCTTTTTCGTCGTGCGGCTGGCGGGGACGACAATCAGCTATCTGGAGTTCGATCGCGATTACGACGAGGAACTGGCGGCGCTGCCGCACGTCCCGGTCGGCGCGCGGCTGATCAGCTTCGTCGGGCACAATTGCCACAATGCGTGGCGGATGTCGCGGCTGGAGCACCTGCCCGCGATCGCGCTGGTGCGGCGGCTGGCGTACACCGACGACCAATGGTCGATGGCGGGCGCGCAATTGCTGACCTCGCGCTACACCGCCGCCGGCCCGTATGCGCACGATCCGACGCAGATCGTGACGTCGGTGAAATGCCCGGCGGAATGGTGGCGACCGGCCAATTACGCGCTCGCCCGCTTCCCGCGCGAGGCGTTCGATTATGTCTGGCTGATTCGGCCACCGGTCTACAATCCGCGCTTCACGGTCGGGCTGGTGCCGATCTGGCGCTCGCCGACCAGCAATTCGGTGCTGTTCCGCATCGACCATGACGCCGTCGTCCCTGAGGCGAGCGACGAGGAACTGGGTGTGCCGCGCTGGCTGATCGAGCGGATCAAGCGGCGGCGCGAACGGCTGGAGGCGTTGCGCGAGCGGCGTGAACGCGAGGAAGAGCGGCTGGAGCGGTTGCGCGTCGAGCAGGCGCGCTAGCCGCGCCTGAACGGGGTCAGTTCACCCAGAAACGCCTGTTCGCCCTCGACCGCGACCCGCTCCTGTTCGAGGAAGTCGGCGACCGCGCGACGGAAGTTCGGGTCTGGGATGTAATGCGCCGACCAGGTCGATACCGGCGTATAGCCGCGCGCCAGTTTGTGCTCGCCCTGCGCCCCGGCCTCGACCCGCGCCAAGCCGCGTTCGATCGCGGCGTCGATCGCCTGATAATAGCATAGCTCGAAATGGAGGAACGGCACCTCCTCGGTCGCCCCCCAGTAACGACCGTAGAGGGCATCTTCGCCGATCAGGTTGAGCGCCCCCGCGATCGGCACGCCGTCGCGCTCGGCGAGGATCAGCAGCACGCGCTCGCCCAGCGCTTCGCCCAGCAGCGGGAAGAAGCTGCGCGTCAGATACGGCTGCCCCCATTTGCGGTTGCCGGTGTCCTGATAGAAGCGCCAGAAGGCGTCCCACTCGCGCTCGCCGATCGCCGCGCCGGTCAGGTGGCGGATCGTCAGCCCCGCGACCGCGGCGGCGCGTTCCTTGCGGATCGCCTTGCGCTTGCGGCTGGCGAGCGCGGCGAGGAAGTCGTCGAACGTGGCATAGCCGTCGTTCTGCCAGTGGAATTGCGTTCCCTCGCGCACCAGCCAGCCCGCCGCGGCGAACAGCGGCAGTTGCTCGGGGGTGACGAAGGTCGCGTGCGCCGAGGACAGCTCGTGCTGTGCCACCACCGCCTCGATCGCGCCGATCAGCGCTGCGGCCGCCTCCGGGTCGCGCAGCAGCAGCCGCGGGCCGGGGACGGGGGTGAAGGGCGCGGCGACCTGTAATTTGGGGTAATAGCGGCCACCGGCACGCTCCCACGCATCGGCCCAGCCGTGATCGAACACATATTCGCCCTGGCTATGCCCCTTGGCATAAGCGGGCGCGATCGCGACCGGGGCGCCGTCCGCGCCGTCGACGACGATCGGCACCGGTTGCCAGCCGCTGCGCCCGCCGACGCTGCCCGATTCCTCGAGCGCCGTCAGGAAGGCGTAGCCGACGAACGGGTTGGCAGAGCCGGCGCACGCATCCCATTGTTCGGCGGGGATGGCGGAAACGCCGGGCACCAGGCGCGCGGTAAGCGAGGTCATCGCGCGCGAGATAGGATCGCGGGGGCTGCGATCAAAGGGCCGAGGCGACTTCCACGATCGCATCGACCTCGACCGCCGCGCCGAGCGGCAGCGCCGCGACGCCCACCGCCGAGCGCGCATGCTTGCCAGAGTCGCCGAACAGCTTGGCCATCAGTTCCGACGCGCCGTTCGCGACCTTGGGCTGGTCGGTGAAATCGGGAGTCGAATTGACGAACACGCCCAGCTTCACGATCCGCGTCACGCGCTGGAGGTTGCCGCAATGCGCCTTGATCTGCGCGACGAGCATCAGCGCGCAGCGTTGCGCCGCGTCCTGCCCGTCCTCCAGCGACACGCCATCGCCGAGCCGCCCGGTCACCACCGCGCCGTCCCTGAACGGCAACTGGCCGGAGATGTGGAGCAACCCGCCCGCCTCGACGACGGGGACATAGGCGGCGACGGGGGCGGCCGCCTGCGGCAGCGTGAGGCCCAGCTCTGCGAGAGCGCGATCGATGCGGTCGGTCATGCGCGCTGCTTGCCGCCTGCGCCCCGCTGCGGTCAAGCCTCCGCCGGCCTGCCCTCGTCGAAGCGCGCCGCGATCCAGGCTTGCGCGGTCGCCCAGTCGTCGATCCGCGCATGGGCGTGCGGGGAGGGCGGGACGCCCGGGGCGAGCTGCGGCTCCGACACCATATGCAGCCGCCACACGCCCGGTGCGTGCTCGGCGACCGACTCGTGATGGTGCGGCAGGTCGTCGACGAACACCGTGACCGGGTCGCCATATTCCGCGACCAGCCGCGCGACCGGCGCTCCTTTGCCGCCCTGGTTGCACTCGACGCGGTGCGCGATCCCGTGCCCGGCGAGCTGGTCGATGCGGTGCGGGCGGCAATGATCCTCGAGATTGGTGAGGATCACGATGTCGGCGCGCTCGGCGAGCATCGCCAGCGCTGCGCCGGCGCCGGGCACCAGCGTCTGGCGGTGCATCTCGTCGGGGAAGAAGCCGCCGAGATAGCCGAACATCTCCTCGCGCGTCATCGGCGTGTCGCTGCCGCGCCGCTTCATGCTCTTGGCGAGCTCCCAGGTGCCGATCGTAAAGTCGACCTCGTGCACCGTCCCGAGCCAGTCGGCGAAATGCCGGACCATGTGCAGCAGCACCTCGTCGCAGTCGGAGATCAGCAGCGGTCGGGTCATCGCGTCTGCTCCAGCACCTGCCGTGCTGCTACCAGCGATTCGGGGCTGTGCCCGGTCGATTCGGCGCAGGCGATCAGATCGGGTTCATGGGCTTCGAGGAAAGTGAGCGTTGCGGCGAGCGTCGATGGATCTGTAAGGTATTTCCGCAGGTTGTCTGCCGTAAGCCCCGTTGTGTCGAGAAAACGCCCGGCGCGTAACGGATCGTTAAGGATGAAGGTCAAGGCATCGAGTGCGCGTGCCACGGCATCATCCGGATTTGTGTCGTTGCGCACCATTATCTTTCGTCGCCCTGTGGGAGTGGTCGTCGCGTGGCAAAAAGGGTGCTCGTTGTCGAGGACAACGAACTCAATCTGAAGCTGTTCAGCGACCTGTTGCGGGCGCACGGCTTCCTCGTGGAGCCGGTGCGCGACGGGCGCGAGGCGGTGGAGCGCGCGCGCGCCTTTGCGCCCGATCTGGTCGTCATGGACATCCAGATGCCGCACGTCACCGGCTATGAGCTGATCCTGCAACTGAAGGCCGATGCGGCCCTGCGCCACATCCCGGTGATGGCGGTGACGGCCTATGCCGGGCGCGAGGACGAGGAACGGCTGCGCGCTGCGGGCGCGGACGCTTATGTGTCGAAGCCGATCACGCTGGCGCGGTTCATGGCCGCTGTCACCGAGCTGACCTGACCGGCCACGTCACGCAGAAAAGCCGCCGGCGTCGGGCGCAGGCGGCTTTCGGGAAGCAAGCAACAGACGAATCGCGTGCGGCTCGGGATCCCGGCCGCGGCCGGGATGATCGAACGACCGCTACGCGACCCGCTCGATCACTTGATCTTGGCTTCCTTGAACTCGACGTGCTTGCGCACGACGGGATCGTACTTGTTGAAGCTGAGCTTCTCGGTCTTGGTGCGCGGATTCTTCTTGGTGACGTAGAAGAAGCCGGTGTCGGCCGAGCTGACGAGCTTGATCTTGACGGTGGTCGGCTTTGCCATGACCAGTTCCTAGCGAATGAAAACGAAAAAAATGCGGCGAAGGCTTCTCCGCCGCGTCAGGCTGGGGCGCTTGGCGTATGTGGCGCGTGAAGTCAAGCCGCGGCGCGATTAAGCATCCGGTAACAGCCCGCCCGCTACAAGGAGAACAAGAGGAGATAGCCGTCATGAACAACGACGATGTCATCACCGCCCGCGCCGAACTGACGCGCCGGATCGCCGCCATCGAATGGCGCGCCGGCCCTTCGCGACTCGCGCCGGATATCGACCGAATCCACGAACTGGCCCGCCACCATCATCTGCCCGCCGCGATGGATGTCGCGAATCAGCTCCGGCTCGCGCTGGCGCGCGGCGAGCGGGGCGTGCCGGTGCATCGCTGGCTCCAGCTGCTCGGTCAGGCGGTTACGGTCGATCAGGCGGAGGCGACGCGCCGCGCCGCCTGAGCGGGGGCGATTGGCCGGGAGCCAAACCCATCCGTGATCGTTTCGCTGCCGACACCTGATCCGTACGGAGCGAAACGTGACCGACACCAATCCTGCCCTCGAAACGCCGACCGATCTGGCGCGTAACGACACGCGTACGGTGGCCGATGCGCTGAACGCGGCGCTGGCGGACAGCTATGCGCTGTACCTGAAGACCAAGAACTTCCACTGGCACGTCAGCGGGCCGCACTTCCGCGACTATCACCTGCTGCTCGACGATCAGGCCGCGCAGATCCTCGGCGTGACCGACGCGATCGCCGAGCGCGTCCGCAAGACCGGCAACACCACGCTGCGCTCGATCGGCGACATCTCGCGCCGGCAGTCGATCAAGGACAATGACCGCGACTTCATCGCCGCCGACGAGATGCTCGCCGAGCTGCGCGACGACAATCTCACCCTGGTCGAGCGTTTCCGCGACGTGAAGCAGGCGTCCGAAGAAGCCGGCGACAATGCCACCAGCGGGATCGTCGACGACTGGACCGATCAGGCCGAGGAGCGCGCCTGGTTCCTGTTCGAAGCCAGCCGCAAGGGCTGATGTCCTTTCTCGATCGACACGGAGACCTGTCATGCTGAAACTCGCCGTCATCTTCCTTATCGCCGGGCTCGTGCTCGGAGCGCTCGGATTCGGCGGGATCGGCGGCGCGTTCGTCGGCATCGCCAAGATCCTGTTCTTCATCGCGCTCGCATTGTTCCTGATCTTCCTCGTGCTCGGGGTGGTCGCGGGGAAGAAGGTGAAAGACTCGGTCTGATATCCCGGGAAACAGGGCAGCCATCTTGCCCCAACCTGCGCGCGGGTGCATCACCGCGCGCAGGTTACGTTCCCGAGGAGTTCCGATGCGTCTGCCCTTCGCCGCCGTCCTGTTGACCGCGATGACGACCTCTGCTGCCGTGCCGATCGCCGCGGCGGCGCAAACCGCTGCGCCCCTGCCGGCCAGCAACCCCTTCGCCAAGCCGAGCACGCTGCCGTTCGAGGCACCGCCGTTCGACCGCATCAAGGACGCCGATTATCAGCCGGCGCTCGAGGCCGGGATGGCCGAGCAGCTCGCCGAGGTGAACAACATCGTCCGCGTGCGTTCGATGCCGACGTTCGACAATACGATCGCCGCGCTGGAGCGTTCGGGCCGGTTGCTGGAGCGCGCCGCGCTCGCCTTCTACGGCGTCAACGGCGCGAACACCAACGACGTGCTCCAGAAGACGCAGGAAGTGCTCGCGCCCAAGTTCGCGGCGCATCAGGACGCGATCCAGCTCAATCCGCAGCTCTTCGCGCGCGTGAAATCGCTGTACGAGGCCGCATCCGAGAACCGCGGGGAGAAGCTGACGCCCGAGCAGTTCCAGGTCCTTACGCTGACCTATGAGAATATGGTCCGCGCCGGTGCCGAGCTGTCGCCCGCCGACAAGACCAAGCTGAGCGCGCTGAACGCGCAGCTTTCGACGCTGGAGACCGCGTTCCAGCAGAAGCTGCTCGCCGCCGCCAAGGCCGGCGCGCTGGTCGTCGACGACCGCGCCAAGCTGGCTGGTCTGTCGGAGGCGGAGATCGCTGCCGCCGCCGATGCCGCCAAGGAGCGCGGGCTGACCGGCAAATATGTCCTCAAGCTCCAGAACACGACCGAGCAGCCGGCGCTGGCCGCGCTGACCGACCGGTCCACGCGCGAGGCGCTGTTCAACGCGAGCTGGACGCGCGCCGAAAAGGGTGACGCCAACGACACGCGCGCGACGATCAGCCAGCTTGCCGAGCTGCGCGCGCAAAAGGCCAAGCTGCTCGGCTTCGCGACCTGGGCCGATTACGTGCTGTCCGACCAGATGGCGAAGAACCCGACCACCGCGCTCGGCTTCATGCAGCAGCTCGGCAAGCCGGTCGGCGCCGAGCAGCGCCGCGAGGCGGCCGAGTTGCAGCAGCAGATCAAGGCAGAGGGCGGCGATTTCCAGCTCAAGCCATGGGACTGGGATCTCTATTCGGAGAAGCTGCGCAAGGCGAAATACGACCTGAACCAGGACGAGCTGAAGCCGTATTTCGAGATCAACAAGGTGCTGACCGACGGCGTCTTCTACGCCGCCAACCAGCTGTACGGCATCACCTTCAAGCGCCGCACCGACATCCCCGTCTATCAGCCTGACGTGATGGTCTATGAGGTGTCGGAGGAGAATGGCACGCCGATCGGGCTGATGTATTTCGATTACTGGAAGCGCGACAACAAGAACGGTGGCGCGTGGATGTCGAACTTCGTCAACCAGTCGAAGCTGCTCGGCACCAAGCCGGTGATCTACAACGTCGGCAATTTCACCAAGCCGGCGGCGGGCCAGCCCGCGCTGATCACCTTCGATGACGTCACGACGATGTTCCACGAGTTCGGCCACGCGCTGCACGGTCTGTTCGCGAACCAGACCTATCCGTCGGTGTCGGGCACCAACACCGCGCGCGACTTCGTCGAATTCCCGTCGCAGTTCAACGAGCATTGGGCGCTCGATCCCAAGGTGCTGCCGCATTATGCGGTCAACCGCCAGGGTCAGGTGATCCCGCCCGCGCTGGTCGCCAAGATCAAGCGCGCCGCGACCTTCAACACCGGCAGCAGCTTCGGGCAGGCGCTGGCGGCGGCCGAACTCGACATGAGCTGGCACTCGCTGCCCGCGAGCGCGGGGCGGCAGGACGTCAACGTATTCGAGCCCAAGGCGCTCGCCGCGACCGGGCTCGACACCGACGACGTGCCGCCGCGCTATCGGTCGAGCTATTTCCTCCACATTTGGGGGAATGGTTATTCGGCGGGCTATTACGCGTATCAGTGGACCAAGATGCTCGATGCCAATGCCTATGCGTGGTTCGAGAATCACGGCGGGCTGACGCGCGCCAACGGTCAGCGTTTCCGCGACATGATCCTGTCGAAGGGCCACACCGAGGATTACGCGCCGATGTTCCGCGCCTTCAACGGCAAGGACCCGGAAGTCGGGCCGCTGCTCCACGACCTCGGGCTGAACGCCGACGGGAGCCGTGTGGCGGTAAAGTAGATTCCGTGTCCGTCGCCCCGGACTTGATCCGGGGCGCCGCTTCTTTCTGGTGAGCGAGGAAGAAGCGGGATCCCGGATCAAGTCTGGGATGACGGAAGGTCAAGCCAGCAAGTCGCGCGCCTCGGGATGTTTCTCGATATAGGCCCGCACGAACGGGCATTGCGGCACCACCTTCAGCCCGCGATCGCGCACGATGTCGAGCGCGCCGCGGATCAGCTTGGTGCCGACCCCGCGTCCCTCGATCTCGGGTGGCACGACGGTGTGCGTGAAGACGATCGTCGTGCCCTCCAACTGATAGGCGGCGACCGCGCGGTGGCCGTCCACCTCTAGCGCGAACTCCTGTTCGGAGCGCTGGTCCGTAACGCGGTCCACGCTCACCGAGCGGCGGCCGGTAGTTCGGGCGGCGCGTCGACCCCCTTGGCGGCGGGCGCGATCGGGCGCGGCTTGTCGGCCTGACTCTCGGTCTCCGGCGCCCGCCGCTCGCACGCCGACAGCGCGGTCGCCGCCGCGAAGGTGAACAGGGCAAGATTGGGGCGCACGCGCATCGCGGTCTTTCGCAGGTCAGTGACCCGCGCACTACGCGTCAGCGCCGCCCGCCGTTCCCGCCGCGGTTGCGGAAGCCGCCCCGCGCGCCTAGGTGCGCCCTTGCACATGGCGCGCGATCCGCTTCCCGACCTTCACCGCATTTTCGGCTTCCCGGCATTCCGCGGCGTGCAGGAGCAGGTGGTGACGCGCGTGCTCGCCGGCGAGCGGACCCTCGCGGTGATGCCGACCGGCGCGGGCAAGTCGCTCTGCTATCAATTGCCCTCGGCGATGCTGGAGGGGACGTGTGTCGTCGTCAGCCCGCTGATCGCGCTGATGCACGACCAGTTGCGCGCCGCGACCGCGGTGGGCCTGCGCGCCGCGACGCTGACCAGTGTCGACGAGAACAAGGCCGAGACGCGCGGGCGCTATCTCGATGGCGAGCTGGACCTGCTGTACGTCGCGCCCGAGCGCGCCTCGACCGCCGACTTCCGCGATCTGCTGACGCGCGGCCGTCCGGCGCTGTTCGCGATCGACGAGGCGCATTGCGTCAGCGAATGGGGGCACGACTTCCGCCCCGATTACCGGCTGCTGCGCCCGTTGCTCGACACGTTCGCGGACGTGCCGCGGCTCGCGCTGACCGCCACCGCCGACGCGCATACCCGCGCCGACATCCTCGAACAGCTCGGCATCCCGCACGAGGGGATGATCGTCGCCGGATTCGACCGGCCGAACATCCGCTATACGATCCGCCCCAAGGACAACAGCACGCGGCAGATCGCCGACGTGGTGCGCGACACGCCCGGCCCGGGGATCGTCTATGTCCAGACCCGCGCCGCGACCGAGAAGATGGCCGCGCAGCTGACCCAGATCACCGGCCGCCCGGTGCGCGCCTATCATGCCGGGCTCGACCCGGCGGTGCGTGCGCGGAACCAGGCCGATTTCGTCGCGTCCGAGGATATGGTGATGTGCGCGACGGTCGCGTTCGGGATGGGGATCGACAAGCCCGACGTCCGCTTCGTCGCGCATGCCGGGCTGCCCAAGTCGATCGAGGCTTATTATCAGGAGACCGGCCGCGCCGGGCGCGACGGCGATCCGGCGGTCGCGCACCTGTTCTGGGGCGCGGAGGATTTCGCGCGCGCCCGCCAGCGGATCGGCGAGGTCGAGCCGCAGCGCCAGCCCGGCGAGCGGCAGCGGCTGGCGGCGCTCGGCGCGTTGGTCGAGACCGCCGGCTGCCGCCGCGCGATCCTGTTGCGGCACTTCGGCGAACATCCGCCCGAGACCTGCGGCAATTGCGACAATTGCCTGTCGCCGCCCGCGGCGATCGACGCGACCGAGACGGCGCGCAAATATCTGTCGGCGGTGTTCCGCACCGGGCAGATGTTCGGCGCGACCTATATCGAGGAAGTGCTGACCGGAAAGTCGAGCGAACGCAGCCTGATGAACAAGCATGAGGCGCTGTCGGTGTGGAACATCGTCGATGGCACCGAGATCGCGCTGCTCAAGCCGGTCGGGCGCGCCTTGCTGCTCAAGGACGCGCTGCGCACCAACCCGCATGGCGGGCTGGAGTTCGGCCCGGCGGCGCGCGCGCTGCTGAAGGGCGAGGCGACGCTGGCGCTGGTCGAACCGCCCAAGCGCGAGCGGCGCCGGCGCGGGGCCGGGGCGACGGACAATCCGGTCGACGATCCGGTGTTCGAGGCGCTGCGCGCCACCCGCCGCGAACTGGCGAAGGAGGCCGGCGTGCCGCCCTATGTCATCTTCCACGATTCGGCGCTGCGCGAGATGGCGGCGCTGCGCCCGACCTCGCTCGCGGCGCTCGGGCGGATCGCCGGGGTCGGGCAGCGCAAGCTCGACGCCTACGGGCAGGCGTTCCTCGATACGTTGCGTGCGCACGGCTGACGTTTCGGGCTGACGACGCGCGCGCGTTTCGCTACGGAGGCGCGATGCTTCGCCCTCTCGATCCGACGATCGCGGTCGCCCCGCAGATCACCCCCGACGATGTTCCAGCGATCGCCGCCGCCGGCTATGTCGCGATCGTCAACAACCGTCCCGAC
>Ga0182217_1000054_pt1 | contig 16729 bp, 9 predicted proteins | sample G5R1MG_18_FD_128395 | JGI IMG/M metagenome (GOLD analysis project Ga0182217, IMG submission 128395) | Switchgrass phyllosphere microbial communities from Michigan, USA - G5R4_NF_03OCT2016_LD1 MG | ecosystem: Host-associated > Plants > Phyllosphere > Phylloplane/Leaf | place: USA: Michigan... | reverse complement strand
TGATCACCGGCGCACCGCGGACGCTGTCGATCCCGCGCAGATCGGCGGCGAACCAGTCGGTCGCCTGCCGGCCACGATAGCCCTGATAGATACCGTCGAAATAAACCTCGAAGTTGTTGGACGGCTTCCATTGGAGCGCCATATTGCCGGACGGGCGATAGCGGCGACCGCCGCTGTTGAAGAGGCCGACCGAATAGGGATAGGAAAACTGGTTGCCCGCACTTGCCGGCGTGACGGGCGACAGCGAGCTGACCTTCTGCACCGACTGATCGTTATAGCGCACCGCGTTGCGATATTGCTGCTGCGCATAGGTGACGTTGGCGAGGATGCCGAATTCGCCGATCGGCGTCGTCCAGCGGTTCGACACGAGGATATTGCCGGTCGGGTCGTATTTCCTGCTCTGGTCGTTGTACGTGCCGCGAAAACCGCCGCCGACGAACAGCCCCTTGAAATCGAGCGGCCGACGGGAGCGAACGTTGATGAGGCCGGCGAGGCCCGGTTCGATCAGGTCGGCGGTGCCGGATTTATAGACCTCGATGCCGGCGAGCGCCTGCGCCGGAAAGTCCTGCAAGGCGACGTTGCGGTTCTGTGCCGTGAAGATTTCGCGGCCGTTATAGGTCGAGGTGACGTCGGGCAGGCCACGGACCAGCACGCCCGTCGCCTCGTCGTCGTAGCGGGTGACCTGCACGCCGGGCAACCGCGCCAGCGCCTCCGCCGCCTGATTGTCGGGGAGCTTGCCGATATCCTGCGCGACCAGCGCATCGACGATCGAATCCGACCGCTGCTTGATCCGCTGCGCCGACTGGAGGCTGGCGCGCAGACCGACGACGATGATGTCGTCGCCGGCTGCGGGCGCTTCGGCCTCGCCGTCCTGCGGCGTCGCGGTCTCGGTCGGCGTCGCCTGCTGGGCCGCGGGCGCGGCCGCCTGCGCGGGTGTGGCGCCAAGCGCCAGTGGCGCTGCCGACAACAGCAGACACGTCGCAACCTTCATCATCGCTCTCCCCAGGTTTCGAGATCGAGGCGGATTGTTATCCGTCTGATTCCCTTGGGGCTTTGGATATCGTATACTTGAAAATGACGTCAATGCTACAAATGTATGACAAAATATTCCGGGTGCGGTGTGTGATTTTGGCCGCAGCTAACCCTCCTGCCGCGGCGCCCCGGCCTTCCAGAACATGAGATAGCCGAACACGCCCGACAGCACCGAAGCGACCAGAATACCCAATGCCGCCTGTTCGGTCTGCGCCGCATCCGCGAACGCGAGTTCGGCGATGAACAGCGAAATGGTGAAGCCAATGCCTGCAACGCCGCCGATTCCAAGCACCATCGGCCAGGTCACGCCCTCCGGCAGCTCTGCGCGCCCCAGTCGCGTCGCCAGCCACGTCGCTCCCAAGAAGCCGAGCGGCTTGCCGATCACCAGGCCGACCACGACGCCGATGCTCAGTGTCGAATGCACCGCCTCGCCGATCAGCGCCGGCGAGAAATGGATGCGAACGTTGGAGATCGCGAACAATGGTAGGACAATATAGGACACCCATGGGGTGAGGATACGAACCAGCCGTTCCGCCGCCTCGTCGGTAGCCGCCGCCATCTCGTGGATATAGCCGAGGCGGCGCTGGGCGTCGTCGCGCGCCTCTTCCTCGACTGCGGGATCGTCGGCCTCCTCGGCGGCAGCATGCGCCGCCTTGAACCGGTCGACCGGCCCCTGCACGCGTTCGGCGAACAGCCCTTCCGACAGGCGCGATCCTGTCGGCAGCAACAGTCCGACCGCGACCCCGGCGATCGTCGGATGCACGCCCGACCCGAATACGCCGATCCACACCACCACGCCGAGCAGCACATAGGGGATCGACGATACCCAGCGCAGCCGCAGCAAGGCCACGATGCCGAGATAGGCGACGCCCGCCAGCGCAAGGAACCACCAGTCGATCGCCGCGGTATAGGCGAAGGCGATCACCAGCAGCCCGAAGACGTCATCGATCGCGGCGAAGGCGAGCAGCACCGCCCGCACCGCAGGCGGCAGGCGGGTGGTGAACATCGCCACGATGGCGAGGCTGAAGGCCGTGTCCATCGCCGCGACCACGCCCCAGCCGTGTTGCGTCGGCGTACCGTAATTGAACGCCAGATAGAGCGCGATCGGTACGACCAGCCCGCCGATGGCGCCGGCCACCGGGAAGATCGCGGTGCGCAGCGACGCCAGCGATCCCTTGACGAACTCGCGCTTCACCTCGGTGCCGATGATCAGGAAGAACAACGGCATCAGCGCGTCGTTGACCCATTCCGCCGCCGGCCGGCCGAAGGTCCAGGCGCCATAGCTGAATTGCACCGGCCGATCCCACATGCGGACGTAATCCGCGCCGAACGGCGAGTTGACGACGACGAGCGCGATGATCGTGGCGATCAGCAGCGGGCCGCCGGACACCTGCCCGATCGCGAAGAACGGGCCGATCTTCTGCAGGATCGCCGCGGCGGGCGAATGATGCGCCCGGGCCGCGACGCGCCCGGACAGGCGGGGGGTGAGAGCCATGGATGTCCTGTTCGATTAAGCCGCGGGAATGATACGGATAAAATGTCTACAACGTTCCGATCCGGGCCATTGCGGCAAAGTGGATCATCGTGCGATCGGCGGCCGGCATCACCGCATTGCAAACTTACGCCGGTCGTAAACAAAAGGCCATGACATTGTCGTCAACCCGGCCAGGACGCCGGCTACACTTTGCCGGACGATATTCGGTCGGTTTTCGAAAATGTTTCTTTGACTTTGTCGCCACGCACTGCATGTACGGCCCAGCCATGCCTTCCCCCAAAGGCTTCGGCACGAACCGTCCGACTAAGCGAGTACCCCTATGACCACGGAAACCAACACGGTCGAGCTTGCGACCGAACTGACCATTGCATGGCTCAGCAATCCGAACACACGCACCAATCCCGACGACGTTCCTGCTTTCCTGCAGTCGATGTACGCCGCGGTCGGCAAGCTGGCGAACCCGGAAGCGGGCGAGCCGGAACAGACGGCGCAGGAGCACACGCCGGCGGTGTCGGTGCGCAAGTCGCTCGCCTCGCGTGACCACATCATCTCGATGATCGACGGCAAGCCGTATCGCACGCTGCGCCGCCACCTGACGACGCATGGCCTGACCCCCGACGACTATCGTCAGCGTTACGGCCTGAAGCCCGATTATCCGATGGTCGCGCCGTCCTATAGCGAGAGCCGCAGCGCGATGGCCAAGACGATCGGTCTCGGTCGCAAGGCCGGTCAGAAGGTCGAGCAGACCGCCGCCGGTGCGGCGAAGACCGTCCGCAAGGGCGGCAAGGCCGCCTTGCAGGCGGCCAAGGATACGCTCGGCACCGAAGAGGCCTGATCGGATCCGGAACGGCGAGCGGTGTCGCGCGACACCGCTCGCCGGCACGATCATTCGAGGTCGTTCTCGCTGATGACGATCAGCGCCGGATCGGGGTTGCGCGCCAGCGCCGCGAGCCCCGCTTCGGCGATCTCGTCCGAAAAGCGGTTGAACATCTCGACCGCATCGTCTTCCTCGGGCGCGTCGCCGCTCAACGCTTCCAGCACATCGTATTGCACGGCGAACTGCAATTCCTCCGCGTCGACCTCGGCGGAGAATTCCACCTGACGCTCGCTGGGATTGTCGAGGATGGAGGCGGTATCGATATCGAGCTTGTCTGCGGCCACGGGTAACCCTTTTCTGTGAAACGATCCCCGCGATTGGCGGGTTCGACCGGATAGCGCAAGGCGCGCCGCGATGTTCCCTATGGCCGCGCCGGGCCGGCGATCAAGCCGCGTCCCGATCGGCGGTCACGGCCTCGCGAAACGTCGGCCGGGTCTCGGCAAGCGTCGCCGCCAGCCGGCGATAGGTGGCCAGCGCCTGCCCCACGACCTGATCCATATTGTAATAGCGATAGGTGGCCAGCCGGCCGACGAAGCTGACATCGGGTTCGGCCAGGGCCAGGGTTTCGTAACGCTTGAACAATGCCTGATTCTCGTCGCGGGGGATCGGATAATAGGGGTCGCCCGTCTCGCTGGGGAATTCGTAGGTCAGGCTGGTCCGGTCGGCGTTCTGGCCGGTGAGATGCTTGTATTCGGTGATCCGCGTGTGCGGGACATATTCATTGGGATAGTTCACCACCGCGACCGGCTGATGCCAGGACTTGTCGAGCGTGACATGTTCGAAGCGCAGCGACCGATAGGGCAGATGACCGTAGCGATGGCCGAAATATTCGTCGATCGGGCCGGTGAAGACGAGATGATCGTGCGGATAGGCCTCGCGCACGTCGGCATAATCGACGCCGAGCAGCAGATCGATATTGGGATGGTCGAGCATCGCCTCGAACATCCGCGTATAGCCATCGCGCGGCATCGCCTGGAACCGGTCGGTGAAATACCGGTCGTCGGTGTCGCTGCGCGTCGGCACGCGTGCGGTGACCGACTTGTCGAGCTCCGACGGGTCCATGCCCCATTGCTTGCGCGTATAGCCGCGAAAGAAGGTTTCGTAGAGTTCGCGGCCGACCTTCGCCACGACGACGTCGGCGGAGGTGCGGATCGGATCGACCGGCTCGGCGCGCGACGCGAGGAAGGCGTCGACCTCGGTATCGCTGCCCAACGTCAGGCCGTAGAGCATATTGAGCGTCGTCCGGTTGATCGGCATGGGCAGCAGCTGCCCGTCGACATCGGCCAGCACGCGATGCTCGTACGGCCGCCACGCGGTGAAGCGCGACAGATAGTCGACGATCTCGGTCGAATTGGTGTGGAAGATGTGCGGACCATATTGGTGGATCAGGATGCCCGCCGCATCGAGATGGTCGAAGGCATTGCCTGCGATATGCGGGCGTTTGTCGACCACCAGCACGCGCTTGTTGCCGTCCGCGGCCAGCCGTTCGGCCATCACCGCGCCGGCGAAGCCCGCGCCGACCACCATCACGTCATAATGGTCGCGCGTCGCCGGCCAGCTGACCGGCGAGACGACGGCTTCGTGGCGATGGCGCGAGGCGATCGCGGCATCGACGAGCGCCGCCATTTCGAGCGCAGTGCTGCTCCACGATCCGCGCGCGATCTGCGCATCCGCCGCGTCGCGCCAGCCGGTGTCGCCGTGCCGCATCGCCACCGCCGCGTCACAGGCGGCGATGAACGCCTCCGCGGTGTCGGCGATCGCCACCGCGGCGAGGTCGCCATAATGCCGCACGACGTCGACGACCGGCGTCGACACGACCGGGCAGCCCGCGGCGAGATATTCGGGCGTCTTGGTGGGGCTGATGAAGCGCGTCGCCTCGTTGATCGCGAACGGCATCAGCGCGACGTCCCATCCCGCCATATAATCCGGGAGGACGCCGTACGACTTGCCGCCGAGATACTGGATATTGGACCGGCGCGGCAGTTCGGCCTCGTCGATCTTGACCACCGGCCCGATGATCACCAGCGACCAGTCCGGGCGCGCATCGGCGACCAAGGCAAGCAGCGCGAGGTCCATCCGCTCGTCGATCACGCCGGCGAAGCCGAGGCGCGGTCCGGGGATCGCCGCCTGATCCATCGGCGGCGTCACTGCACCGCGCGCACGGTCGAAATGGGCGACGTCGATGCTCGACGGGAAGGCATGGACGTTGGAGTGACGGCCCCGCTTCGCCTCGTACAGGCTGGTGCCGCCGGTGAAGACGATATCGGCGCGCTCGATCAACGACTGCTCCCGCGCCAGCAGTTCGGGCGGCGCGTTACGGAAGGCGGAGAGTTCGTCCATACAGTCGTAGACGATGCAATCGGCCGCCAGATGATCCGAGAACGGCAGCATCATCGGCGTATAATACCAGCGGACCAGCCCCCCGGTCGCACCCGCCATCGCCGCGTCGAGCAGCGCGGTCAGCGCAGCGTCCTCGCGACCGCGCAGGCTCTCGTCGAGCAACGGCGTCACCACCGTCACGCCGCTGTCGGGGCAGACCTGACGCCGCAGCCGCGGCGCGCCCGCGTCGACCGCATAATCCGGCTCTTCCCAGAACAGCACGCGATGCGTCGATGCGAAGCGCGTCATCAGATGTTGTGGCCGCTGAAAGACGAACGCCCAGCGCAGATGACTGAAGCAGAGCAACGTCGGTCGGGCGGCGCGGTCCTGTCTAGCATCAACAATCGTGTCGGCGGACGGCGTCGATACGACCATGTGGATCCCCTGATTATCGTTGTTCATCATCGGGAAACAGGGCGCTGGCGGCGAACGTTCCTCTAAACATTTGAATCACAATGTAAATCAGCACGATTTCCGGAACGTTGCCGGGGCCGCGGCCGTTTGGCGGGCGGGAGAATTGCATGCAGGATCTGGAACTCTGGGGCGGGCTGGAATGCACCGTCAACCGGACCGACGCGGGCTATCTGGACCAGATCCGGCTGAGCGGCCATCACGACCGGATCGCGGATCTCGACCTCTTCGCCGGTCTCGGCCTCGCGGCTATCCGTTATCCGATCCTGTGGGAGCGCGTCGCGCCCGGCGATCCGGCGACGCCCGACTGGAGCTGGTCCGACGCGCGGCTGGCGCGGCTGCGGGCGCTGGGCGTGCGGCCGATCGCCGGCCTCGTCCATCACGGCAGCGGGCCGCGCCATACCGACCTGCTCGACCCCGGTTTCGCCGCCGGGCTCGGCGATTATGCGGGGCAGGTCGCCGCGCGCTATCCGTGGATCGACGACTGGACGCCGGTCAACGAACCGCTGACCACCGCGCGCTTTTCCGCGCTATACGGCCATTGGTATCCGCATGCCGCCGACGAGGGGTCGTTCTGGCTGGCGCTGCTCAACCAGGTCGACGGGACGCGCGCGGCGATGGGCGCGATCCGGCTGGTCAATCCCGCCGCGCGGCTGATCCAGACCGACGACCTCGGCCGCACCTATGCGACGACGCGGCTCGGCGAGCAGGCGGCGTTCGACAATCTGCGCCGCTGGGCGGGCTGGGACCTGCTGTTCGGGCGGATCGTGCCGCAGCATCCGCTGTGGGAGCGGATCGCGCGATACGGCCTGACGGCAAGGCTGGCGGCGATCGCCGACGATCCCTGTCCGCCCGACGTGATCGGCGTGAACCATTATCTGACCAGCGACCGCTTCCTCGACCACCGGTTGCAGCGTTATGCGATCGAGACGCATGGCGGCAACGACCGGCTCGCTTATGCCGATACCGAGGCGGTGCGCGTGCTCGACCCCGCCCCTGCCGGTCTGGCGGGCGTGCTGCGCGAGGCGTGGCAGCGATACGGCGTGCCGCTGGCGCTGACCGAGGTCCACAACGGCTGCACGCGCGAGGAGCAATTGCGCTGGGCGGCGGAGGCGTGGGACACCGCGACAACGCTGCGCGCCGAGGGAGTCGCGGTACAGGCGGTCACCGCCTGGTCGCTGCTCGGCAGCCATGGCTGGGACAGCCTGCTGACCGCACCCGCCACCGCACAGCATGCCTATGAGCCGGGCGTCTTCGACGTCGCCGCCGGCACGCCGCGGCCGACCGCGCTGGCGGCGCTGTGGCGTGCGCTGGCGACCGGCGCGGCGCGCCATCCGGTCGCCGCGGACGAGGGCTGGTGGCGCCGGCCGCAGCGGCTGATCTATCCGCCGCTGCCCCGCCCCGCCGCCGCGCAGACGGCGACGGGCGCCGACGCGTCGCCGACGCTGCTGATCTGCGGCGCGACGGGGACGTTGGGACAGGCGTTCGCACGCGCCTGCGCGGCGCGCGGCATCCGCTATGTGCTGACCGCGCGCGGCACGCTCGACCTGCGCCGGCCCGATCGAATCGCGGCGACGCTCGACCGCATCCGGCCTTGGGCCGTCGTCAACGCCACCGGCTGGGTCCGCGTCGACGATGCGGAGGGTGCCGAGGCGGCCTGCCACGCGGTCAACGCCGCGGGCGCGATCGCGCTGGCGCAAGCCTGCGCCGCGCGCGGCGTCGGTTGCCTGGGCGTTTCGAGCGACCTCGTCTTCGACGGCGACACGGCGCGGGCCTATGTCGAAACCGACCTGCCCCGCCCGCTCAACGCGTATGGCCGCAGCAAGGTGGCGATGGAGGCGGGCTGCGCCGGCCTGTCCGGATCGCTGGTGGTGCGCACCGCCGCCTTCTTCTCCGCGCAGGACGATCACAATTTCGCGGTGGCGGTGGCGGATACGCTGGCGCGCGGACAACGGTTCGTCGCGGCGGACGATCAGATCGTCACGCCGACCTTCGTCCCCGCGCTGGTCGATGCCGCGCTCGACCTGCTGATCGACGGCATGGAGGGGATCTGCCACCTGTCGGGCGGCGAGGCGACGAGCTGGGCGGATTTCGCCGGACGGATCGCGGTCGCCTGCGGCCACGATCCGCGCGGGGTGATCGGCGTGCCGGGTGCCGATCTCGGCTGGCCGGCTCCGCGCCCGCGCAACGCCGCGCTGGCCAGCATGCGCGTCGCCTTGCCCGTCTCGCTCGACGCGCATGTCGCGCGCTTCGCGCACGACCATCGCCTGCGCCGCCGCCGCGCCGCCGCCGCCTGATTGAAAGCGGTTGAGCCAGCGGCCATTTTGCGGCCTATGGAGCCAGAAAGACCAGTCGAAGGCCCGATCATGACCGTCCCCACCCGCCGCGGGTTCCTCCGCGATGCCGGCCTCGGCCTCGGCGCGCTCGGCGTGCCCTGGCTGCCGGCCTGGGCGCAGCCGGTCTCGGCGGGGATCGCACCGACGCTGCCGACGCTGTCGGGCGACGCGATCGCGCTGACCGTCGGGCATCAGATGGCGACGATCGACGGCAGGCAGCGCCACGTGATCGGCATCAACGGCACGCTGCCCGCGCCGCTGATCCGGCTGCGGCAGGGCCAGACCGTCCGCCTCTCGGTCACCAACACGCTGGCCGAAGAGACGTCGATCCACTGGCATGGGCTGCTGGTGCCGTTCCAGATGGACGGCGTGCCGGGGATCAGCTTCCCCGGCATCGCACCCGGCACCACCTTCACCTACGAATTCCCGGTGATCCAGTCGGGGACCTATTGGTATCACAGCCATTCGGGATTGCAGGAGCAGATGGGCCATTACGGCCCGATCGTCATCGACCCCGCCGGCCAGGACCCGATCGCCGCCGACCGCGAGCATGTCGTCGTCCTGTCCGATCACAGCCCGCTCCACCCGCATGCGATCTTCACCAAGCTCAAGCAGCAGGGCGGCTACTTCAATTACCAGAAGCAGACGCTGGCCGGACTGCTCGCCGGCAAGGACCAGCCGCTGAAGGATCGTCTGTCCTGGGGCGGCATGCGGATGGACCCCAGCGACGTGTCCGACGTGACGGGCAGCACCTATACCTATCTGGTCAACGGCCATGGCCCCGCCGACAATTGGACCGCGCTGTTCGCGCCCGGCGAGCGCGTGCGCCTGCGCATCGTCAACGCATCGGCGATGACCAATTTCAACCTGCGCATCCCCGGCCTGACGCTCACCGTCGTGCAGGCGGACGGGCAGCATGTCCGCCCGGTCGCGGTCGACGAATTGCAGATCGCGGTCGCCGAAACCTATGACGTGATCGTCGAACCCGCCGGCGACCGCGCCTATACGCTGGTCGCCGAGGCCTGGGACCGGTCGGGCATGGCGCGCGCGACGTTGACCCCGCGGATCGGCATGACCGCCCCGGTGCCGCCGCTGCGTCGCCGGCCGCTTGCGACGATGCAGGACATGGGGATGGGAACGATGGCGGGCATGGCCGGGATGGCGGGCATGACGGGGGATCATGCCGCCCCCTGCCCGCCCGACCATGCCGCGATGGGTCATTGCCAGCCGATCGCCGGCGCGCCGGCGATGGATCATGCGATGCGCGATTTCGCCAACGCGCCCGGACTTCCGAAGACGCCCGTCGTCCAGACGGTCGCGCCGATGCCGATGGATCGCACGGGCGAGCCGCCGCAGGGCCTTGCCGATGCCGGCCACCGCGTGCTCGTCTATCGCGATCTGATCGCGCGCGACGTCAATCCCGACCTGCGCGCGCCGTCGCGACAGCTTCGCATCCATCTGACCGGCAATATGGAACGCTATATGTGGGCGTTCGACGGCGTGAAGCTCAACGCGGTCACCGCGCCGATCGCGTTCCGGCAGGGCGAGCGCGTCCGCGTGACGCTGGTCAACGACACGATGATGGCGCATCCGATCCACCTGCACGGCCATTTCTTCGAGCTGGTGACGGGCCATGGCGATCATGCCCCGCGCAAACATACGATCAACGTCGCCCCCGGCGGCACCGCGACCTTCGACCTCACCGCCGATGCGCCGGGCGACTGGGCGTTCCACTGCCACCTCCTCTACCATATGCATGCGGGAATGATGCAGGTCGTCACCGTCCGGCCCGATGCCGAGGCGGGAGCGGGGGCATGACGGCGCTGGTGGTGTCGTTGCTGCTGGCGAGCCCCGCCGCGGCGCAGATGCACGACATGGGGCATATGGCGATGCCCGGCATGACGATGCCCAAAGCGGCGGCGAAGCCGAAGCGCACCCCGACGCCCGGCGCGAAGGCGAAACCCGCCGCACGGAAAGCGCCGACGCCGAAGGCCGCGCCGCCCCCCGCCGCCTGCCCGCCTGAACATGCCGCCATGGGCCATTGCGGCGCCAGCGCGGCCGCCGCGCCGGCCGGCGCGCCGATGGCCGACATGCCCGGTATGGAGGGCATGAAGGGCATGACGCACGATACCCCGGTGACGGCGGCGGCGACGGCGGCAATGCTGGCGCCCGCGGGCACCGACCAGCCCGCCGGCGACGCGCCGCCGCCCGCGCCACCGACGACGCTCGCCGCGGCCCGCTTCTACGACCCTGCGGCGATGGCGGCGGCCGACCGGCGGATGCGCGCGGAGCATGGCGGCATGACCTTCGGCCAAATCCTGTTCGATCTCGCCGAGGTGCAGGTCCGCAACGGCCGCGACGGACTACGCTGGGACGGCGAAGGCTGGTGGGGCGGTGACGTCCACCGCCTCGTCGTCAAGACCGAGGGCGATGCCAGCATCGGCCGGCGCGTCGACGATGCCGAGGTGCAGGCGCTCTATTCGCGCGCGATCGGCCCGTACACCGACCTGCAAGGCGGTCTGCGCCAGGACCTCGACCGCGGTGGCCGCACGTATGCGACGATCGGCGTCGAGGGGTTGGCGCCTTACTGGTTCCAGTTCGAGGGCGCGCTGTTCCTCTCCGGCAAGGGCGATCTGCTCGGACGGGTGCAAGGCTATTACGACCAGCGCATCACCCAGCGCCTGATCCTGCAACCACGCGTCGAGTTCAACCTGGCCGCACAGGACGTGCCGCGCAGCGGCATCGCCGCGGGCCTGTCGAGCGCCGATCTGGGGCTGCGGCTTCGCTATGAGGTCAGGCGCGAGTTCGCCCCCTATCTCGGTCTGGCGTGGGAGCATCGCGGCGGCGCGGCGACCGGCGGCGGCCTCGCCCTGGCGATCGGCACGCGCGCCTGGTTCTAGCGGCGTTCGGATCGCGCGACGACGAGCGTCGAAAGATGCCGGCCATTCCGCAGCCTTAAGCAGTCTTCAACGCAACCATGGCAAGGACGCAGGATGTTTCGGCTGCGCCGCCTTTTTGCTATTTTTATTGCTACAACGCTTATCGGGCTGACCGCGTCGGCGGAGCGGAAGCCCGCCGCCCCGATCGCATCGGCGCCGCCCGGCGCCGCGCCCGATCCGTGGCGTTCCGCTGCCGACCTCTTCTTCAAGGTCGCCGCGCGCGACGACGCCATTCCCGATTCCGGCCTGCCGCGCGCAATCGCGCAGGATCGCGAGGGCTTCCTCTGGCTCGGAACCGACGCCGGCCTCGCCCGCTGGGACGGGACCGGCTTCAAGACCTATACCACCGAGGCGACTCCCGGTGCGGGCGCGTTGCCCGAACTGATGGTCAATCTGCTGTTCGCCGATCGCGCCGGACGGCTGTGGCTGGGGATGAGCGCCGAGGGGCTGTTGTGGCACGATCCGCTGTCCGACACGTTTCGCCGCCCCGCCAACCACAGCCGCCTCGACCGGGCGCATATCCTGGCGATCGACGACGATGGCGCAGGCGGGCTGTGGGTCGGCAGCGATATCGGCCTGACGCGGATCGACGGCCGAAACCATCGCGCGACGATCCTGACCGCTCTGCCCCCCGGCAGCGTCCAGGCGCTGCATCGCGACCGCCGTGGGACGGTGTGGATCGCCAGTGGCGGCCGCCTGTCGCGCAGCGGCGACGGCCGGTCGTTCGCCCCGGTGCCGCTGCCGCTGACGGGCGCGATCACCGCCCTGCACGACGATGCCCACGGACGGCTGTGGATCGCCACCGACCAGTCGGGCTTCTACGTGATCGCGCCCGACGGCAGCATCCGCCACCTGCCGGTCACCGTCGCGGGCCGTACCCCGGCGCTGGGCCGGATGATCGAGACGAGGCGCGGCGAGCTGTGGACGACGTCACGCTTCGGCATATGGATCGCCGACCCCGTGACGCTGCGCATCCGTCAGGTCACGCATGATGCGCAATTGCCCGCCAGCCTGCCCGAGAACGGGCTCAACGCGCTCTACAGCGACCGCAACGGCCTCGTCTGGATCGTCGGCGATGCGACGCTGAGCCATGTCGACCCGGCGCCGCGGCGCGTGCTGGGCATCGTCAGCGCGCTGCGCGCCGGACCGGGGCGCGCGCCCGACGTCGCCTGGTCGATCGGCGTCGCACCCGATGGCGCGATCTGGTACGGCTCGCCCGATGCGCCCGCATCGCGGCTCGCGCCGACGGCCCATGGCGGGCTCGCCCCCGTGCAGCGCCTGCCCGGTGCGCGGCGCGACATCCTGTCCTTCGTCTTCGCCCCCGACGGTACCGCCTTCGCCGCGGGCGGCGACGGCCTGTACCATCTATCGCAGGACGGCCGCCGCGCCCGCCGGCTGTCGTCGCAGCCCTGGGCGCGGATGCACCTGCTCGGCGACCGCCTCTATATCGGCGGGGGCGCGGATACCGGTCGCGACAACGGCGGCGGCGTCTGGGTCATCGACTGGCGCCATCCCGGCGCACCGGTCCGTGCATCCTGGTCGACCGCGCTGACCGATCCGCGCGTCCGCTCGTTCGCGCTGACCCCCGACGGGCGGCTGTGGGTCGGCACGGCGCGCGGGCTGAACCGCGTCGATCTCGCCCGCGGCACCGTGACGCATCTGCTGCCGCGCAGCGACAAGGGCGTCGGCCTCGACGCCAATTTCGTCGCGACGCTGCTGTGCGACCGGCAAGGGCGGCTGTGGGCCGGCACGATCGGCGGCGGCATCACCATCTACAGCCGCGTCGCGGGCGCGTGGCGCGCGATCGCGCATCTCGACGTCCACGACGGCTTGCCGCACGCGACCGTCGACCGGCTGCTGCTCGGGCCGGACGGCGGCATCTGGGCCAGCACCGACGGCGGCATCGCGCGGATCGACCCGGCGCGGCTGACCGTCACGCCGCTGCGCGCGTCGGACGGCGTCGCCTTTGCCGCCAACTGGACGGGCGCGGGCGGTCACCTGCCCGACGGGCGGCTGGTCTTCGCCGGCTTCGGCGGACTGACCGTGATCGACCCGACCGCACCGCCGCGGGCGGCGGAGGCGGCGCCGCTGCGCTTCACCGCGATCCGTGCCGGCGGCGTGCCGCTGGTGCCGGCGGCGGTGCGCGGCGCACCGACGATCGAGCCGGGCGACCGCAGCCTCACCGCGGAGTTCGCCCGGCTCGATTACGCCGACAGCCGCGATCAGGCCTATGCCTATCGCCTGCTGCCGCTCGAACAAACCTGGACGCGCACCGACGCGCAGCATCGCGTCGCCCGCTACACCAACCTGCCGCCGGGCCATTCGACGCTGATCGTCCGCGCGCTGGCGCCGACCAGCGACGGCAGCCTGCGCGCGATCGGCGCGCCGCTGATCCTCGAGCTCGACGTCGAGCAGCGCTGGTTCGAGACCTGGTGGTTCCGTATCGCCGCGGCGATAGCCACCGCCGGCCTCATCCTCGCGCTGTTCCACCTGCGACTGCACAACGCGCGCCAGCGCGAGCGGCAGCTCGAACGGCTGGTCGAGCAGCGCACCGCCGAATTGCTCACCAGCCAGTCGGAACTGGAGAAACTCGCCTACACCGACACGCTGACCGGACTCGGCAACCGCCGCCTGTACGGCGAGGTGCTCGGCCAGCATATGGGCGACGTCCGCCGGCAACCGTTCGCGCTGCTGCTGATCGATCTCGACCGGTTCAAACAGGTCAACGACGACCTCGGCCACGACGTCGGCGACGCGCTGCTGGTCGAGGTCGCCGACCGGCTGACCGCGACGATCCGGCGACGCGACAGCATCTTCCGGCTCGGCGGCGACGAATTCGCGATCCTCGTCCCCGGGCTGGAAGGCCCGCCGCCGGTCGCGGAGGTCTGCCGCCGCCTCTATGCCGGTTTCGCGACGCCGGTGAACGCCGGCGGCTACCGGCTGCAGGTCGAGCTGAGCATCGGCGCGGTCGTCGTGCGCCGCCACGGCGTCTCGACCGAGACGGTCTACAAACACGCCGACCTCGCGCTCTACGACGCCAAGCGCGCCGGCCGCGGCACGTGGCGGATGGCGTCGCTCGACGGCGGCTAGCGCGGCTAGCCCTGCCAGCCCGGTCGCAGCGGCAGCCGCAGGATGCGGTCGTTCGCGGTCATGTAAAGCGCGCGACCGTTCTCGCCGAACGCGCAATTGGCGATCGGCGCGCCGCTTTCGACGATGCCGAGCGGCTTTGCCTCGGGCGTCATCAGCATCATCCCGCCCGGCACCGAACAGACCAACGTGCCGTCGCGCGCGACCTTCATCCCGTCGGTCATCCCCGCCCCGCCTGCGGCACGCATCGCCCTGGCGTCGAGCAGCACGCGGCCATTGCCGGGCTTTCCGCGCGCATCGAGGTCGTAGACCATGATCCGCGGCGCCGCCTCGTCGGACACCGAGACGTAGAGCCGCCGTTCGTCGGGCGACAGCGCGATGCCGTTGGGACGGGTCAGGCCGCCCTCGATCAGCGTCACCTTGCCGTCGGGGTGGCGGCGGTAGACGCCGTTGACCGATTGCTCCTTGAGCGGCGAGGCGTCGCCGTCGGCGAAGCCATAGGGCGGATCGGTGAACCAGATGCTGCCGTCGCGCGCGACGTGCAGATCGTTGCAGCTGTTGAACCTTTTGCCCTCGAAGCGATCGGCCAGCACCGTCCGCGCCCTGGTCGCGAGATCGAGACGATCGATGCTGCGGCCGCCGCTGTTGGCGATCAGCAGCCGGCCCCCGGCGTCGAGCGCCAGCCCGTTCGAGCCCGCCTCGCGGACCAGTTTGGGGTCGGTCCCCGCCGCGCCCGACGGGCTGAGGAACGGCGTCGCGCCGCGCCCGCGCTGCCAGCGGCGGATCAGATTGGCGGGCGGATCGGAGAAGAGCAGATAGCCCCCCGCCGGCACCCACACCGGCCCTTCCGCCCAGCGGATGCCGGTGGCGATCACCTCGGGCTGCGTACCCGGTACGATCATCCGGTCGAGCGCGGGCGCGATCCGGCGCAGCCGCGGCGCCTCGGGCGTCTGCGCGCCCGCACGCGTCGCGAGCAGCGCCAGCCCGCCGGCCAGCACCATGCGGCGATCGGGCGCGATCATTCCGGGGCCACCCGTGCGGTGCCGGCGCGGGTCAGCGTCAGCATCGGGCGATCGCTCGGGCCATAACGACCCCAGGCGGGCAGGTCGGGTCCATTGGGGTCTCCCGTCTTGACGAAATTCACCAGATAGCGGCTCATCGTCCGCGCCGCGGTGCGATCCGCATCGCTCGTCGCCGCGCCATATTTGATCGCCGCGGTGTCGAAGAAGAAGGGGATGTCGGTGGCATGGCCGGCGCCCCTGGTCTGCGGCGTCTGCGCCGAGGTCGCGACATAGTCGAACCGGTAATAATAGACCGGCACTGCCTTCGCCGAGAGCAGCGCGGCGATATCGCGCGCGCCGGCGATCATCGGCCCGTCGGGGCCGCCGATATCGTCGCTCGTCGCACCGATCATCACCGGCACCCTGGCGAAACGGCCGCTGCGATAGGCGGGGAGCGGCGCGACGAAGGTCCGCCCGTCCGGCACCGGCCCGCTATAGCCCGGCTGGTTCATCGCGGCGAGGTTGAGCCCGCCCACGACCCGATCGGCGGGCAGCGCGCGCAGCTTGGCGGCGGCCTGCGGATCGTCGGCGGCGACGCCATTGGCGCTGGCGAAGGCGACACCCGCCGCCTCGGCGGTCTGCATGGTCGCGCCATTGTCCGAACCGTTGCCGCCCGACTGGATCACTGCGCGGCGGAACAGCCCGGTCGCGGCGGGCGAGCTGAGCAAGGCATGGACCGATCGGCCGCCGGCGCTCTCGCCGATGATCGTCACATTGTCGGGATCGCCGCCGAAGCGCGCGATATTGGCCTTCACCCAGCGCAGCGCGGCGAGCTGGTCGAGCAAGCCGTAATCGGCGTCGGCGGGCGTGATCCCCGGATGGACGAAGCTGCCGAACCGGCCGAGCCGATAGTTGAAGCTCATCACCATGATGCCGGTGCGCGCCAGCGCCGCGCCGCTATAGGTCGGCGGCGACGAGCCGCCGTTGACGAAACCGCCGCCATAGATCCACACCATCACCGGCAATTTCCCGGCGTTACCCGCCGGCCGCCAGACGTTCGCATACAGGCAATCCTCCGCGGGCGCGGTGCCGAGCGGCGCGGCGTCGCTGGGGAACGGCAATTGCATGCAATCGGCGGCATAGGCGGTGGCATCGCGCACCGCGGTCCAGCG
>Ga0182217_1000053_pt1 | contig 16760 bp, 23 predicted proteins | sample G5R1MG_18_FD_128395 | JGI IMG/M metagenome (GOLD analysis project Ga0182217, IMG submission 128395) | Switchgrass phyllosphere microbial communities from Michigan, USA - G5R4_NF_03OCT2016_LD1 MG | ecosystem: Host-associated > Plants > Phyllosphere > Phylloplane/Leaf | place: USA: Michigan... | reverse complement strand
TCGAGGCCGAGCGAGACAACAAACGCGTCGATCGTGTCAGCCACTAGCCGTTCTCTTCCTTCTGCGCCGCAATGGCCTGGGCCACGCGCTCGTTATACGCGTCAACGCGGGCGATTTCTACCAAGTCGTAGGCATCGCGCAGGGAATAGACGGTTTGCAGTTCGTGAAGGGTGGCAAGGCCGGTTCCGACGACATTACCGATCAACCGCGGGACGTTCACATAGTCGGCGAATTGTCCGTCGTCGCTGTCTTCCCCGCCTTGCCCAAATTCGACAGGAAGGCGGGAATGGAAAAACCCGTGTGAAGTTCGATAACCTCCGACCGCAGGGCGAGCAGGGTTGACACTTCCTCGATATCCTCACGATCCGGTACGCGCGACACGTCGGCTCGGCTGCGATCGGGAATGAACTCGACGCACGTCATCATCTCGTCGAGCAGCGGCTTGGCGTCGTCGAAACCCATCGTCAGCAGCGCACGCATGCCGACCGCAGCCACGGCGCCCAGACCGGCTCGGATTACGTCTTCGTTGATGGGAACGCCGGATTGCGCCATTGCCAGCATCGCCCGTTGCGCCCATACTTCCGCGTCGAACGCTGACATCTCGGTGATGCGGAAAGCCTTGCCGGTGTCGCGGTTGGGTACGCCGTCTCGGTCATCGGGGACGACGTAGAGCCGTGTCTTGCGAGCCATAAATTTCCCTCTTTTTGGTGCGCGATCAGATGGGGGCGGGGGCTACCCGCTCCCACGTAATCGCGTAGCGACGTGCCTGCAGCGTCCGACCGACCGCCGGCATGGGCGGCAGGGAACGAAGGAAGCCGCGCGTCATGGTGTATCGGCGGTTGACAGCGCGCAGCAGGATCGAACCAAACGCGACGTACAGTTCCCGCCGCTGGCGTTCCGCTGCCGACCAGTTCTCAAAAAAATCGTTGCTCTCGCTGTCGGCCATCAGCGTGATATTCTGCACGATGTCGCCGAAAATGAACCCGGCGGATAGGCGTCCGTCCAACCCGCGCGACGTCTCGGACTGGGTCAGTTCGCCCATATCGGTGATGTTGTCGGCCGAGAAACCCTGGATCTGGCGCGGCGTGTCGTACAGGTCCGTGACGCCCAACATTAGGACGGCGTTGGCCGATGTGATCGTACGGTTGTTCGCCATTTACTGCACCATCAGGCTAGAGAGAGTGATCTTTTGCACCGACTGCCCGTCCGTATAAATGAACGTGCAGATCGGCGACCCGCGCGCGGCGCGTACGGCGGCACCGGGATCCTGGATGGAAAGATACCATCCGGTCGCGAACAGCGCATCCGAGACGTCCCGGCCGACGATGCCGAGAATAATGGCCTTCTGTGCTTCGGTCAGCGTTACGCCCGCGCGGATCGCCCCGAAGCTGACCGCCGTGTCAATGTCCGTCAACAGCCCGGAACGCAGGAGCTCGTAGCCCTCGTCATTGTACGGGATCTGGCCGACCGAGCCGAGCAAGGACATCCACGACAGCTGGAACTGACTGTTCATCCAAATCTGATTGACGTAGCTGTCGATCCATCCGAAATCGCCCGTCACCTGGCCGTTGTAGATCCAGCGGAACTCGTCGTTCGCCGTGGCATAGGCACCATAGAAGCTGTAGCCGTTGGCGAGCAGGTTGGCCGCGATCGTCTGGCTGGTCACGTCCGGCAGTAGGCCGCTACCCGTGCGGAAAGCCGCGACGGTGCGCCCGTTCGACCGATTGAAATCGAGCGATGCCACGTACGCCATGACGAACGACGCCTTGTCCGGTGCGGCGGTCCACAACGGGGCGGTCCCGGAAAGATCTTCGGCACGCACCAGATACGCAGGGCTGGACGTATCTGTGTTGGTGACGGCCGCTGCACTGTCCGTCCATCCGACGTAGAGGAAGCGATTGCCCTGGTCGTTCGTCCAGCGCGCAAACTCTACGAACTGGGCATCGGTCGGCTTGAACAGGGTCGTAAACGACGCGAAGTTCTGGGTCGCATCCTTGACCGAAGCCATGGCCGTCGCGGCGGTGCTGGCCGCAGTGCCTTGCGAGAGCAGCGCGCCGGTGGCCGTGGTCAGCTTGAGCGGCGCGGCCAGCGAGCCGGATGCCTGGATAATCGTTGCCGCCGCGCCGGTAGCGGTCGAGGTGAACAGGAACGCATCGGCCACGCTGTCGTACGTGACGGCAAACCCCGGCGTCGTAAACGCGGCCTGGATGATCGTCGCGGCGTTCGACAGGCTCGTTGCGCCGGCCAGATTGATCGTACCGGAGGTGAGGGCGGTTCCGCCAACGGTGATCGTCAGGACACCGGTCAGCGCCTGCACTTGCGCCAGGGTCAGGCCAAGCGCACCGCCGCGCAACCACGCAGCCCGAGCCGCCGCGGCGAACGGCGCGAAGAGCAGGGCGGCCGGCACAGCCTGGGCATTGACGAAAGACCGAAAGTAGATCGCGGCTTGCTGGGCTTCCGCCGACACCGGGCCGAAATAGTCTTCCACGGCGGCAGCGCTGGTGAAGCGGAGGACTGACCCGACCGGGGCGCGGACGCTGCTCGTCAGGATGAGCCCGGAAAGGTCAAGTCCCGAACCGCCCGCGCCAATGACACCCGGTAGGATATTGACGATTTCCGAAGCTGGAATGCTTGCAGCCATTAATCAGCCTCCAAAATACTAAGCGCGACTGTACCGGCAAATTGCTGCGCTGTCGAGACGGTCGCATTGAACTGCAAGTGCGTCTGCACAAGCCAACGATCCTCGTATTGCTTGGCGTCGTCGACTAGGGGCATTTGCCGCGCGTCACTCGCCCAGAGCGGTTGAATACCCGCCGGGCGCAGGGCATCGCACGCGTAGATATCGCGCCACAAGATCGCGAACGACTGTGCGTAATCGGGCGATGACGGCCCGTAGAAATTGACCTTGTATTCGCCGCGCGTGGGCATTATGCCGTCGCGCATCTCTTCGTCCGGTCGATAGACGTGGCTCGACGTCGACAGCCAGTACCGACCATTCGGCACGATTACGACAAAGTCCCCGGGCGGGGGCATCGGCACATTGTTCTGCTGCCCGGTCACAACTTGCCGGTTGCCCAGAGCGGGCAAAACCTGGTGTACGAAGGCTTTGAGCGCGACTAGAACCGCGTCATCGGAACCGGCGGTAATCATTCAGGGAACCCATTTTGCCCGGTTAGAGCGACCCGACACCAGCCTGCCGTCGTCCAGCCCTCAAGAATGGCCATCACCTTCCACCAGCGGTCCTCAAAGAACAGCATGTCGCCGCCGGTTTCTTCGACCCGATCAAACGCGTGCATCTGGCCGTTGATGTATGCCCCGCGCTCGCACGTCGACAAGTTCATAGCGTCAAGGTGAGCGACTTCGGATTTGGTCAGCGATTGGATCTGGGCTACGACCGGCGCGGCGGTTGCGTACGTGACGACCGGCTTGCCATTCGGGGCGATATCATAGCCCTCGTACGCTCGCCACTGAACCGTGATGTTCGGGTTGATCGTCTGAGTAGCTCGGTTGGCGATGGCCCGCAGGTTCACGTCGCCACCTCGTAATCGACGGCGCGCAGCATCGTACCGGTCCACACCAACGGCTTGCCGGCGGGGGCGCTTTCGCCGGCGGCCACATCGTCCCAGGCTTTCAACACATCGTCGAAGGTCTGGCCGCCCATTGGAAACCGCTGCTTGAGCAAATTGGTGACGGGGGAGTTGGGCGGCGCCATCGTGTCGATAATCGACTGGCGCAGCTGGCCGGCGATCTCTTCGCCCATCAGCGCAAGCGCCCGCGCGGCGTCGTAGTCGGTAAGTTCGAGCAAACTGACCAGCTGATCGCCCCACCCGCCCGAATTGGCCTGGATCATATTGGAGAAGAACGGGCGAGCCGGGATGCCTTTTTCGGGTGCGCCGAAATTGTTGATGGCCGCCACGGTCGCTACGCTGGTGCCGTCCGGGTAAGTCGCGCCCTCTAGGAACCCGACGCGCAGCGTGCCCGGTCGGCTGACCTTGCGGGCGATCTCAGCCAGCTTGCGCTCTAGAGCTTCGCCACCTGAAAGGGTTGCCGTCACCATCCGAACCGCCCGCCGAAGCCGCGTCCGAAAGCGCCCCGTTCGAATATGCGTGGGGGCGGCGCTACGTAGCGCATCGTGCGGAAAGCTGCCGTCAACTGCCAGAAGGTCGCACCGTACGCGCTTTGCAGCCACCAGGCGGCTTGCCCGCTGACTGCGCCGTAATCAGTCGAAACGGAAACTGTGCCTTCCGTGGCGCTCGACACGCGCCCCACAACCCCGGACGGCGCTGCGGATCCGCCCGCGGCTACCGGATGCCCGGCCAGCGAAGCGACATGGGCCGTCGCATAGTAAAGCAGGGACGTACGCAGTGGCACATCCTGGACGGGCGAGCAGTCCGTATTGTCGAGCAGCAGTCCGGCAATCGCAAAAAAACCCGCCGCGGCAGGTTCTGGCACGCCGGCCATTTCGGGAAACATGGCGGTCCAGTCAGGATATGAGAAGACCGCAACCGCCATGTCGAATTGTCCTTACTTGGTCTTGTCGGCCCGGGTGATGCCGGTCTTCTTGGCTTCGGCCTCTTCGTCGAGCCCTTCGAACCCGGTTTCGATCATGCCGGAAAGCGCGCGGCATTCCTTGCGGGCTTCCTCGATCGTCTTGAACGGGCCGACGATCGAATGGTTTTCGAGCGCCAGGAACGGGTGGTCGAGCTTACCCGCTTCCTTCTTGCCGTCCTTGTAGGTGACGGCGTTCTTCCAGTCCTCGAACGTCTCGGTCTTGCCGCTGTCGAGCTCGGTCAGACCGTAACCGGCGACGCGACTGTCATTGTCGTTGGGACGACCGTTGCGCGACACGTTCTCAAGGTCTTCGCCGATGTTGGCACCGAGCAGAATAAGGACGTTGCCCTTATGCTCGATCTGTAGGCCGGCGGGCAGTTTGCAAGCGACGAAAGACATTGGATGTTCCTTCTAGTTCCATCAGCGCACCCGGACGGAAGAGGGGAGGGAAAACCGCCCGGGTGCTATTGGGGAACTAGAAGGACTAGATACCCAACATGCTGGCGATGGCGATCGGGCGGCGCACGATGGCGCCCCAGGTGCCGGCCGAGAACTTCTGCGCCCAGGCCGAGAGCTCGCGGACGACTTCATGCGCGCGGAACTTCTCGGTAAAGGCCGTCCAGACCGTCTTGACGCCGCGGTACTCGGGCAGCATCATCTGGGTCAGTTCGCCCGAACCGGTCGAGTATTCCGGCGCCGCCACGATTTCCATGTTCGGGAAAGCGCGCGAGAGCATGTCACGGACGCTGATACCGAACGCGTTGATCTTGGACAACTGGATCAGGCGCGTGGTCGACATGGCCCAAACGATCCGGTCGGTCTGCTGGACGTTGCCACCCATCTGCAACTGCAGCTGAGCGAACAGGCGCAAGGCGTCGCCGTAGATCTCATCGGCCGTCGCATTCACCCAGGCGGTACCGCCCGCAACCTTCGTGCCAGGCGTGATCGGTGTGATAAGTGACGGATCGTTGAGCATGCCGTAGTTTTGCAGGCCCGCGACGCCGTAGAAGTACGTGCGGTTCTGCATCTGTCCGAACGTCACGGCGACCGACCGGTCGAGCATCGCGTTCTGGTCGATCGCGGCCAGACCCCACTGCTCGACCTGCCGTTCGCCGACGCGCTTGATCGTCTGATAGTGCCAGGGCTGACGGTTCACGAACTCGACGTTCGCGTCGACCGTGCCGCCGTTGTCGTAATCACCGTACGACACGACATAGCCAACCGGCTCGGCCAGCGCCATCATGAGCGACTGCGTGACCCAATCGCCTTTCTTGATCTCGCCGCCGGAAATCAGGGTGGCGAGAAGCGGTGCGATCACGATTTCGACGACTTCGGGGTCGACGATGTTGGCCAGGAATGCCGGGATACCGGCATTGGCCTGGGTGATGAGCTGCGGCTGGGCGTCCATCGCCAAATGGAAGTCGTCGCGCCACGCGTCCTGCGCGTACACGGCAGTATCGGGCATGTGGACGCCGTAGTTCGCGAACTCGCGGCGCAGGTTGATATCGCGCATTCTTGTTTACCCCTGGACCGAAATTTTGGCGAGCTCGCCGGCGGCGGCGTTACCCACGACCCGGTAGCGGGTGAGGGCGGCGGTGGTCTGCGTGATCGCCACGCCCGTGCCGGATGCCGTGGCATTCGCGGACATGACGGCGGTCGACCCGGTGGCGCTGACGATATATGCGCCTGCGGGAATGCCCGTGCCGCTGATCGGCTGACCGGGCAGCAGCGTGCCCCCGGTGACCGCCGTCAGGTTGGGCGAACCGCTGGTGGTCGTCGCGGTCACGCCGGTGGCGGTCGGTGCTGTGTTGGTGGCGCCAGCGATTGCCGAACCATCGGCGAAGCTCGCGAACACGAACTGGCCATCCGTTGCGCCTGCCGCGAAGCGTGCCCACACATCACCGGCGGACAACAGGGTGATGCCGTTGCCGGGCTGAACGACCATGCCGGTGGCGCCGAGCCAAGTCGTAATGAGGACGGTCTGGTCGCGCTGCACGAAGCCGAGACGAATACGGCCCGGCGCACTGTCCGACCGCACGGCACCTGTGCCGGGGTTCGCCGAAGTGACGAGGCCGGTCGTGGTGTCGGCGAACGCGAAGTTGCCGACGATCGCACCGCCCGCGCCGACCTTCCACGACTGCGCGTTCGGCAGCGTCAGGTCGCCCGTGGTCGGCTGCAGGAGCGACGAATGGGGATTGGCGGATGCCCAGCCACCGGGAAGACCCGGAGCGACGGCGGCGGAAACTGACTGCTGGAAACCCATAGTGCGTTAGCCCCGGATCAGAGTGGTGCGCTTGGGATAGCGCGAGTTGAAGTCCGTGCGGGTCGAAGCGGCCAGACGGCTATCCTGCGCGAGAGCAGGGGCGGATGCACGGGCGGAGTGCGTGGCGCGGAAAAGAGCGCCAAGGCCTTCCGCCGGGACACCGATATAGTCGACGTCGAGCGCCTTGAGCCCCGCACGATACACGTCGGCGGCGCTGTCCATGGCGGGCAATTCACCGACGACCGGGTGGACTTCGCGTTCTGCGGTGCGAATGGCGACGCCAGCCTTGCGTTCGGCCAACACGGCCTTTCGGACCAGCGACGTTACGGTCGCTTCGTCCATGGCCGGCTTCTTGTCGTCATCGCCCTCGTCTTCCGCCACGTCATCGTCATCGGCGTCCTTGGCGACGGTCTTTTCCTCGTCGTCCTCGTCTTCCGCCAAGTCGTCTTTCTCGTCCATGGCCAGACCGCACGCGCCTTCGATCGCGGTCAGCAAGACCGGGATTTCCAGCTTGGCATCGGCGGCCAGAAAAGGCTGGGCAAGACCGTTGACCTTTTCGGCCAGCGCCAACGATGCGCCCGGCTTCTGCAGCGACTTGCCGTCCACGCCTTCAAGGGCGGTCGAGAGATTGAACTTTGCGTCCTGGGCAAGCAACGGCCGGATGATGCCGGTAAGGCTCCCCGCCACTAGCAGCGCCCGCCGTGATTTGATTGCCATGGGCTTTTCGTCTCCAACGATTACATCCGATCCCGCGCGGCCCTCAAATACTAAGGCTACATGGTTCCCGATAATATCACACATCCGGCCATCATATGCAACGCCCTCAAATTCACCCGGCGTCATGTCGGCCCGGTAGCGGTATGCGGACGACAACTGGCGCTTTTCGTCGTTCTCGATCCCCGTAATTGCCTTCCGTTCCCAGATCACGAGCGAATTGGTCAGGAATGTGCCGTTCATGGCTGCGTCCGTGCCGGTCGAGCCGACAACGAGATCTGGCCGATGGTCGTCCACTGTTACGGGTACGTGTTCGGACAGGACCGGCAGATTATTAAAGGTCGTGACGGCGGCGGCCAGTTCTTCCGGGTCGCGAAGGAGATTGTAAATTTTATCGGGCGCTAGACCCAACTCGCGCCACCGTGGAATTTCACGACCAAGGTACGGGCAGACATTGCCCTTACTGATATTGCTTGAGGCAACATGCAGTCGTCCGTCCGCGCAATAGCTGCGGTTAGACGTTTTGAAATCCATGGCAATCAAGATCATGTCAGTAGGCCTTCCAGCCAGTACCATCGCACTTTACGAACGTCTTATTGGGGCCGCCGCCAGCAGTAACAGGCTGGTTCCACACCGTGATAGCCGCGCTGGCATCGGTTATATATGCTTGAGTTCCTTCCGTCTGCGTGACGCAGGCGGGCAGAGACGCGTATGTCGTCGGTGTTAGGCGAACTCGTGCGGCACTAGCGGTATTTGAAAGGCTTAATGTTCCTCCAAAAACAACACCGCTTGCCCGGTCGATAACCAGCGGGCAAGTAATGAACGCGCCGCTATCCGCGTAGCTGCAGATTTGGTAATTCGATCCGGCGTTGGTCCCGAACGTCTCGGCCTCGCTGTTCGCCCCTGCTTCCCAACGCTTGACCAAAGCATTCGAGTTCGGCCCAGACGCAAAAGTCTGATACCGGGTGGTGCCGGGTTCTCCCGTGATAATAGCCGACTGTTGGGCCAGTGAATGGCCGTCGACGAACTGACCTGCGAACACGGGAAGTGCCGGCAAATTCCCGTCCAACAAGCACGAAAAGCATTCCCCGTTAAGGTACTGCCGAACACCGACAAAACCGTATCGCCATTTCGCGTCAATACCGGGACCGATGACATACGCGGCCGTGCAATCGTTAGCGTACTTGCAGACGGCAAAATATCCCAACTTTTGCTTAGGGGTTTGAAGTCCGCCGACCGAGCCGCGGTTGATAATATCGGTTTCGTAACCCATGCCTTGGCCATCCGCGCCAGCATGAAATTCGACAACGTTATTATTGCCCCAGATCCGATGCAACTGAGACGTCCCCGTGGCATGGCCTTGGCCTTCGATGCCTACGCAATCATAACTATCCAGACCACCTTCGTTACCGTCTTGCGTGACGCACCGGCCGTACATGGACGCAACTTCGTAATTGATACCCCCGCCGTGCCCGGTCGGCACGAATACCGACGAAAAAAGCGGAAACTCGTTGGCCCCTCCCACTCCGGTGCTGATTGGTGAGCCGCGGGCGGTCCGAAGTACTTGAATATCGGATGTTGCCGTGGTGATCGCGCCATCGGTCGTGGCGCCAGTACCGACGATTTGGGTACTGGTCACAATCGTATCCGTTGGCCGGGCTTGCTGCATCTGGCCGTTGTTGAGGACAAGGGGCTTGCGAATGGCTTGCGCAAAGACCGGACTGGCGACCAGCGAAACAGCAACGGCAAGTCCAACAACGAAACGCATCACAAAAGCACCCTTCCACGAAGAGAAAAGAAAACGCCAGTGTTCGGAATAGCCGTACCGAGCAACTGGACTATTTGGCCATCGCCACTTGGAGGCGTCTGGGTCCATCCGCCAGGAGTAGCGGCCGAAAGCCACACGTCGCCAACCACGCCTGCGACGTTCACCGCAATATTCGGGCCTTCCAAAATCACAACAGCTGTAGCGCCGTTTGCGGCATTGGCTAAAACAAACCCGTTCGCGTATTTCTGCGGATCGGTGGCTACGGCCTTGCGGACGCGAGCCGCACCAGCCGCCGCATAGACGTTGACGAACATCCCGGCGGTAAGCGCTTCGGTCGCTTGTACTGCAGCCCCGTTTAGAAAAGGTAGGAGATCCGGCAACGATGCAAGTGTCATAACCCCCGTTAAAGGGTCATATTCCAGACCGCCAGTACCGTTGATAGCGGCCCGGGCGGTACTCGTAACTCCGTCCGCCAGCGCCAGCAAGGCGTTTGTCGTTGATGCCTGAGACATCGCAACATCGCGAGAAGAACCCGGCTCCTGTACGATTGGCAAAGACGCGCCAGTAGCTACGATATCTTTTGCCAGTGCGGTAAAATTAAGCTCGACGTTGGCCGGGAAGCTGACCGCCGCGCCGCCGTTACTGGACAGGATGGGCGTTCTAACAAGCGTGCCGGACGACTGGGTGTAGGCGCCCGTGCCCACTTCGTACTGCGCGCCACTTTCGAGCGCATAGCTGTATGTCGCGCCGTCGATCAGAGCTTCCGCCCCGCGGTAAGCCTTGACTGCAGGACCGAGAAGAAAAGGGCCGACGCCACTCGACTGGACGACAACCTTGACGCGATCGACGAGTGTGGAGATGGAAGCCATGGCCCGCATGATAGCACGGCCAAAATAAAGAGGCCATACGCCCCTATCGGCTGTTCAGTTTCGGCAGCACTGGTACCGCAACACACCGGCAGTTGATCGCCTCGCCGGGCAGAACATGGCCTTCGCCATCCTCAAAATCATGCCCGGTCGCCAAGTCGAACACCTGGCCGGAAAATGCCACATGCTTGGGGCGAGGGGTCTTGCCGCCGGCCGAGTGGACCCATTTGGCTTGGGTGATCCCCAGTTCCAGCATGCGCGTACGGGCAAGGACGGCGGACGCCTTGTTGTTCTGATCGCGCGCAATGAAGGCGGCCCGGCGGTGCGTGACGCCTGTACGCGCCTCAAGCCGCTTGGTCAGATAGCCGAGATCCCGCCCGTTCTGCACGGACTGCATCAGATCGACCTTAACGTCCGTCAGGTACTTTTCGGAGATCGATTTAATCAGCGCGACATTTTCGTCGATCACGGCGGAATATGCCGCACGCATGGGCGCGGAAAGCTGGAATTTCACGGTAAATCCGGCGGCGCGCAGCTGGGTTTTAAGCACCCGGTCGACCCGGTTCTTGTGGTCCTTGGCGAACCACTCGGCCAGTTTGGGCGCCAGGTCGTCGAACTTATCGAGCCACCGAGCCGCCAACTTATCGAACGCGTCGTTCAAGACGCCATCCTGCGCCAGTTCGACCGTAGCGGGCGTGCCGCTGCGGTAGGCCGCGCGGGTCCAGTAGAGAACACTACGGGTCATTTCCTCGATCGCCGCATCCAACCGCTTTTGAAAGGCCGTTCGCGTCGCGGCGGATGGGCGGATGGGTGCCATGCGTCACAAGTAGCACGGAAGGCATGTTGCGCAAATAGGCGTTGACATGTCCGTCACTAGGGGTTAGGTGAGGGGGTAACAAGACGAGGGAGCAAATGATGCCACCGCGAATTTTCATAGGCCTACGCAACGGGCTACTCGCCAGCTTGGTCATGTGGGCCATTATTCTTGGGAGCGCGTTTTATGTCCTATAGTGAACGCAGTTACGCCGGCCCGGACATTGCGGGCAGAGTGTTCTCCGCCGAGCCAGCCGCTCACTGTGCGGCGCGCGATGAGTTCGACCGGTTGCGCCGGATTGATGCACGGATGGCTGACCGCCGGCGTGTGCGGAGGCTGGGTCGTGGCTGACGAACTTTTAATCGAAATGCGCTCGCGGGATGAGCGGCGTTTTGTGATCCAGTATCGCGTAGATCCGGTGGCTATTGACCGCCTGTCCGACCCGACCATGCTGGTGACGCTCTATGTCGGCTCGGAAAAAATCATTTTGACGAAACTTCAGTTATCCAAGCTATTACAGGCCGTCGATGCTGCGGCCCGCGGCAACCATTTAGGACCGTCAACATGACCAGCCCTTATCGTTACACATCATCCCGCGCGCACTACGACGTGACGGGCATCACCAAGTCCGGCTTGTCCTGGTCGGAGATCAACGGCCCGATCCGCCGGCGGCGCAACCGTGCGCTCGTCAAGCTGCTGGCCGGTGGTGCAGGGCTGACGGCACTGTTCCTCGCGGCCGGTGTTGTCGGGGCGATGGTATGATGGCAGGCCTGACCACAAGAGGAGAGACGCACCATGGCTGAGGATCGCAAGTTCAAGTTTGAGGGTGGCCGCTTTGTAAACCGTGTGAGCGGAGAGCCTATCCCTGACGATGAGCCCGTGATCATCTTCCGCGCCCGTGATCGGCATTCGGTGCGAGTGCTGGAGTTCTATCTCGGTCTTGCGGAGGATGACCACCACCGAGCCGCCATCATGGATCGTATCGAGGAGTTTGAGACCTACCGGAACAACAATCCGGGCAAGGTGAAGGAGCCCGGCATCACACGGCACATCGCGCTCAACTCTGACATTGCCCAGGGCACAAGAGGAGAGACGGCGTGAGCTATACCGTGTGTGCATGTGCCGCCGCTGAGTGTTTGCTCTACGGGTGCAAGAAAGCCCGACAAGTCTCACGTGCCTTGCCGTCTCCCGCGCCGCCCTTCTGGCCTGTGACACAACGCGGCTGCATCTGCCCGCCCACCAGTGAGCAAACCTGCCAGTCGCGGTTCTGCCCTCGCAAAGCCACCACCCCCAACGAAAGCACCCCACACCATGGCTGAGCAGAGCGGCAACAAACTATCGGGAGAGCATGTTATTTTTTACCGTGGCGAAATCTTTTACCCCGTCCAATTGTCGGGACTAAAAACGACAGACGAGGAAGTGCCCGACCATGTCGCACTCAATCCCGGCACAACCCGCGTCGAAACGCTTTCTGGACGTATTATTTGGCCCCCGGCTCGGACCCATTAGTTTCGTCGTCTTCTTCGACGTCCGGCGCCGGGTCGGACAAATCAACCCCGTAATACGGAGACGTCTGATCGTTCGCGATCCGCTGGCGGGTTTCCTCGTTGCTGACCACGCCAGCGGTCACATACGCCACGTCGGCCTCCGCGTCGGCCTTGCGAATGTCCGCGCGGTCCTTGTCGCTCATCTCCCACAGCGGCAGGAACTCAAAACCAATGGCCGGGTCGATCGCGCCGAATAGCGACAGCTGGATCAGGTCGATTACGAGCTTGAGTGGCCCCCGCACGTTCTTTTCCTGGTAGCTGTGCACGTCCGCGTAGAAATTACGCGTCTCACCGTCGTTCGTGGCGTTCAAGCCGGTTGGAGTGACCTGCAGATAGATGGACAAGGGAATGCGCGACACGGAGGCCATCTGCTCTTGCGCCTGGGCCTGCAGCGCGTCGAGACCCGACAAGGGCACAGCGATCGAGTCTAGCTCTTCCTGGTTCTTGTCGGTCAGCATGATACCGCGGTTGTCGCGCGTTAGCACGAACATGTCGGCCCGGTCGAACACAGCGCCGCCGTCAGCCCCCGACAGGGTGGACGACATGTCGGTCTTGAGGTTGAGGACCGAGTAGATATTGACCATATCCGATACGGCCTGCCGAGTGCGCAGCCAGTTGTCGACGTAGGGTTTCATCAGCTGCACCAGCGACTGGCCGCCGAAGGAATAACCCGGCTTGAGCATGTCGGAGACCGGCCGGCTGTTGATTGTGAGCAGACGACTATCCGCCACGCGGCGCCCGAACACGTACCACGATGCCGGCCGATAGAAGTCGTGACGCAAAGGGTTGCTCGTCTCGTATACGCCCGGCGAAACCCACATCGGCTCGACCAGCGTGAGGCGCTTGAGCGGTCGCTTTTGGTTGACCTTGGCCGGATCGACGAGAAGGGGGCTTTCCAGTTCCGTGCGACTGTCTGCGTCGCCGAAGTCGAGAAATATCTGGCCTCGGCCATACGCCTGGTCGTGAAAGAGCCATTCCTGGAAAATGTCACGGACATCAAGCCGTGCCAGTTCCGCCTCGATCTGCTTGCGCTTCTCGGCGGTCGGATCTTTTACGTTCTCGTCGACCACGCCGCCGGTAACCTTGATCCACTTGCGTACGGCATGCTCGGCCCAGATGTCGCAGGCATGGCGGTACTCGGCGCGCTGGATGAGCTCGGCCAGATACTGGTAGCCGAAGAAGCCTTGGCCTTCGTGGTAAAGTGCCTGTGCGGCCCAGCTGGCAATTTGCGCGGCCATGCTATTGCACGCGTCCAGCGCCATCTCGGGATTATCGGGCAGCACGCCGTCAAGTGGTTGGTAGGCCGCAAAGATCTTGTCGGCCGGCATATCGAGCGGGGAAGGGCGGGGCACCGCAGGCGTGCGGGCTTTGGTCTTGGCCGCCTCAGAAATGGCCATTGGTGCGCGAGGCTCTTCGCGAATGCCCGCTTCGGCCAGAGCGGCCTGTCGCGACAGTTTATAGCCGTTGCGTTCCATCTATGCGCGCCTCATTGCCTCAGGACTGATAACCATGCGGCGCCGGGCAGCGCCGAACAGCATCATAACGACGTCGGCCATGTTTGGCGACTTCGCTTTTCGACCGTCGACATCCGGCTTTTTATCCACAATCATTTTTCCCGTCCCGTTCGGCCCCCATGTCGGTTGGCTCAACTCCATCATGAGCTTGTTGCGCACCTTCGACGGGATCTTGCTTGATATGGAAATGAGGCGGTTCGGATCGTATTCGTAGCCCTCGATATTGCGGGCGCGCCACGTCTCGCGGAACCGGTACTGCAGTTCGCCCCACGACTGCGCCTTGAGGTTTTCGTAATAGTCGCCGTTCAGCCGTTTGGCGCCCGGATAGATTGGGCTGTCCTTCCGCTCGACCGCGCCGGACCCCCAGAACGGCACGACATTGACGAGGCGAGGAGGGCGCTGGGTCTTTACGCCTTCTTCCCGGCGCTTGAGGTTGATCTGCTGGGCGTCGCCGCGCATGTGGGCGCCCATGCCGTCCGCGTCGTAAAGCTGTTCGTCGAGGTCGAATTGGTCGCACAGCGCGAACGATCGCACGGCGGTGTTGTAGAGGTTCGAGCCCTTGCCGCTCCACTCTTCGATATGGTCGAGCAGAATGCCTTGCGCGGTTGCCCAGGCGCAATTGTCGATCCCTTCGTCCGCGATGTCCAGCGCGGCGCGCCGTTCGCCCCGTGCGTCCAGATGGAGCGCCAGATGGGCGTCGAGCGCGGCCTGGACGTGTTCTTGCGGAATGACCACGCCGTCCTTCGACGCATTGAAGTCCATGTCGACTTCCTGCGCCAGAACGACCGGGTCGAGCTCTTCTTTTTGCTTGGCGTACCACGCGTCATCCTTGCGGGGGTCGTCGCGCCAGTGGAACCGGAAAACCCGCCGTTCGTCCCAATTCATCACCTTTTCAGCGAAGGCATTATCCGACCCGCGCGGCGTGCTGACGAACTGGCGGCAGTTGGTCGTGGCGGACAGGGCGGCGTCCACGCTTTCCTGGTGCTGCACGCTGGCCGCCTCGTCGACGACATAGAGGGCGGTACGCGCGCCGCGGCCAATGTCGTCGCCCCCTTCGCCGGCGATCGTCGAGCCGTTGGGGAAGCTGATGAGCTTTTCGCGGCTCGACCACGCCCCCGTAAATTCTGGCGGCGCCATGGCGAGGAACTGTCGGGCCTTCCAAAAAATGCACTTGGGATCGCCCAGACTGTCCACTAGTTCGAGCTTCCGGCTCCCGAACCCGATCGCCATGTCGTCGTAAAACATGCACATGGTCGTGGTCATGGCGACGGACAGCCACGTAATCCCCATGTCGCGGGATTTGACAGTCGCGCCAGGCTCGCGGGATTTCCAGCGATCCATCAGCCAAACGCACCACTCGACTTGCCGCGGGAAGAGAATGAACGGGATGGTGACGGGTAGCCCGACTTCGACGTGCCGCGGGTCACTGGTCGTGCCCCAGTCATTGATGAAGCGCCAAGGCTCGTCGCGGTACACGCGCTTGAGGTGGCCGATCAGTTCGGGTTGTTCACGCAGGGCCATCAGGCGCCGCATGCGCGCCTTGATAATGGGGGCGTAGTCCGGCGCCCGCCAGTCGAAGTCGGCTAGTACGGGGTCGATCATAAGCCCCGGAATATCTGCACCAGCACCTGGTCGCCCCGGTAGATTTTAAGGCCGCTGCTCATCCAGCCATAGTAGGCCGCTGCAGCCGCTTGGTCGACCGTGACGACCTTGACGCCCGAAGCCATCGTAACGCAATCGCGGACGACCAGATCGCCCGTATCGGTCACATCGCCGGGCCGCATGTGCCCTTCGCCAGCCCATTTGCCCCGGGTCGGGCCGCGCGGGCCGTCAACCTCGCGCAACCAATATTCTGCAGTCGCGATCATAACCCGGCCGCCGCATTACGGATGCGCCGCACCGAACGGGGCGATCGATCCAACCGCCTAGCGATTTCCCGGACGGGGAGGCCTTTGTCGCACAGCCTAAGCAACTGGTTCCGCTCGTCTTCGGTAAACCTGAATTTGGCCAACTTAGGGGGAGGGCGGCGCCTCACGTACGGCAATTTGGGTGGCTGGGTCAGTTCCCGCCGGCGGTCGCGGACCATGGCTACCGGCATGAACAGCAGATCAGCCAGGGTCCGGTCGTCGCACTGGTCGAGCAGGATTATTTCATCCTCGCGGTGCGTAAAGATGGTCATGGGTGATCGCCCCCGACTTCCCAGCGCGCGCCGCATCTGCAAGCCATCTCGTCACCTTCGCGCCGGATGGCATGGCGCGGCACGACCCGGACGTATTTGCGAACCGACGCGTCGTAGTTCTTACGCATGAAAGCCTCCCTTATGGGTGGCCTTGGTTAGCGGGTAGTGACAGGGCCGTCAACGGAAATAACCCTGCCACGTCAGGAAGCCGATCGTCCACAGCACGTTGAGGCACAAGCTGATCTTGACCGATCCTCGACGCAGGCCGGAAAGCGCGGTCAGGGCGGATAGCCACGCGATGAACCAGGCCGACCATACGAACCCCGCCGTATATCCGCGCGGGGGCATGGTCGGCGCCAAGAATACGCCCAGCGCGAAAAAGACCAGCGCCAAGATAAGCATAATCATCGACAGGGCGAGCCGGGTCGGCGCGCTGTCACGCCACGTCACGACGCCGGCCGCCAGCTGGCCGCGGGTCGTCAGCAGCAAGTAGAACAGCGCATGACCGCCGGAAATAATGAACAGGCCGAGCAGCCAACGGGTA
>Ga0182217_1000052_pt1 | contig 16950 bp, 18 predicted proteins | sample G5R1MG_18_FD_128395 | JGI IMG/M metagenome (GOLD analysis project Ga0182217, IMG submission 128395) | Switchgrass phyllosphere microbial communities from Michigan, USA - G5R4_NF_03OCT2016_LD1 MG | ecosystem: Host-associated > Plants > Phyllosphere > Phylloplane/Leaf | place: USA: Michigan... | reverse complement strand
GCGATGCTCTGCGCAAGCCATAGCGCGTCCGTAATCGGCCCCGTGCCGGGGTAAGGCGTTACCTCAGGGCCTCTTAAATCTACTCCGGTTGCCATTAGATATTCACCTTTAAGAAGCGTTGATTTGCCAGCAGGAACGGCCCGCCGTCCACATCCCCCAGGTCGTCGCGGTTGCCCGCCCCCAGGAAGCCCCGGGCTTCGAGCGTGGCGGTGCCCTTGCCGAGCGTGTAGCGCTCGACTGGCTCGTAGTCGTAAGCTCCTTCGAGCACCACCCGTAAGTCGTCCACCTTTACAAAGTCGTGCTTGAAGGCCACGAACAATACCTCGTGCAGCCAGTCCGGCAGCAGCAGCGTTTCTAGCTCGATATGCCGGTACGCGCTGGCGGCCAATAGCTCGAGTTCGCTGTTGTCGTTGCGCAGCACGGTGGTCTCGCCCGCCGGCCGCCGCCGGAAAAAGCGGCCCACTACCCGCTGCCGGTTCACAAGCCCACTGGAGTAGTCGAGCCCCCAGGCATTGTCGAAATTGCGGTAGGTAATGAGCTTGGTGTACGGGTGCACGCTCGCCACGTCGATGGGCTCCGAAATAGCCACGGCGGTGCCGTAGTCATCATCCCGTGCGTAAATCCGGCTGTCGTAGCAGCCTACTGCTACCTGTTCGAAGGGAACCACGAATTGGTACGTGTCGTAGGCCTGCACCGTGTAGGTGGTGCGCACACTCCCATCGAGGCGCACCGTGCCGGGGAATGCCTTTTCTACCACGAGATACGGCACGGCCGCCGCTACGTCTTCCAGTACGTTGCGGATGGGGTAGGTGCCATCGAGCACCGTGCCCGTTCCGGCGATGGTGATGCGCTGGCCCGCCTCAAAAGGCAGCGGGAGCACGTCGGCATTGAAGTAGATGCGCGTGCGGCCGGCGGGGTCTTTCTTGAAATAGGCCTCAAATTCCGCCTCTATGCCCTGCCCTTGCTGCACGCGCACACCCGGCACAGTCAGGGCAACCGCTGCCCCCGGCTGGCGGCGTAGCTCCAGCACGGGGGTGCCTGCGTAGTTACTCTGACACTGCAAGACAAGCGTATCCCCTTGCTCTACCTTCTGGCAATAGCCAGGGTTGGCGTAGTCGAGCGGCTGCTCGCTGGCCAGTAGCACGTTGTCGAAGTCCGGCCGGGTAATAGAGCCGGGGATAACGTAGCGCAGGCTCTGCATGGGCGGCACCTCGAAGTGGGCGGGCGGGCGCACCACGGGAGCGTATTCGCAACTCCCGTCGTCTTCCGTAGCGCTGGGGTTGTAGTTGGTCGCCTTCCGGTCCGTGCAGCCGCGCACCACGGGAGCCACGTAAGGCGCTACCGTAACGGAGGTTTGCAGCTGCAATTCGGGGACGCTGGCATCTACTAGCTTTAGCGTGTAGGTACCGGCCGGGACGTTGAGAAAGTCCGCCTGTAATTGCCCGTCTACCGGCTGGAGTCGCAGCGATAGGTTCAGCTCGACAAGCAGCGCATCGAGCGGCGAGCGCCCACCGTGCGCCCCCACCCGGACTGAGCCCCCGCTCGTGGCCGTGGCGGCTGTAGGCGTGGCGTAGTCGAGCGTAAGCGGGTCGGTTGCGCAGGCGAAGGTGTAGCGCCGCGTGCCACTCACATCCGCGTCGTTTTCGTCGTAGACGCGTAGCGAGTAGGAGCCGTTGGGCTGCGGGGTGAGCGAGGTAGGCAGGCCTTTGGTACTGAGGCTGCCCTCGTCCACAATCTCCCCGCTGCTGTCGGTGACCTCGTAGCTGTAGAACTTATCCCCCCCGGCCCCCAGGCCGGTGATGGTGTAGACCCCCCCGGCGGCGGTGCAGGCTTGCGTCGCTTGAATCGTGAGGCCCATTAGGAAGGAATGCGTAAGAGGGTGAAGGAGGCTTGCCCACTGGCGGGCTCGCACTCCATTTTGAGCAGGTAGCCCCGCTTGCGAGTACCTGAGCGGTCCAGAAAGGACACCTGCCCGTAGGGGCTGCGGGCCAGCGCCCTGACCTGATGCCGACGCAGCTTGGCGGTAAACTCGTAAGTTTCGGCGACGAAGCGCGGCCCGTCTAGTTCGCTCAGCGGTACATCGGCGTGCTCATCGACCGGCTCGCTCTCGGCCAGGAGTTGCGTGACGAGCTTATCATTGCCCTGCACTTCGCCCCGCAGTAATTTCTTGCCTGCCGCTACCTGCGGGGCGAGCCCCGCACGCAACCAAGCTCCATGCCGACGTACCATGCGGCCAGGGGAGTCTTCCAAGTTGTAAGTAGACTTGCGAGCAAGTATGCCAGAGACACCACTAAAGGCTTCGTCCTTCGCCGTCACGAGTTGCCCCAGCTGCCGGCGCAGCCGAATAAGAAATAGCTCCTGGTCGGCCTGCCCCTCCTTGTTGGTGCCCAGCACGTACTGCTGCCGGCGGGTTTCCTCAATGAGGTAGCCCGCTGTGTTGGCCTCGCTCAGGATGGAATAGGTAGCTTTCTGCTGCGTGAGCGGCGTGGTATAGGCCCGCTGCCCGTTCGGCTCATCCAGGCCTACCTGCGCGCCGCTCTGCCAGTGCTGATACCCCACCTCTACCTGGCTGTACTGCAAGGACGGATAGGGGGCTTTTACGAGCCCGCTCACCGTGCCGAGCGCCACCACTTCCGTGTCCTGGAAAAAGAAGCTACGGGGCTCGATGCGCAGCGTGGGCTTGCCGTTGCGCTGCTCAATGCCGGCTCCCAAGCAGTCGATGGCATCGAGGCTGTTGTAGAGTGATTGAAACGAGGCTGTTAGCGGCTTGCGCGGGTCGGTGTCGTTGGTGCCGCGAACGACAGCATCGATAGGCAGTGGGAAGCCCCGCAGGCCAAAGCCGTTGGTCAGCAACCGAAGCGCCCCGGGGCCATCTTGGGCGTAAGCAGGCAGGCAGTCGGGACGGCCGTAGTACTCCGAGTAGAAGCCCATTTGCCCGTCCGTCATGCTCTCCACCATGCGCTTTAAGGCCTCGTGCACGTAGAGGCCCCGACAGGGGGTTTCAGCCGTGGTCGATTCGGCCGTGATGCGCAGGTAGGAGCCCGCCTTCATCTTGGCCGAAATAGTAGCTTGGTAGGGGTCTGGCGCGTTGCGCGTCAAGTCGTGTACCCAATAGGTGGCAAACAGATATATCGCGTCACCCTTAACTAGCGTGTAGGTGTGCTGCTGGGCCGGGATGATGATATCTCCTTCGTAATCGCCATCGAGCCCATCCACGTAGAGGTCATCCAGTAGACGGACTTCCTGGCTGCCGTTTGCCGAAACGATGCGCAGGTAAAACTTTGCGTCTACCTTCTTAAACTGGCGCATAAAGAGCGCCTGCCCGGTGTGCGCCTCAACGCGGGCACGAATGGCGAAATCCAGCGTGAACGGCCCGCCTTCGTTGGTTCGGTAGATGGGAGTGGCGTCTTTGGCTTCCCCCGCCGCAAAGCCGCCGCCAAACGGTTGCAAGCCCAGGTCGTTCACGCCTTGCTTGCTGAAGCCGAAGTAGAGAATCTGCTCGTGGCTGGCGTCGTCGTTGTCGCCGTACATGAGTCCATCCGAAAGCTGTAAATCAGCCTCCTGGGTGGCCTCGTACTTGAGGCGCAGCACCTGGGAGTGCAGCTGCACTGTGGCGGGCGAGAGAGCCGGCAGAATGACCCCGCCGATGGAGGTGGCGTAGAGTGTGCTGGGCAATAGGTCGATGGCCACATCAGCACGGTTTTTAAGGCCGATAGCGCCGCCCAACTCCCGCAGGTTAGCCTGCACGCCCCGCTCCGAACTTCTATACGTGGTGAAGTCTATTTGTCCTCGGTAGACGAGTGTATTAACATGGTTATTAGGGTCTTTCTCGAAAACGTTCAGCACGGCAATTGCCTCGATGCCCTGCCCCGCAATCGTTGTCCCTTCGGCATCCGTACCGCCCTCGTAGAGGGTGCGCAAGTAGGCCCCGCCTTCTTTCCAGAAGGTGAGGTCGCTGGTCATCGAGAACTCTGTACCCCAATTCGTTTGGCTCCGCTCCGACTGATACTTCATCCCTGCCCACCCATCGGGGGCGGTTGGCATCTGGAGTGATTCCAGCAGGTCAGAAGTTAGGAGAAATTGGAGACTCATCTTCGCGGCAGTTGCGTGCTGCGAAGATAGTTGGTTAGTTGTTATTTATGGCATAAAAGTTAAAGTAATGCTTTAAATTTGTCCATGTCTTACTTTCAGCAAAAGCCCTTCGATGGCCGCCCGTTTGATAGCGAAGCCTTCGCTAAGCACGCCCAGCTAGTTTATGGGGATGCCTACTATTATGGGTTGGTGCGCTACGTCGCAATGGACAGGCCCGTAGATATTGTGTGTAGGATACACGGGGGCTTCGCGCAGACACCCGACGAGCATTTGGTAGGTGCTGGGTGCCCCAGGTGCCAGGGCAACTAAAAAGCCCCACCGTTGCGGGCGGGGCTGGGGTTACAGGGGGAATATTTCTAGGATTTCTTCGCAGCTTGAGAAGCATTCAGTATGCCCAAGAAACTCAATCTTTGGCTTATACTTCAGCCGCTTAAACTGCTTTAAAATGCTTTTCTCCAAGTTGTAAACGTGGGCCGCGTCCTGTGATTGATAAGTTTTTACAACCTCATATTTATAAGGCATATCACAACTGCTAAAGCGCTTTTTTAAAGTCAAAAGCGTTATGCCAACCTTGTAGAACTCCTCCCCATCAATGTAGCAGCGAACCAAGTAGAGGGTTGCTGGCCGCCCGTTTTGAATGGCAACCCAGCTAGACCTATCCCACCCTAGCCCGTTTTCAGCCCTAGCTGCAACGGCGCATTTTTTGCAGCCAGCCTTACCGTGAATATGGTTGATAGGCATTTGCTTGAACTCGCCGTGCTCCGGGCAAATAATTGTCACCTTGTCTAGTAGAGTGCCAAGGGAAACATGCGAATAGCCGTACTTGTCGCCATGTACTTCGTGGGCTTGGGCCAAGAAGTGCTCTAGCGTTATCCTATTGCCCGCCCCCATCGTCTCAAATCCACACGTGGGGCAATTATTGCCTTTCAAATGCTGGTCGGGGCGCTGCATAAAAGGCCCATGCACTCGGCAAGTAATCAATACTTTAGACTTATTGAGAGTATACACAGCCTGCGAATAGTCGTACCTGTCGCCATGTACTTGGTGGGCGCGGGCTATGAATGACTGGGTAGTCATAGTAGTAGCAGCAATCGCGCACTTGGGGCAGCCTGCTTTACTATGTATATGGCCAGCGGGCCTCTGCGAAAATCCCCCGTGGCTCAAGCAAATAATTTTAACCGGCTTACTATTGCTCTTGTAGTCAACCTGTGAATAGTCGTACTTATCTCCGTGCACTTCGCGCGCACGAACTATAAAGTCAGCCAAAGGCATCTTTGTCTTTGCCTTCATCGCTTCAAGCCCGCACTTTATGCAGCCACTCCCTTGTGTATGGCTGTTGGCTGTTTGCTCAAAGTCGCCATGCGCTGGGCAGATGATTTTTACCTTTCGGGCATCACCCTGATACACCACCTGCGAGTAATCGTAGTGGCTTCCGTGAACTGCTACTGCTTTCGCTATAAATTCTTCCTGCGTGAGTCGCCTAGGCATAACTAATTCACATAAATACGTTGAAAGGAGAAATCACGGGGCGCGAGTGCCTCACCCAGCACGCTCTGCACAAGGTCTTTGTGCGTAGCTTTCAGGCCCAGCGAGAGGGCCAACCGACGAGGCAGGGGGCACGGTTTGGCTGGGGAATGGAAGGGCAATAGGGGGCCAGTAACTGACTTTACGCCAGTTGGGGTATGAAAAAGTAACATGGGCGGTTTGCCCGCCTGCCAGAAATTGCCGTACATTTGGGCGTGAATAAGGGGTTGACGCAAAACCTCAGATTCTTCCAGGGCCATCCGTTGCAACCGGATGGCCCTTTCTTTTTTGCCTGAGTGTCCCGCTTAGGACAACACAAAGATACATGTTATTTACATGTATGCAAGTTGTTTGCTGGGAAATTTCATGTACATTTGGAACATGAATGACACTCCTACTCGCAAGCCGCAGATAACGGTTGCCCTTGAGGCTGAAGAAAAAACGCTAATAGAAAAGGTTGCTGCAAAGCGCGGCGTAAGCGTTTCGGCCCTAATTAAGCTCTTGTGCTTTGACGAGGCCCGCCGCCTAGGTGTAGAATAATCTCTATCTTGGGCGCATGAGAACCGCCCTAGCCGCCCTGCTTCTTTTGCCCCTCTCGTGTTATGCTCAAAACTTCAAAGAGCTTGACCAAAAAAACGGGTTTCGCGACTTGCTCTTTGGGGCCGACACATCGGCGCTAGCTCCAAGAGAGCGGCAGCCTACTAAAAATCCCGATGTGAGGATTTATAGCAGGCCAACGGACGAGCTAAAGGTGGGCGGCGCAGAGCTAGCCGATATCTATTATTTCTTTTATAAAGGCAAGCTGTCGGATGTTATTATCCACACAAAAGGCATAGGCAATAGCAGGGCGCTGCTCGAAGCATTAGAGGCTGCGTTTGGTCGCGGCATACAGCGAAATAGATACCTGAAAGACTATAGCTGGCCAGGCAAAGTAGTTTCTATGAACTACGATGAAAATAGCCTGAGCAATGATGCGACTGTCTTTATAAGTAGCCGTGCGATAAATAGGCAGCAACAGGACGACGAAGCGGCGGCGGCCAAAGCAGCAAAAAAAGACCTTTAAAAAGTCTTGTCCCCGCCTAGCCGTTGCGAGCGATAGCGGGTGATGTTGTTCGAGGTTTGCACATCGGCATCGCTGCCCCGGTGAACGTTCACGGTGGTAGGCTTGAACTTGCGCAGGGCAGCAGCTATTTCAGCTTGCCCCTTTGCCAAGGAATCAAGCCCTTGTGACTGCTGAGCTTCGCGGCTTTCACGGGCTTTTTCGGCAGCTCCGCTAAACGCTTGGGCTACGCGCATGGGCTGCTGGGCGTCTGAGTGGCGTAGCCCCACCTTTGCCAACGCCTCGCTAGTTTCGGTGGCTGTTAAAACATCGTCTCCCGCTCCCAGGTATCGCAGAGTAGGCTTAGCCTCGTAAGTATAGCGGCCTGTCTTTTTCTCGTGAACAAGCTCCGGCCCCCTATCACCCACAATAGCCCATTCAGCGGGGCCGCCTTTGCGACCTTTAAAATACTGAGGGGGCAATGGCTTGGTCAGAACTACGGCCGCTTGCACTGCGCCAATGGCTAGGTCACCTAGAACGGCTGGCAACGAGCCGACGAAGCCATACCTAGCCACATCCTTTGCTACTGCCGTGGCTACGCTGATGGCAATTGAGTATAGCGCCGCATCGCGCTCAGCTACTGCCCTTTCAAAGGCAATGCGCCTCAGCTCTTTTTGATGGGCTTTTTCAATTGCCTCCCTTAATTCCTTATTCTCACCTGCTGCCGCTAGGGAATTGTCATAGCTTGCTTGCTCGTTTTGGGCTTGGGCATCAAGGAAATTGGATTTGACCTGAAAAAAGCTAGCCTCGGCAAACTGAGTGTACTGTCCAACTTTATCAATAAGCGCAATCCGCCTTGCTGTTAAAGCGTCTTGGTCATCAAGTAGGTCTTGGTTAGCCTTTTTTTGGTCTTCAAGGTTGGCCTTGTGAAACTCCTTGTCAAGCGCAAGTATTTTATCATTGGCCTCTTTTCTAGAGGCGCGGCGGCGGGCATCAAACTGATTCTGCGAGATTTCGCGCCTAGCCAGCGCCCCAATAAGGTTCTTTTCGCTGGCTGACTCAGCATCCTTGATTTTGGTCAGCTCACCTTCGTAGGTTCGGGTGCGCTCCTTGATATCCCGCTCTAGCTTGTCAAAATCGACACTATTCACCTTGAACTCCAGCGGCTCCACCTTACCCTGCCGCTCGCCAGCCTCCCGGTTGATTTCCTCAATTTTGCGGTTTTTTTGCCGCTCTATTTCAACACTACGCGCTGCGTACTGCCCTTGAATGTCTTCAAGTTCCTTTTGAGTAATCTTCTTTTTCTTGCTCTGCCGGATGCGGTCATTCTCCGCCACTTCTAGCTTCTCGGTGGCTTCAGCCCGGGCAATCTTGATGCGGATGGCTGTCCCTGTGCGCTCTAACTGCACGGCCAAATCCTCGGAGCCGCGCACCCGCTCCGCAAACAGCTCGGGCGTAAGCTGCTTGTCTTGGAAAAGCTTGCCCTGCTCGGCTTGGTACTTGCGCAACTCAGCCAGGCGCGTCTGGTTATCAGCCAGTTCATCCCGCAGGCTGCTAGCGCGGTTTTTAGCCCGCTCCTGCGCCGTGCGGTCAAGCTGTAACTCCGCCGCCTCTGCCTCTTCCGAAGCGCCCGCACTGTCCTCTTTGGCCTTCGTATTGGTCCCCTCTAGCTTGGCCAGCGCAGCCAGGTTGTTGGCCCGGTAGCGCTCTTTGTCGGTTATTTCCTGCGTGGCTTTCGCCAGGCGCGTAGCGGCGGCAATGGCGGGCTCTAATTCGGGATTGGCTGACTTGCCCGTAAGCGGGCGGTTGGCATCCAATCGGGCCTGGGCAATCTGTTTGGCCTGGGCCAGCTGGGCGGCACTCAGCGCCGTGGCTTGCACGGCTAGCGCGTCCTGCGCCCGGGCGGCCTTGAGGCTGGCCTCGTTGATTTGGGCGGTGAAGTCGCTGATGCCCGTGCGCAGTTGGTCCTTGACTTGCTCGAACTGCGTCCGGCGGCCGTCGATTTCCTGCTGAATCTGCTCCACAGTGCCCTTGCCCAGCCGTGCCCGCAGGTCGGCCAGCTCCTTTTCCTGCGCTCCCGTACGGTTGGGCACGCCATCGAGCTTAGTGTAGCTATCCAGAAGCTCCTGCTGTGCGTCGGCGGTTTTGCGCAACGCCTGCGCGTGGGTGACGAGGCCCACCGTGTAGTCTTCCAACGGGGGTTTGGAAAGGCCCAGCTTCTGGCCGATGTAGGCGATGCCGTCCCCAATTTTCTCGAAAGGGAAAGCCACGAGCTTAATCATCTCCGCTTCCACGTCGATGAGAAACTTGAGTACATTGCCCCCGGTACCGCTCGTAAAGAAGTTCTTGACTGCGTTGGTGTTCTTATCGACGCTGCCGGCCAGCGTATCCGTATTCACGGCTGCTTCGGCTGCCAGAGAAGTAGCGTCGCGCAGTTGGTCGTTGGCCGTCTTCTGCCGCTCGGCGAATAGCTCCGTATTCTGCGAGAGGGTAATAATGGCGTTCTTGGCTTCTCCGCTTTGCAGCTTGAGCGTAGCCAGCAGCCGCGCTTGGTCGGTGGTGCTCTTGCCGCCTTCCTTGAGGCCCCGCAGGAACACCTGAATGGCTTGGTTGAAGTCGGTATTTACGAGGCGTGTGAACTCCTTGAGCGTAAGCGCGGGGTTGGCCAGCTTGGCAATTTCGTACGCCTCCTTGGTTTTGGTGGTGAGCGTGCCAAAGAAGCGGTTGAGCGCCGTGCCCGCCACCTCGCTCGTGCTGCCAGTTTCCTGAAGCACGGCGGCGTAGGCCAGCACGTTCTTGAGCCCCACCCCAGTGGAGGAAGCAATTGCGCCCACGCGGGTAGCCACATCGGTCAGGAACGGTGCCGTAGCAGCGCCTTCGGCTCCTAGTTGGTTGACTGCTGAGCCGATGGCCAGGATGTTCTGCGCCGCATCGCCCCCTAGCTCCTTGCGAAACACGAAAGAGATTTTACCCAGCGTCTCGGCAATTTCTTCCGCCCCTCCATTGAAGTCATTGCCCAGCGCCTGCACGGCGGTATCGATGGCCTTGGTGAACTCCAATAGGTCGCGCTTGGCTACCCCCAACTGCCCGCCCACGCTGGCGATTTTCAACAGGCCCGCCAGGGAGGTAGGGGTATCCAGCTCCTTGAGCGATTGGGCCAGGCGCTCGGCTTCGTCGGCCGTGAGCCCGGTCGTCTTGCGCACTTCGGCCAGGTCGCGGGAGTACTGCACGTTGGCCTCGAACACCGCCTGCACGCCATTGGCCAGCGCCTGTAAGCCAACGGCTCCTACGGCCAGTTGTGTCACGTACCCTTTCAGCCCCTCCTTGGTAAAGCCTAGCTGCTCGGTGAGGCCGCCGGTGGTATCGGCGGCCTTGGTTTGCGCGGCGGCTACCTCATCGATTTCCTTCTTGGTCTTCTGAATCTGGAAGCCTAGTACCTGAAACTCCTTCGATTCTTCCCCGGCTGTCTTCGCTACTTGCAGCTGCTCCTTTTCGAGGCGCACGAGGTTAGTTACGAGCGGCTGAATGGCCGACGTGACCCCGTTTATCTTGGCTTCGGCCTGCTCGTAGGAGAGGCCCATGTTGGCGGCGGCTTTCTGCGCGGCAGTCTGGAAGCCGGTAATCCGCATCTGCTGCCGCGCAGCTTCGGCGCTCCCCTCAGCTAGCCCAGCCTGTGCGGCGCGGGCCTTGGCTAGCTCCGCAATGAGGCCGCTGAAGCTCTGCGCATAGTTGCCGACGTTGCGAAAGTTGCGGTTGGTGGCCTCGTCAAAATCCTTTAGCGTCTGCGTGTTGTCGTAAATCTGCTTTTTGAGCTTCAACGCCTCCTGGCTGCCGCTTAGCAAGCCGCCTTCCAGCGCGTGCAGGCTGGCTAGCAGCTTGTTATTCTCGATAACGAGCGCGTCATACGAGCCTTTGGCAGCCGTGAACTCGCTGTTGGCACCCCGTAGCGCCTTCGATAGCTGCGCGGTCTCCTGGGTGGTTTGCCGAATGGCGGCGGCGGCTTTGCGCTGCCCTTCTACATCCTGGGCTAGGGCGGCGGCGCGCAGGGCGTCCTTTTGCTTGGCTAGCTCGCTGGTGTACTGCTTGGCTGTGTCGGTCAGGCCGCGCTGCACGGTGGCTTGCGCGACCTGGGTGGCTTGATAGTCAGCGCGCCGCCTAAGCAGGTCGCCTAACTGCTTTGATAGCTCATTGAGGGCGGCTAGCTCTTCTTTAGGCACGAGCCCCAGCCCTTTAGCGGCCGTGGCGCGGATGGCGCGGATGGACTCATCAATTGAGGCAAAGCCAGTTTTAATGCGCCCCGAATCATCGGCAACGCTTTTGCTCAAATCAGAAATATCCTTCCTGAGGCTGCGCAGGGAGCGCGCCGCCACCTTCAGCGCCTCCTCGCCCCCAATGTAGTTGCCGAAATCAATCGGTTTGCCACTGCCGCCGGATGCTTCTGCCATGATACCTGAGCCCTAGTAGGCTACGCGGGCAAAGTTAAAGCATTACTTTAAACTAAGCTACTTACTGCGCTTCTTTTCAAGGTGGGCCAGTCGGTAAGTGTAGTTGTACACCGAAATGCCCTCCGTGCGGTGCCCAGCGTGCTCTAACTCTGCAAATCCTTCCGCAAAGGAGCGTTCCAGCTTGAGCAACGCATTCTGGCTATCCTGGGGGTGTAGCGAGTCTTTGGGAGCCAATAAATCCAGCAAGGCGCGGCTTATTTCGGCCAGCGGGCCTTCAAATTGTGCTGGCTCATCGGCCAGTGCCTGGTCGCATTGCAGTAGCAGTAAGTCGCGGCGATGCTCCAGCAGCAAGTCTGGCCCGCTGTTGAAGCGGCCAGGGAAAGCAAGAGTCAGTTGCGCTTGAAGTTTTTTTTTGACTCACTCACGGCCTCCTCAAGTGCCGCCTGCGTTATGCCAGTAGCCAAGATGGCAGCAGCCGTAGCCTTTAGCCCCGACTCGCTGGCGTCGGCGCACACTTTACCGTTGATACTCACCACCAACGGAGCTAAAGTAGCGGCTTGCAGATGTTCGCCAGCCATGAGCGCGTCAAGGCCCAGCAGCAGGTTGTTGTATTCGGTAGCAAGCGCTGGCAGGGTGTCCGCCTTCATGAACATGCCTAGGCGGGCTAAATGGCTGTCAGCATCGTAGATGTCCGTGCCTAGCCCATTCTCCCGCGCCCAAGCTTGATTGAATAGCAAGTAGCGGGTAGCGCTCAGGTCACGGATAGAGTCGTGCAGCACAATGAGGCCGCGGGGGGTGGTGACGGTCATACGATAACCTCCGCAGAGGTGTGCTTAGCGTCTTCTTCTTCGGCTCTCAGGCGGGCATGAATAGCCAGCACCCCCGTATCATCTCGCTCGCAAGCGTCAAGGCGTTGCTGCTCAAAAAAGTCTTCGGGCAAGTAAACGACGCCCACTACTTTGCCATACTGGCATTCTGCTGTACATTCCATGGCGCTAATTTACAAGTAAATGCCGGTTTTATCAGGGTTGAAGAAGCCCAGCACGAGCCGCTTGGTCAGGTGGGGGTGCACGGCCCCACAGGGGCACTTAGTCAGGCGCACGCCGCGCAGGGCGTAAAGCGGCTGCTCTGTTTTGCAGTTCCAGCAGGGGCCGGTAGTTAGCTTGGGCTTTTTCATAGGAGACTTCGGGGTAGATTGAGCTGAGGCAATGCCAAGCAGTGGGCGGTAAGCCTCGCGGATTTTATCGGCTTCTCTTTTGGCCGCCTCGGGGTCAAGCTTGATAAGTAGCCGAAAGGCCATGTCTTGTGCGTTGGTCATAGGAGAATGAGAATTTCGGATAAGACAGCGACGCAAAAGGGTACTGCGAGGGCCCACCACCCGACTGGGGTGAAGCAGGCCGCTAGGATGGCCACAGGCAGGCCCGGCAGCCAAAAAGCCGTACACAGGATGCACGAGCCGGTGGGCTTTTGAGGCAGCCACCTGGGGCGGTAGATAAGCCAGGCTTGCCAGGGCTCGCGCAGGAAGTCGAGCAGCCCGCCCAGCCGCGCCGCCCGCACGAGGCAGGCCAGCAGCAGGGCAGTTAAGAGCGAGATAGTTAGCGCGTGCTGCATAACTAAGTCCTGGGTGGTGGCAGCCGCGTAAAGGGCGCATCGCAAGGTCGGTATTTCTGCCTGACCGTGAACGGGATGCGAAAGCCCGCATGTGGCCACATCAGCAGCTGCTGCCGCTCTGGGGGAAAGGCGTAGCGCTGGAAGATGCGCTCGCTGCGCTGCTCCACTTCGCCGGGGGTGATAAGGCCGGCCAGCCCATCGGGTGAGTGCAGCAGCCCCCGCGTGAGCACGTCGAGGGCTAGCTCACTGCTGAAGTCGTAGCCCCGCAACGGGTCGATTAGGGGCAGGTTCAGCCAGCACACGAGGCCCAGCGGGTGTACATAGTCGCCGGCCAGGTGCAGACTGTCGCTCCATTCAAGTGTACTAGGCCCGTCACGCTCAAAGAACAGCAGGGTGGCTAGCGAGTCGTCGGGGTACAAGTCGCGGTGGTAGACGGTGCCGTTTTGCTCGTAGAGCTGCGGCATCTTCGTTTTGTCCTTTAGCACGCCCGTTTGCACGAGGCCGTAGGCGTTATCCAGCCAGGGCAAGGCCGTGGCAAAGTGGGCTAGCAGGGTTTCAACGGGGGCCTGGGCTAGCTGGGGGTTGGGGATGGGGGCTAGCATCTTAGTTGCGGCTAAATAGCAAGGCGGGGGTGCTGGCCTCGAAATCCTCCCACTGCTGCATGGCCGCAAAATGCGCCTCCAGAGTACCTAGCGCGAAGAACTCGCCGTGATTGGTGATGAAGTAGGTGCGCGGCGCATCGTACTCCCACTTGGCGCCCCCATCATCTTCTAGGCTCAGTACATTGCGCCAGTCCAGCACGGCCTGCGCAGTCAGGATTTCATTGGTGGCATCCACCATAAATACCTTGGTCAGGCAAAAAAGCGGGCTCATAGCTCCATGTGCTGAACAACCACCTGCCGTACTTCGGGCTCAATGGTCGTGGTGATGAAATCGATTATATCCGCTTCCCGCACCCCGTACAGCTCACCGTAGCTTTTGAGTAGCTTGGCGGCTTTGGGGTCAATGTTTTCTATCTCAAATAGCAGGCTGCCCAAGTAGGGCAGCCGGAAGCTGTTGTAGTACTCGCTCGTGAAATTCAAGTCCTTAACCGCCGTTTGCTTGCCGTATTTGGCCCGGTAGCGGGCGTAGGCGGGGGAGTACCCACCCGCATCTACCGGGCTACCATCGGGGCGCTGGCCTTTTGCCAGGTAGGCCCGGTTGGCATCGAGTAGCTGGTCCCCGAAGGTTTGCACGAGGCCCACCACGGCTTGCCGTACGGCTAGGGGCAGGGTGTCGAGGCGGGCGGCTATGGCTTCGATGGGGTCGCTAGGCATTGGGTGGCGGTGGGGGTAGGTGCCGCCAATACTTGGGCTGATTGTGCTTTAGAAACTTCTGTTCGCCAGCATCATACTCTGCTATGTCTTGGCTAGGCATAACCCCGCCAGTACAGTTGCCATATACCAAGTAAAAGCCATTTCCTGAAGGCTTGCGGTCTGGGAAGGCAAACCATCCAACCGCAGGCGTAGCCCCTACTGCGTCATCATCCGGCTTGAGCGAATCCGCAAGTGCGTTGGCATAGCCGCGGGCTTCGTCATACTCACTCTTAGCCCTGGCATATCCTTTTTTATCGCCTAGGGCGAGGGCATCCATTGCACGGTCTGCGCAGCTTGATTTATGCCCGCGCGCATTCACAAGCGCTTCGTGTATAAGCTTTTCACTCTTCATACTACCCTCTGGTTAAGCTCCCCACAGAGAGCAGTGAAGGCTTGGCCGGCGGCCCGCAAGCCGCATCCAAGCCGGATAAATCCAGCGTGAGCTTCCGTAGCAGCGACGGGTATACCTCATCGGTGCCCGGCACCTTGCCCCCGTAGAGCTTCGCCTGCGCCACGAACAGCCCCCGCAGCGCATCGGCCTGCACATCCTGCCGCCCCGTTACACTGGTGACGTTGGGGCTGCTGCCGATGGCCTCGAACAGGCGCACGGCCAGCGCCATCTGCACGGCTTCGGCTAAGCGGTTCTGGTTGTCGGCGCTTTTGAGGGCCGTGGCCACGTCACAGTAGCTGAAAAACTCCAGGTTCAGGCCGTAGCCCTGGGGTTCGGTGCTGACGTGTGCGGGGTCGAACAGCGTGCGGTCGGCTTCCAGGGCCAGCGCGGGCACGGAGAACGCCTGAGCGCGCACGTACTGACTCCACTTGGTAAACGGGTCATCGGCACAGCCACAGGGGCCGATGGGGGCCTGAATGGCCCGGATGCCCAGCGGTAAATCATCTTCGTAGTACCCCAGCCAGTAGGTGCCGCCACTGGCTAGCGTGATGCCCTCCAAAGGCAGCGGGTAGGGGAAGTTGGGCTTGTTGCCCGGGCTGATAACCAACTCGTGCAGCGGCTCGGGCTGGCTATCGGTGTAGATGTACAGAGGTAGCGGCTCCGTGAGCGCCCCATCCAACTGAATGCTCATCGACGGGATGAAGAACGCGATGCCGGGCTTCTGGAAGGGCCGCAGCTGCACCCCGACAAAGCGGCTCAGCTTATTGATGGTATCGACCCGGTTGCCGGGGTTCTTTATCATGCGCAGGCCCACGGGGGTGCTGTCGGCACTCAGGCCGCCGGATAGCAGCACCTTGCCATCTAGTTGCTGGGCGCTCGTGAGCGCGCCCACGAGGCGGATAAGCGCATCCTTGGTAAGGCGGGTGAGCCAGGCATCCAGTGCTTCGCCACGGGGCGCAATGTGGGCCAGCACGTCCAAGCTCAATAGCTCGTCGTAATCCTGCACGTAGAGGCCCGAGCGGCTTTCGGTCAGCGCATCGGGCAACGTAGCGCCTCGGTAGCCCACGAGGCCGAACAGGGCAGTAGCAATGGCGGACTTGTCGAGCATAAACGCAAACAGGCGTTCTACCTGAGTGGTAGAACGCCTGCAAGTTAGCGACAAAATTTAAAGTATTACTTTAAATTAAGCGACCTCGTCCAGAATTTCGTACTTGTAGACGCCAGTGTCGCCAGTAGACGAATACTGCTCGGTGAAAGCGAACTCTGCCGTGAGGCCCCAGCTTTCCACGAGGTCAGCTTCTTGGCCGATTACGCCCGTATCGGCGCAACTACGCTTCATCTTCAATTCCCATGTGATGCCATACACAGGGTCGGTGAAGGTCGTCCACACGTCGGTGCCGATGTCTTCGCCCTTGCGGTGCAGCGCGTTAATCCAGGAGAACACGCCAACCGTGCCTGGGGCGTGAATGTAAGCGGTCGAATCGACGCCCGCGCCATCGGCAATGAAGCGGTCGGGATACAGGCGGAAGTCGCCCGTTTGGTAAGCCAGATTCTGGCCGTTCTGCGTGCCCTGGTTCTGCACGAATTTCCAGGCATCCGTGAGGTTCGGGCTGGCTACGATGTCCATCAGGCCGGAGAAGTCATTGCCCATCATCTCGGTCGTGAGGCGGCCGGGCAGGCGGTCGTAATCCTTGAAAGGCACGCGCTTGGCACCGCCTACGGTGGTCGAGTAGCGGGTACCGCCGTTCACCGTCGATTTGAGCAACTCCAAGTGAGCGACTGCGCGGGTATCGAGGTCCGTGTAGAGCGAGCGCAGCGTTTCAGCCAGATTCAATGCCATCTGGGCATTGTAGTCGAACTGATTGGTCATCGTGCTCAGGTAATTGATAGCAAAGCCCTTGTGCAGCGTCACGAAGTTCAGGTCTTTGAAGCCACCACCGGCGCTGCCCGTGTCGGCGCAGGCGCGCACATTGGTCACGGCCCCGCTGATGCCCTTCTTGCGAACGGGAATGCGGGTGGGCTGGCCGGTGTACTTGCGCAGGTCCTGGATATTGATGCCAGGGGCTAGTAGTGGGGCGTTGTCGAGGTGGTCACGCAGGGCGCCGTACATCGGCATCCGCAACTCATTTTTGTCAAAGCCGGCCGAAGTAGCCGAGCCGATGGCGGCGCGGGCTTCAAGCAGGGCGGTAGTCGAATCGAAAGCCATTGGTTATTTAGGGATGAGGTCGGGGCGGGCCTTTTTCAGTCCTTCGTAGAGCTTCCCAGCTTCTTCCGATGCCGCAGCGTAGCCGGCTTTTGCCAGGGCTTTCTTGAAGTCATCGTAGCTCGTAAGCGCAGCGTAGTCCATCGTAAGACCGCCCTCCGTGGTGGTAATGGCGCTGGAGCCTTGGAATCCACTTCCAGACGTAGGGGACGGTTTCTTGAAGCTCACGCCCTTCACGGTGGGCGCGAACTGCTTTAGCAAGGCCTCGCCCGTCATCGGGGCAGCCGTGG
>Ga0182217_1000051_pt1 | contig 17171 bp, 7 predicted proteins | sample G5R1MG_18_FD_128395 | JGI IMG/M metagenome (GOLD analysis project Ga0182217, IMG submission 128395) | Switchgrass phyllosphere microbial communities from Michigan, USA - G5R4_NF_03OCT2016_LD1 MG | ecosystem: Host-associated > Plants > Phyllosphere > Phylloplane/Leaf | place: USA: Michigan... | reverse complement strand
GTCTTGGGAAGCGCCCGACGAGGATTATGAGGCCGCCGCCGCCGCGCTGATCGACCGCTATCTCGCCGACCCCCGCTTCGTCGCCGAGGTCACCGCCTTCGTCGCGGAGATCGCCCCCGCCGCGGAGGCGAACACGCTGGTGCAGACGCTGCTGCGCTACACGCTGCCCGGCGTGCCGGACCTGTATCAGGGCACCGAACTCGCCGATCTCAGCCTCGTCGATCCCGACAATCGTCGCCCGGTGGATTATGCGCAGCGGCAGGCGTTGCTCGGCAGCGAGGCCGCGCCGGCCAAGCTGCGGTTGATCGCCGATCTGCTCGCACTGCGCCGCGCCACGCCGGCGCTTTTCGCGCAGGGCGATTACACCCCGGCCACGGTCGAGGGCAGCGATCGCATCCTCGCCTTCACGCGCCAACAGGGCGAACGAACGCTGCGTGTCGCCGTGCTGATCCGCGGGACGGACGTACCCGCGGCGGTGATCCGTTTTGCAGACGGTGACGAACGGGATGCCGCGCAACTGTTCATCAGCGGCCCGATCTGGTGGGAGCCACATTCTCTAACGTAAGTTAGATGTTTCTCTTGTCGCTGGTTGATATTAGGGCAATACACTCAAAGAATAGCGAATCTGATCAGGGGCGAGAGATGGCCGAAGAGCGCTTGGTAGATTTCTGGGCGAGGACGATCGCCGCCCGTTCGCCGCTGATGCTGGAGCAATTGCGCACCGTCGCGCATAGCCTGCTCGCCGCGCGTCAGGCGTTGCGATCGGTGATGCCGGGCGAGTTCGTCCATTCGCCGGGGATCGACCTGTTGTTCACACTGTTCGCCGCGGAAAACCACGTCATGCCGGTGCCGGCGCTGCTCGCCGCCGCGCCGGTCTCGCCGCGCGTCGCCCAGCGGTGGCTCGACGTCTTCGTGGACCGCGACCTCGTCACGCTGCGCGGCGATACGATCGTCCTGTCGGAAGCGGGGTTCGAGATGATGGCGGAGGCGTGTCAGGCGATCATTGAATCGCAGACGGAGGCGCGGGCGACGAGCCTGAACTGACGCCCAACGCTTTAAGCCGGCGGGTGATCGTGTCGAGCGCCTGCTCCAGCTCGGCCGCGGCGAGCGTATCGCCAGCGTCGACAACCAGCGCCAGCGCGCGCGCGACGAGGCGGCGGGCCTCGTCCAGCTTGATGATTTCCTTACCCACGCTGTGACTTAGCTCCGCATCACCGCTTTTGCAGGCGATGCATCGGCGCCTGCCGAAGGTCAAACGACAAACGTGTCATCTGTCCCCTTGTGGGTCAGAGTGCACGAAACCGTACAGTCCGGAACCGTGCCTCGCCCGCGCCCGCCGCATACAGGCCGGGCCGCAGCATCAAGAAGCCGCCGCGGACATTGTGGTGATAGCCCGACACCTCCATGCCGCGGTCGAACCGCTGCCAGCTGCGCCCGTCGTCGCCCGAGGTATGGATCGCGACGATATGGCGCGTATTGGTGATGCGCAGCCGCATCCGCTGACCGTGCGGGTTGGCGGGCCGTCCACGCTCCATGCCATATTGATGCGTGACGAAGCGCGTCGCATCGAACCCCAACCCGCAATAGAGCATATCGTCGTAGAAGAGCAGCAGACCCGCGGTCGTCTCCGGCCCGATCTCGATATCGCAGTCGAACACATAGGACTGGTCGCCGGCGATCAGCAGCAGCGGCGACGAATCGCGCGGCGCGGTGCCGCTCGCCTTCAGCACCAGCGCGCCCCGTTCGACGCGCACCCGGTCGCGTTCGGCGGGGCCGGGGCGGAAGAAATTCCACTTCGCACCCAGCGCCAGCGGCCCGGTGAAATCGTCCGACAGCGGCTGGCCGTGCGCGCCGCCCTGCCCGCCCTTCGGCTTGGGCAGGGGCTGCGACAGATCGCCGCCGGTCATCCGGAACCAGCCGTCGGCGGTCCAGCGCACCGGGTCGAGCAGCACCTGCCGCCCCAGCGTCCAGAAGCCGTTCTCATAGCCGTGATAGACCGACCACCAGCCGCCGTCGGGTGCCTCGACCAGACTGGCATGGCCGCGCGACCACCATTTTTCGTCGTTGGATACGGTACGGACGATCGGATTGCCGGGGTCGTTCACCCAAGGCCCGTGGATCGAGCGCGACCGCGCGACGATCACCATATGGCCGGTCGGCGGACCGGCCGTGCCGCCGACTGCGGTGATCATATAGAACCAGCCGCCATGGCGGTGGATCTTCGGTCCTTCGGGGCTGAACCCCTCGACATCCCAGTCGTCGGGATAGCGCCACGGATCGTAGACATGCTCGACCGCGCCGACTGTCGACAGGCCGTCGTCGGCAAGGCGGATACGGTCGCCGCCCGACAGGAACAGCCAGCGCGACCCGTCCTCGCCGACCGCGTGGCAGGGGTCGATATGATCGTGCAGCCCGAGGCTGACCGGATCGGACCATGGCCCGTCGATATGATCCGCCCAGATGACGTAGATGTCGTTCGGCCGCGCCTTGACCGGGATATAAAGGAAATAGCGGCCGGCGTGTTTCTCGAGGCTGACCGCCCAGACCGCACCGATATTGCGGGTCAGCGCCGCGCGGCGCGGCCGCCAGTTGACGAGGTCGCGGCTGTGCCAGATCGTCAGCCCCGGATAGCTGTCGAAGCTGGAAAAGGTCATGTAATAATCCGCGCCGTCCTTGAGGATCGCGGGGTCGGGCCGGTCGCCGCCGATCAGCGGATTGAGGAAGCGCCCGTCGCCGAGATCGGCGATCCGCTGCCCGTCGAACCCGCGCCGCCACGACGTGGCCGGCGCCGCCGGTAGGGCCGCGGCCGATGCGGTCGTGGGCGCGAGCGCGCCGACACCACCGGCAAGGGCCAGTCCGACCGCATCACGCCTGTTTATTCCGCTCATAGTCATCCTCTCTCGCCGCCGAGCGTATCAGCGGTCAGCGCCCGATGCTACCGGTGTCAGAGCTGTGGTTGCGGCAAGTTCTTCGGAGATACCGGCTATGTGATCGAGTCGGCCCGGATCACGACGCCCTCTCCAAACATCCGTAATGGGAGGATAGCGGACATTGTCTCCCTACCGTAAACTGCGCCGGTCAGCGTAGCTCAATTGGTCAGAGCGCCGGTTACAACCGGAGGTTGCGGGTTCAAGTCCTTGCCGCTGGCAACGCCCGCCATGGGTGGGGAGCGGACCGGCGGCTTTCAGGTTTGCGGACTGCGTTCAGAGCAGTAACATCGCTCGACTATATGACCAAAAAGCAGGGTTCAGATGAAGCGCAGAGCGACCACACGCATATTTTTATTTGCGTTCGTGATCGGCGCTGCTGCCCCGTTCCTAATTTCAATTTTCTCGGTGCTTGTGTCGTTCAACGCTGGCGTAAACGTCGCTACGATTTTCGCACCGGCGATATTAATGGCCGACAGATGGCCTGATGCCGTGATTCCGATTGCGAACGGTCTCCTTTACGGCTTTTTGGCGTTGGCGATTACGTTCCTTCTGGGGCTCACAAGCGAATAACGGACGGGCGGCTTGCGCTCCTACGGCCGAGGCCGGGAACGGCCGGGTTTGGGCGGAAGCCGAACGTCTGCTTTTGGGTGTAAGCAGCCTGTCCGCTCTTGGGCATACCGCCCGGCATGCGGAACGTCCGGTTGTGGGCGTTGATGCCCGCACGAGATAGCGATCAACCTCAATTGCCACTGAAGTCGATAGTCGATTGCATCGTCATTGCCATATGTCCCGTCACGCGCTTAAAGCGCGCCAAACAGCTTCGTTCGACACCCGCCACGCCGGGAGCACCGGCCGGGTCACGCCGGTCGATGGGCGGCGGCACCGCCATCCGCCCATCTTGAACGGCTCAGCCGCCGATCGCATCCTTCACCCTGTCCGCCGCCTTGGCGAACAGGCCCTTTTCCGCTTCCTCGGCCTCGGCCTTGGTCTTGAACGCGGCGCCTTCGGGTTCGGCGGGGGGCGCGTAGACCGAAAAGAGCTTGAGCGCGCCCGTGCCCTTGTTGACGATATTATGCTCGGCGCCCTTGGGAACGACGACGAGATGGTTGGGCGTCGCCTTGGTCGAATGGCCGTCGATCACCACCTGCGCCTCGCCCTCGACGATGAAGGTGGTCTGGTCGGCGGGATGCGTCTCCATGCCGATCTCCTCGCCGGCGGGGATGTTCATCAGCACGATCTGTACCTTGGCGTCGCGATACACTTCCTTCTGCCAGAGCGTGTTGCGGCCCGCGAGGTCCACCATGTCCTTGTTGAAGATCGCCATTGCGCCGTCGCTCCTGTCCGTCTGTGAGCGGCCTCGACGCATGAACGCGCGGGCCGTTCCCGGTCAGCACCACAGGTCGCGCCAGAAGGCGCGCAACGCCTGCCAGCGCGAGGGCGCCGGCACCGGCCCGATCGCCGCGCGCCGCGTCGCATAGATGCTGGCGAGATGATGGTGCACCCGCCGCGCGCGTTTGCAGCGCGCCCGTCGCGCCATGAGTCGTTCGTGCAATTCGCGTCGCCGCAAATATTCGTGGTCCGGATCCATGATGCCGACGCTAACCGCCGCCGCCGAACCGACAACCGGAATTGATACCGGAAACGGAATGCAAGCGGCGGCGGCCGCAGAACTTGGGTTATCTCATGGAAATACAAAGGCTTTTGTCCGTAATGGACACAAGTGCGCCATGACATCCAGGGGAAGACGACCATGAACATCGAAGTGATCGCAAAGGCGAACGGCGTCGTCACCCAGGTCGCCGGCAATACGGTCGATCTCGCCGCGCCGAGCATCGTGCGCCTCGACATCCCGCGTGCCGATATCGCCGGCTTCGAACGGCAGGGCCATGATCTGATCGTCCGGCTGGCGAGCGGCGAGACGGTGCGCATCGCCGATTATTACCCCGACAATGCCGCCGTCCCCAACGACCTCGTGCTGCGCGAGGACGACGGCCACCTGTGGGTCGCGCGCACCGGCACCGGCAGCCCGCGCTTCTCGCTGATCAAGGACCTGACCGAGCTGACCGCAACCGAACAGGGCGGCGGATCGTCGCTGACCCTGCCCGCGATCCTTGGCGGCGTGGCGGCGGCGGGGGCGCTCGCCGCGGTGGCCGGCGGTGGCGGCGGCGGCGGCAGCGGCAGCGGCGGGGATGCCGCGCCGAGCGGTGGCGGCACCCCCGCGCCCGGCACCGGGACGGGAACCGGGACCGGCACGCCCGACACGACGCCACCGGCCGCGCCGACCGCGACCGTCCGCGGCGACGGCGCCTTGGTGACCGGCCGCGGCGAGGCCGGCGCGACGGTCATCGTGCGCAACGCCGCCGGAACCGCGATCGCCACCGCGGTCGTCGCGACCGACGGCACCTATAGCGTCGCGATCTCACCGGCGCAGATCAATGCCGAACGGCTGACGGTCACCCAGACGGATCCGGCCGGCAACGTCTCGCCCGCCGCCGCGATCCAGGCCCCCGACCTCACCGCCCCCGTTGCGCCGACGGCGACGGTCGATGCCGCCGGCACGACGGTGACCGGTCGCGGCGAGGCCGGCGCCACGGTGACGATCCGCAACGCGACGGGGGCGGTGCTCGGCACCGCGGTCGTCGCGGCGGACGGCAGCTACAGCATCACGCTGACCACGCCGCAGAACAACGGCGGCACGCTGACCGTCACGCAGAGCGATCCCGCCGGCAACGCCTCCCCCGCGGTGGCGATCGCCGCGCCCGACACGACGCCCCCCGCCGCACCGACCGTGACGATCAACGGCACCGGCACGCAGGTCACCGGCACCGGCGAGCCCGGCGCCACCGTCACCGTCCGCACCGCCGCCGGCACGCCGATCGGCACGGCGGTGGTCGCCGCGGACGGCAGCTATACCGTCAACCTCGGCACGCCGCAGGCCAATGGCGGCACGCTGACCGTCACGCAGAACGATCCGGCGGGCAATGCCTCGCCCGGCGTCAGCGTCGGCGCCCCCGATATCACGCCCCCCGCCGCACCGACGATCACGATCAACCCCGCCGGCACGCAGGTCAGCGGCACCGGCGAACCCGGCGCCACCGTCACGATCACCGATCCGAGCGGCGCGACGATCGGCACCGCGGTGGTCGCCGCCGACGGCAGCTACAGCGTGCAACTCAGCACCGCACAGCTCGACAGCCAGCGGATCGAGGCGCGCCAGAGCGACGCCGCCGGCAATCTCTCCGGCGTGGCGAGCACGATCGCGCCCGACCTCACCGCCCCCGCCGCGCCGGTGGCCGCGCTCGATGCGACCGGCGCGACGGTGACCGGCACCGGCGAACCCGGTGCGCGCGTCTCGGTGCGCGATGCCGGCGGTGCCGAGATCGGCACCGGCGTCGTCGATGCGCAGGGCAATTATGCCGTCGTGCTCGCAACCGCGCAGATCAACAGCCAGACCCTGTCCGTCGTCCAGACCGACGCCGCCGGCAACGCCTCGCCCGCCAGCGCACTGACCGCGCTGGACCTCACCGCCCCCGGTGCGCCGACCGCGACGGTCGCCGCCGACGGCGCGAGCATCACCGGCACCGGCGAGCCCGGCGCGACCCTGGTCGTGCGCGATCCGCTCAACGCCGTCATCGCCACCACCACGGTCGCCGCCGACGGCAGCTATACCGTCGCGCTCTCGCCCGCGCAGGTCGACGGCGAGACGCTGACCGTCCGCCAGACCGATGCCGCCAACAACGTCTCCGCCGCCGCCACGACGGTCGCCCCCGATCTGATCGTCGACACCAACCCCGATGCGCCGACCGCGACGGTGGCGACTGACGGCAGCGCGGTGACCGGCGTCGCGCTCGGTGGCGCGACGATCACGCTCTACGACGCCAATGGCAATGTCATCGGCACCGGCGTCGCCGCCGCCGACGGCAGCTATTCGGTCGCGTTGAGCCCGGCGCGGATCGACGGCGAGACGGTGCGCGTCACGCAGACCGATGCCGATGGCGACGTCTCGCCGCCGGCGACCACGCTTGCCCCCGATCTCACCGCCCCCGCCGCGCCGGTGGCGACGATCGATCAGACCGGCGCAATCGTTTCCGGCACCGCCGAGGCGGGAGCGACGGTCAACGTGCGCGCCGCCGACGGCACGGTGCTCGGCACCGCCACCGCCGGCACCGGCGGCGCCTTTACGATCGCGCTGACCCCGGCACAGGCCAATGGTGGCACCGTCACGGTGACGCAGGCGGACACGGCGAACAACGTTTCGGCAGGGACCACGCTCGCCGCGCCCGATATCACCGCACCGGCCGCACCGGCTGCGACGGTGAGTGCCGACGGCGCCGCCGTCACCGGCACCGGCGAGGCCGGCGCGACCGTCACCGTCCGCAACTCCACCGGCACGGTGCTCGGCACCACGACGGTGGCGGCGGGCGGCGGCTACAGCGTCGCGCTGACCCCGGCGCAGGCCAATGGCGGGACCGTCGCGGTCACGCAAACCGACGCGACGGGCAACGCCTCGGGCGCGACTATCGTCGCGGCACCCGATATCACCGCACCGAATGCGCCGACGGTGCAGATCGACCCGACGGGCGCGACCGTCACCGGCACCGGCGAGGCGGGCGCGACCGTCACCGTGCGCGATGCCGGCGGCGTCACCCTGGCCACCGCGGTGGCCGATGCGCAGGGCGTGTTCACCATCCCGCTCACCCCGCCGCAGATCGATCGCCAGCCGCTCACCGTCGTGCAGACCGACGCCGGCGGCAACGTCTCGGCCGCCGCCACGCTGACCGCACCCGATCTCACCGCGCCGACCGCACCGGGGGCGCAGATCGATGCGACCGGCACTCTGGTGTCCGGGACCGGCGAGATCGGCGCCACCGTCACCGTACGCGATGCCGGCGGCGCCTCGCTCGGCAACGCGCTGGTCAACGGCCAGGGGACGTACAGCATCGTCCTGTCGGCGCCGCAGATCGATCGCCAGCCGCTGACCGTCATCCAGACCGACGCGGCGAACAACATTTCCGCGGCCGCACCGCTGACCGCGCCCGATCTCACCGCGCCGACCGCGCCGATAGCCAGGATCGATACGGCCGGCACCACCGTCTCCGGCACCGCGGAGGCCGGCGCCACCGTCACGATCCGCGACGCGACCGGCACGGCGATCATCACCGCCGTGGCCGATTCGCAGGGGGCCTATAGCGTCCTCCTGCCCACGCCGCTGGTCGATCGCCAGCCGATCACCGTCGTGCAGGCCGATACGGCGGGCAATCTGTCTGCGGCCACCCCGCTCACCGCCCCGGACCTGACGCCGCCGCCGGCCCCGATCGCGCAGATCGATGCGACCGGCGCGATCGTCACCGGCACCGGCGAGGCGGGCGCGACCGTCACCGTCCGCGACGCGCTCGGCGGTTCGCTCGGCACCGCGATCGTCAATGCGCAGGGCAATTTCAGCGTCGTGCTGACCACGGCGCAGATCGACCGCCAGCCGCTTTCCGTCGTGCAGGCGGATGCGGCCGGCAATCCCTCGCCCACCAGCCCGCTGACCGCGCCCGATCTCACCGCGCCGCTTGCCCCCGCGGGCCAGGTGGCGGCAAACGGCGCGAGCATCTCCGGCACGGGCGAAGCCGGCGCGACGCTCACGATCCGCAGCCCGCTCGGCGCGGTGCTCGCCACCGTGACGGTCGACGGCAGCGGCAATTACGTCGCGCCGCTCAACCCGGCGCAGGTCGATGGCGAGGTGCTGACGCTGCGGCAGGCCGATGCGGCGGGCAACGTCTCGCCGATCGTCACCGCGACGGCGCCCGATCTGGTCGCCGACACCAATCCGGATGCGCCGACCGCAGCGGTGACCTCGGATGGCGCCAGCGTCACCGGTGTCGCGATCGGCGGTGCTGGCATCACCGTCTATGACGCCAACGGCAATGTCATCGCGACCGGCACCGCCGCCGCGAACGGCACCTATACCGTCGCGCTGACCCCGGCGCAGGTGAACAGCGAGATCGTCCGCGTCACCCAGACCGAGGCGGATGGCGACGTTTCGCCGCCCGCGACCGCCACCGCGCCCGATCTCACCCCGCCCGCCGCGCCGACCGCGACGCTCGACACGACCGGAGGCCTCGTCACCGGCACCGGCGAGGTCGGCGCGACGATCACCGTGCGCGGTCCGGGCGGCGCGGCGCTCGGCACCGCCACCGTTGCCGCCAACGGCGCCTATGTGGTGACGCTGACCCCGGCGCAGACCAATGGCGAGGTCCTCGCCGTCACCCAGGCGGATGCCGCGAACAACGTCTCGCCGCAGATCGCGCTGGCCGCGCCAGACTATACCGCGCCGGGCCAGCCGGTCGTCAGCGTCGGCACCGACGGCACGGTCGTTACCGGCACCGGCGAGCCCGGCACGCTCGCCACCGTGACCGCCGGCGGCGCGGTGCTCGGCACCGTCACCGTCGCGGCGGACGGCAGCTTCACCGTCCCGCTGTCGACGCCGCAGGCGAACGGCGGCACCGTGTCGGTGACGCTGCGCGATGCCTCGGGCAATGTCTCCGCCCCCGGAACCGCGCTGGCGCCCGACATCACCGCGCCGAACGCGCCGGTGTTCACCGTCAATGCCAACGGCACCGTGGTCGCCGGCACCGGCGAGGCGGGTGCGACGGTGACGATCAGCGCGGGCGGCACGATCCTCGCCACCGCGCAGGTCGCGCCCAACGGCAGCTTCACCGCGACGTTGTCGCCGCAGCAGAACAACGGCGGCACGCTGACTGCGACGCAGGCGGATGCCGCCGGCAACGTTTCGGCCCCCGGCAGCGCGACGGCGCCCGATCTCGTCGCCCCCGCCGCCCCCACCGCGACGGTGTCGAGCGACGGCGCGAGCGTCAGCGGCATCGGCGAGCCCGGCGCACGGATCGTCATCACCAGCACCGCCGGCGCACCGCTCGGCGTCGCGATCGTCGCGGCCGACGGCAGCTATACCGCGACGCTCGGCACGCCGCAGATCGACGGCGAGCGGCTGATCGCGCACCAGACCGACGGCGGCGGCAACGTCTCGCCAGCGGTCCAGGCGCTCGCACCCGACCTCACCGCCCCGGCGGCACCGGCGCTGACCATCTCGGGCAACGGCACGCTCGCCACCGGCACCGGTGAACCCGGCGCGATCGTCACCATCACCGGCCCCGGCGGAACCGTGATCGGCACGCCGACCGTCGCCGCCAACGGCAGCTTCAGCGTCGCGCTCAACCCGCCGCGGCTCAACGGCGAGGCCTTCACCGCGACGCAGGCGGATACCGCCGGCAACGTGTCGCCGGCCGCCAATGCGATCGCACCGGATCTTACCGCGCCGAACGCACCGGTGGCGACGATCAACGGCACCGGCACCATCGTCACCGGTACCGGCGAGCCCGGCGCGACGGTCCGCATCACCGGGACGGGCGGCACCGCGCTCGGCACCGCGCTGGTCGCCGCCGACGGCAGCTTCACGGTAACGCTCACCACCGCGCAGGCCAATGGCCAGCCGCTGGTGGTGGTGCAGGCGGATGCCGCGGGCAACGTCTCGGCGCAGCTGCCGCTGGCCGCGCCCGACATCACCGCGCCGACCGCCCCCACCGCGACCGTCGCAGGCAATGGCACGACCGTCACCGGCCTCGGCGAGGCGGGGGCGACCGTGGTCATCACCAATGCCGCCGGCACGGTGATCGGCAGCACCACCGCCGCGGCGAACGGCAGCTACAGCGTCACGCTGACCCCGGCGCAGGCGAACGGCGAACAGCTCGGCGTCAGCCAGCGCGATGGCGCGGGCAACGTCTCGCCGGTCACCCCGGCACTCGCCCCCGACATCACCGCGCCCGGCACGCCGGCGGCGACCGTCGCGGGCAACGGCACGTCGGTGATCGGCACCGGCGAAGCCGGCGCGACGGTGACCGTCACCGGCGCCGCCGGCGTCCTCGGCACCGCGACCGTCGCGGCGAACGGCAGCTATGTCGTCCAGCTCGCGACGCCGCAGCGCGACGGCCAGCCGCTCACCGTCACCCAGGCGGACGCGGCGGGCAATCGCTCCGGTCCGGAGATAGCGCTCGCCCCCGACACCACCGCTCCCGTGTCCCCCACCGCCACGGTCAGCGGCGATGGCGGCGCGGTCACCGGCGCCGGCGTCGCGGGGTCGACGATCACCGTGCGTACCGCGGCCGGCATCGCGATCGGCAGCGCGGTCGTCGACGGCAACGGCGTCTATACCGCCACCCTCTCCACCCCGCAGCGCAACGGCGAAGTGCTGAGCGTGTCACAGGCGGACGGCACCGGCAACGCCTCGCCCCCCGTCCCGGCAATCGCGCCCGACCTCACCGCGCCTTCGGCACCGACCGCCACGGTCGGCAGCGGCGGCACTGTGGTGACGGGGACCGGCGAGGCCGGCGCCACGGTGACGATCTTCGCCGCCAACGGCACCACGCTGGGCAATGGTCAGGTCGGCGCCAACGGCAGCTATGCGATCACGCTCGCCACCCCGCAGCGCAACGGCGAGGTCCTCGCCGCGTCGCAGGCGGATGCCGCCAACAACGTCTCCGGCCGGGTGACCGCGATCGCACCCGATCTCACCGCCCCGCTTGCCCCGACTGCGCTCGCCGTCACCGGCGACGGCACGCGCCTGACCGGTGCGGGCGAGATCGGCACGCGCGTCGAGGTCCGCGGTACGGGCGGCGCGCTGCTCGGCACCGGCACGGTCGGCGCCGACGGCACCTTCTCGATCCTGCTGACGACGCCGCAGGTCACCGGCGCGACGCTGGCGGTGACGCTGACCGATGCCGCCAACCTGACCTCGGGCCCCGGCAGCGTCGTCGCGCCGTTCGATATCCGCGCGTTCGACAACAGCGCCACGGTGGGCGTCGACCTGGTCCCCGTCGGCAGCGGCAACGCCCCGGCCGCCGTCGGCAGCGCGGTCTATACCGCACTCGTCGCGGTCAACGGGCTCAACCTGCAGGCGCAGGTGCTGACCACCCCCGACGTGCGCTTCACGGTGCAGCCCGGCCACACCCTCGCGACCTCGTTCACCTTCGACGCTTCGGTCAGTCTCGGCGTGGCGAGCGGCTATGCGCTCGTCGTCCAGCGGTTCGACGGCACGCAATGGGTCGCGGTCAACGGCACGGCGGGCGCATCGCTGCTCCAGCTCGGTGTGTTCGCCGGCGATCTGACCGCGAATCAGACGCTCGAACCCGGTGCCTATCGCGCGTTCGTGACGTTCGACGGCGGTCCGGGGCTCGGAATCGGGGCCGGCGGCACGCTCAGCGTGCGCGGCACCGATCTCGATTACACCGATATCGGTTCGATCCGACCGGGCGTGACCAGCGGCAATGTCATCACCGATACGGGGGTCGGCGGCGCCGTCGATGCCGCCAGCCCGGGCACGCATATCGTCAGCGTGACCGTCAACGGCACGGTGACGCAGGTCACGGCCGACGGCACCGTCGTCGACGGCGCCTGGGGAACGCTCGTCATCAATCTCAACGGCAGCTACACCTACACGCCCGATGCCGACGCCGCGGCGATCGGCAAGACCGACAGCTTCACCTATACGATCGTCGACCCCAGCGACGGCGAGCTGGAGAGCGCCAATCTGTCGATCGCGATCGGCAGCGGCGCGATCAGCGGCGCGCCGGTCGCGGTCGCCGATGCGGCGATCGCCCCGGTCACCTATCAGAATGTCGTCGTCCACACCGATCCGGCGCAGGCCTTCTCGTTCAACGCCACCGGCACGCTGGGGCTGGTGGCGCCGCGCGGCCAGGGTACCTCGACGTTCTCCATTGCCCAGAACAACGATGCCAATATCACCATCAACGCGACGTCGAACGCCGGTCTCGCGGTGGCACCGACCTATACGTTGACGTTGACCAACCTGACGACGAACACGACGCAGACTTATAGCAACCTCGCGCTGCTCAACCTCGGCACGGCGAGCACCAGCTTTACGATCAACGGCCTGCACGCCGGCGATTACAGCTATACGGTGGCGGCCAACTCGACGCTTAGCGCGGGCAATTTCTCTACCAACGTTACGCTCGGCCGCGACACGACCCTGCTCACCACCTATGAAGTGGCGAGCCATCCTGCGGTGCAGGGTGAATTGCTAGCCAACGATACCACCCATACCGACTTCGCCGCGGTGCGAATCAATACTGGCAACGCCTTCGTCGAGGTCGGCAATACTCCGCTCGTCGTCAACGGCGCGCACGGTACGCTGACCGTCGACGAAGTCGGTCATTATACTTACCAGACCAGTGCAAACCTGCCCTATTCGACGGTCGATCTGTTCGACACCTTCACCTACCAGATCGTCCAGCCCAACGGCACGCTGGCGACGACGACGCTGACGGTGACGATCGATGTCCCCGCCGACGGCGTCGCCACGCCGGCGGCCACCTTCGCCTCGACGCAGATGGTCAGCCACGAGCCCGACGTGATCTCGCTCGACGGATTGACGCTGCACACCGCTGCCTCGCCGGCGATGGTCGCCGCGCCGGATGCGACCGCGGTCGCTACCTACGATCTGTTCGAGGGGCGCGGCCAGCTCGAGGACGTGCTGTCGCACTATCTCGGCACCCCGACGGAGAACGCCTCGACCGGGCCGCTCGTCAGCATCCACAGTGCCGCGGCGATCGACGTTGCCGCCACCACCCCTACCGATCCGCTGGGTTATCTCGTCATGCCCGAAGACCCGAACCACACCGGAATCACTGCCAATCATGTTGTATAAATCACCGCGAAACGCATCTAAAGTATTGATGTGAGTTAGACAAAAGCTACTCTTTGTTAAGCATCCCGGGCCTCTTCTGAATGACAGAATAGGACCGGAGGCTATGGGTTATCCATCAGTACACAGGCTGGCTTTATTTATGGCTGGCAGCGCAATGGCGATCGGCATCGGCGCCGGCGGCAAGGCGGCGGGCATCGTTACCGCCGGTCCGCCGGCGCAGGTCGTGACGCTCGAGGCTGCGGCGCGCGAGGCGGTCGCCTGGCATCCGTCGGTCATCGAAGCCGCGGGAACGCTCGCGGCGCGCGGCGAGGAGGTCGCGGCGGCGCGGGCGGGCTATCTGCCGACGATCAGCGCCGGCGTCGGCAGCGGCTATGACAGCCGCGTCGCCGGCACGTTCCGCCCGCGCCCGCAATTCGGCGCGTCGCAGATGCTCTACGATTTCGGCAAGGTGGCAAGCGACGTCGCCGCCGCCCGTGCCGGCACGCAGGCCAGCCGCGCCGACATGCTGCTCGCGGTCGACAGCCTGATCCGCGACACCGCTTATGCGATCATCGAATGGCAGCGCGCCGCCGCACAGCGGATCATCGCGACCGAACAGGTGGCGAGCATCCGCCAGATCAGCGATCTGGTCGGCCAGCGCTCGACGATGGGCGCGGCCACCCGCTCCGATGCGCTGCAGGCGCAGGCGCGGGTCGAGGCGGCGCTCGCCACCTTGTCGCAGATCGAGGCGGAGGAACGCCGCTGGTCGAGCAACCTCACCTTCCTGCTTGGTCGCGCGACGCCGCCGACCGGGGTGGCCGCCGGGGTTCCCGACTGGCTGATGCGCAGCTGTTCCGGCCCGACGCCGGACTGGAACGACGTGCCGTCGGTGATGGCCGCCGATGCGCTGACGCGTCGCGCCGCCGCCAACCTGCGCCGCAGCCGTGCCGACCGCTATCCGACGCTGTCGGTCGGCGGCGACGCCTCGACCGATGTCGGCTCGCCGTTCGGGGATCGCAGCATCTACAATCTCGGCCTGCGCGTGACGAGCAACGTCTTCGCCGGCGGCCTGACCAAGGCACGGGTGCGCGGCGCCAGCTACCAGCTCGACGCCGCCGAGGCGAGCGCACAACGCGTCCGCAACGCCAGCGGCCAGCAATTCGCCGAGGCGCAGCAGCAGATCGACAGCCTGTCGCAGCTCGCCACCACGCTCGCCTCGCGACAGGACAATATGCGCGAGACCGGCCGGCTCTACCGCATCCAATATCTCGAAATGGGAACGCGCACCTTGGTCGATCTGCTCAACGCCGAACAGGAATTCCAGCAGGTCCGCATCGACGCCGTCAACACGCAGCAGAACGTGCGGCGGTTGCAGGTCGACTGCCTGTTCGTCTCGGGCCGGATGCGCGACGCCTTCGGCCTCGCCGGCACCTCGGTGCGCGGAGTGACGCTGTGACCGCCGCGCTGATGACGCCGCCGCCCGCCGCGCCGATCGACGGCTGGCTCGAACTGCTCGGCCGCGTCGCGCGCCACTATCGCCTGCCCGTATCGGAACAGCGCGCGCGGCTGGCGGCGCAATGGGAGGTCGGCGGCGATGCCGATACGCGCATCCGCACGCTCGCCCGCGCGACCGGACTGACGGTGCGTTTCGTCACCCCGCAGGAGGTGATGCTCAACGGCTGGCGGTTGCCGATGATCGTCCGCTTCGGCGACGGCGAGATCGCGCTGATCGACGCGATCGACGCCGACGATCACGCGCGCCTCATCCTGCCGGGCGATCGCGGCGGCCAGACCCGCCTGTCGCTCGCCGAACTGCGCGCCGCCGCCACCGGCTTCGTCGTGCCGCGGCCGTCGCGCTCGTCGCCCGATGCACGCGTCGACACCTATATCCGCCCGTTCGAGGACCATTGGCTGCGCCAGATCCTGATGCGCGACGCGCCGTCCTACGGTCATGTCATGATCGCCTCGGTGGTGACCAACCTGCTCGGCCTTGCCGGCGTGCTGTTCTCGATGCAGGTCTATGACCGCGTCGTGCCGGCGGCGTCGATCCCGACGCTGACCATCCTGTTCGTCGGCGTACTGGTCGCGATCGGCTTCGACTTCGCGCTGCGGCGGCTGCGCACCAATATCGTCGACGTGCTCGGCAAGCGCGCCGATTTGCGCATCTCCGACCGCGTCTTCGGCCATGCGCTGCGCGTCCGCAACCAGTCGCGCCCCGCCTCGACCGGCACGTTCATCGCGCAGCTGCGCGACCTCGACCAGGTCCGCGACATGCTGACCTCGACGACGATCGCCACCGTCGCCGACATGCCCTTCTTCCTGATGTTCCTCGGCCTGCTCTGGTATATCGGCGGTGCGCTGGCGCTGGTGCCGCTCGGCGCGCTCGTGCTCCTGCTGCTCCCCGGCCTGCTCGCGCAGCGGCGGTTGCGCATCCTCGCCACCGAATCGATGCGCGAATCCTCGCTGCGCAACGCCATGCTGGTCGAGGCGGTGCAGGGCATCGAGGATATCAAGGCGCTCCAGGCCGAGGAGCGGTTCCACCAGCAATGGAACCATTACAACGCCGTCGCCGGCGAGGCGCAATTACGGCTTCGCGGCCTCACCAACGGCCTGTCGGTCTGGACGCAGAGCGTGCAGAACGGCGTCTATGCCGCGATCATCTTCGTCGGCGCGCCGCTCGTCATCTCGGGCAGCATCACCACCGGCGTGCTCGTCGCCACCTCGATCCTGGGCTCGCGGATGATGGCGCCAATGGCGCAGGTGACGCAATTGCTCGGTCGGCTGCAACACGCCAAGGTGGCGATGGGGAGCCTCAACCAGATCATGGCGCTGCCCGTCGACAGCGCCGATGCCGATCACCGCATCCCGCTGCCCGCGGTCACCGGCGGCTTCGCGCTGCGTTCGGCCGTATTTACCTACGGTGATCCCAACGCCCCGCCGGCGCTCAGCGTACCCACCCTCGAGATCGGCGCCGGCGAGCGGATCGCGCTGCTCGGCCGCAACGGCGCCGGCAAGTCGACGCTGTTGCAGGGCCTGTCGGGCATGCTCCAGCCGATCTCGGGCGAGGTGCTGCTCGACGGGCTCGCGCTGCACCAGATCGATCCCGCCGACGTCCGCCGCGACGTCGGGCTGCTCACCCAGAACAGCCGTCTGTTCCACGGTACGCTGCGCGAGAACCTGACGCTCGGCGCACCCTCGGCGTCGGATGCGGAGATCATGGCGATGCTGACGATGGTCGGTGCCGACGCGATGCTGCGCCGACTGCGCGAGGGGCTCGGCCATGTCATCCAGGAGGGCGGTCGCGGCCTGTCAGGCGGACAGGTGCAGGCGCTGCTGCTCGCGCGGCTGCTGCTGCGCCAGCCGATGGTGGCGCTGCTCGACGAACCGACCGCGGCGATGGACGAGGCGACCGAACGCCAGTTCATCCAGCAGCTGGGTGCGTGGAGCCGCGACCGGACGATCGTCGTCGCCACCCACCGGATGCGGATGCTCGACATCGTCGACCGCATCATCGTCATCGACAACGCCGGGATCGT
>Ga0182217_1000050_pt1 | contig 17379 bp, 16 predicted proteins | sample G5R1MG_18_FD_128395 | JGI IMG/M metagenome (GOLD analysis project Ga0182217, IMG submission 128395) | Switchgrass phyllosphere microbial communities from Michigan, USA - G5R4_NF_03OCT2016_LD1 MG | ecosystem: Host-associated > Plants > Phyllosphere > Phylloplane/Leaf | place: USA: Michigan... | reverse complement strand
CCGACGATCTCGCCATCCCGGCGCAGTTCGGGGAAATAACCTTCGCTGATCGCATCCTGAAGCGTCAGATCGAGCCCCGTCCGGCTGGCGCCAGCCGCGCCGCCAAACATGCCGCCCTGTCCGTCCGCCGCCGTGTCACGGATCAGCGAACGCTTCGGGCGCCCGAAGTACCCGCCGCGGAACACGTCGCGCCCGCCCATGCTGGCGACATCGCCGCCGACATCATCGAGCCCGCCGCGGTCGATGATCCAATCGACGAGGGAGGGCCGCGTCGGCTTCGCCGGCTCCGCGCCGCGCCGCATGGCGTTGATCAGAACGTCCATTTGATCGCCGCGCTGGTAGGGCTGTACCGATCCCGGAAGCTCCGTCCGGATGCCCGCCACCGATTGCTCAAAGAGATCGAACGCCGACCGGCCGTCGCCGAGACGATCGGCACGGGTCGCGTACCGTTCCGCCCACAGGTCCGCATAGGACCGGCTGGCGTTGAGCGAGAAGCCCGACTGGCGCGACATCGAGAAAACCGCATCGAACACGCGCTGGCGCGGCTCCGCCGCCTCTTGCTCCGCCCGGAAGTCCGCCCCCATTTCGCGCGCGCGGCCGGCCATTTCCTCCGCCCATCCGTCTTCGATCGCCTGGGCTTCATTCGACGACATACCGCCGGGGGCGAGGCGGACATCCGGGCGGATTTGATCCCATTCGGGAGTGCCGGCCATTCGTGCCGCAACCGCCGCAGTCGGGAGGACGACATCGCCACCGGACGCCAGACCGGCCTCCATCTGTTCCCGGAAGTCCGGCGCCATTGCCCCGAAGAAGTCGTCGTCGGGATCGTTCCAGTCGCGGCCCTGATCTTGATAAAGCCCGCGGATCACTTCCGCCGGGATGAAGACGTTCTCGACGGGCGTCCCCTCCGCCTGGGCGGCGAGGAACGCCTGGAATGCGTCGGGATCGCCATCGCGAAGGCGGCTCTCCGCAGCGCGCCCCATCATGCGATCCAGCATCGCGCCGCCGGCCCGCGCTTGCGTCGCCTCGACGACGCGACGCGCGCCGCTCGATACCGTCTCGTGAACGCCGCGGATCGTGCCGCCCATGCCAACGCCGGCCACCGCGCCCGCGACAGCCTGATCGACCATTTCGCCGAAGCTGAAGCCCTTGTCCGTCCCGGCCGTGCCACCGGCATATTCGACCGCCGATTGCGCGAACTCCGTCGCACCCTCACCCGCCGCGGCACCCGCGACGCGCTTCAGCGCCGACCGGCCCGCGCTATGGAAGATGCTCTCGATCCCGGCGCGCTCCAGCAGCGCGGACGCCGCCGCCGCCGGAGCCGCGGCGATCACGTCGGCGAGCCTCGCATCGTCCCGCCCGTTATTGTTCGCGCGCTGTTGCCCGATGCTTCCCGCTTGGCTCGCACCATAGATGCCGAGCCCACCCGGCAGCATGGCGAGCGCCATCCCCGGAACGCTCTCGATGCTTGCATCCAGCACATAGCGGCCCAGCGTGCCGGCGGATCGCTTCGACTTCACGTCGTCCCAAGTCGTCGTACCGCCGACGGGCGCGTTCGCCGTTTCCTCCAGACCACGCGCGGCTTCGCGATTGGCCTCGCGCGCGCCCGCGAACGGGCTGATCGTCGAAGACAGCCGCGCGAGACCGCCCTGGACCGCCGCCGTCCCACGGTTCAGCAGATCGTCCACATGATCGAGAAAGCCATCATTCCGCGCCATGTCCGCCTGTTGCGCCCACGGGCTCTTCGTGATCCCGACGGCGCGAAGGATGTCCGTGTTCGCCAAATCCCAGGCGCGTTGCATCATCGTCTTCTGGGGCTTCGGCTTTCCCCAGAAGGCTTGAAACTGATCGCTGATCCCCTTCAGCGTCGGCACGTCATCCGATGCCGCCGCGGCGTTGCGCGGTTGCCCCATCCACGCGGCCAGCCGCGGGTTGCCCTGCATTGCCGCCGCCGCCGTATCAGCGCGGACGCCATGCTCGACTTCGCCCAGGTTGCGCTCGATCGTATCCGCCGGCAGTCCGGTGAAGGGCGCCAGCCGGTTCGCGCGGCGCGCGGCTTCCGGGTTCGCCTTCGACGCGGCGCGGAACGTAATCTGGGCGTCTTCGTCGGCTTGCCGGCGCGCATGGAAGAACGAAGCGGCGCCCGCCTCCATCGTCTCTTGCGACGTAGCGGCCGACGGCAGGGATGCGGGAGCGCCATCATCGGACGGCGCCGATGGCTGGGCGATCCGCGACCGGAAAAACGTGTCGGCGCCACCGCGCGAAGTCGGAACGATTGCCATTGATCAGCGCCCCCCGCGCGCTTCGGTCAGATACGCTTGCAACAGCTCGCTTTCCGTCGGCTCCCGGCCAAGGATGCGGCGACCTGTCGCCTTCAGCCGGTTAAGCTCCGCAGTTGGCACGGACGCCACGCCGCCGCCGCCGCGCGGGCGCTCGAAATAGAATTGCGGAGCCTTGTCGGCATCATCGCGATCGACGCCCGACGGGCGCCACCGAATAAGCTGGCGATCCGCAATCTGGCTGATCTCCTGATCGGAGATCGCCTTCCCCGGGTTGGCGCGTTGCCATAGTTCGACATCGGTCGAGATCGCCTTTTCGAGCTGATAGACGCGCTTGTCCACCGCCGCCCGGCCAGCATTGTCCTTCGTCTTGAGCCCGGCATAGGTCAGCCCGGCCCCTTGCACCGCATTCTGGACGACGCCGCGGATGCGCGAGAACGTGACCTGTCCCTCTCCGCGACCGCCCTTCGCCGCGTTGCCAAGAGCATCGCGGCGCCAGCCCATGACCTGTTCATAGTCGCTGTTCGACAGACCGTTACGGAACGACATCGGATCGAGCTTCGCGAACGCCGCCGGATCGCGCGCGTACATGTCGGAGAGCTGGGTATAGGTGCCGTAATCGGTCGCGCGCTCCGCCGGTTTGGCGTTGCGCTCAATCACGCCGCGCAGCGATAGCCGCTGATCCGGCGACATGCTGTCCCAGACCGCTTGCGGAATTTGGCTTTGCCGGGTGACGGGCTTCCCCGCCGCCTCTCCGCGGTCGATGATCTCCAGCGCACTTTCCTGGGCCTTCTCCCGCCGCTGGCGCAACAGGCTTTCGTCGAGCCCGACGCGCTCCGTCAGTTGCCGCCGGACCTGTTGCTCGACATCGAACGGAAGATTGAGCTGATCGACGCGGGCTAGCAGCGTCGCCATGTCATGCTCGCGCGGCGCCTGTTGCACACCCGGCCGACCGCCCAGCGCCGCCATGTTGCCGCGGACATACGCCTTCGTCTCCCCAGGCGTCGCCGGATCAGTCAACACCGCGGAGAAGTCGCCGCCATGTTTCTTCATCGCGTCGTCGAGATTGCCCGGCCCCCAATTATACGCCGCCCACGCCTTTGCCGGATCGTTTCCATAGCGCTTCATCATGGCGGCCAGATAGTCGCGCCCGACACGCGCATCGTCTTCCGGCGTGCCGTTCGACTTCCGCACCCCGAACCCCGGATCGCGTTGCGTTCCGGGCATGACCTGCATGACGCCCTGGGCGCCGGCCGAGCTTGTGATCCGCTTCCCTGTCTTCGGATCGGTTTCCCGCCCGCGGCTTTCCGTGAACGCGGTAATCGGCGCCATACGCGCGAGGACGTTCGACGCGCCGCCAACGGGCGCAGACGCACCCCGCGCCGTCGTGACTTGCGCGTCTACAGGCGCGGCAATGCCGAGCAGATCGTCAACGATGCCGTCCGCTTGCCGCTCCAGCAGAGGCGCACGGAGCGCGGCGTCGAGCCCGCGGACATCCTCCGGGAGCATGCGATCCCGGTTCGCCTCCAGCCATGCCGACGCGCCTTCCACGTCCCCCTTGCCGAGACGCCCCTGGGCGACACGCTGGCGGACGCCCGACGTGAACTCCGTTTCCGCGCGCTTCAGCACTTCCGGCGCCCAGCCACTCCGCGCACCCTCTTCGCGCACTTCGCCGATCCCGACGGCCAGCTCCTGCCCGAACCGAACCGGATCGTCGGAATAGGTGACGGCATCATCCCCCGCGGCCGACATCCGCGCCGCCGACTGGCGCTTTTGTTCGGTGCGGAGTTGCGTCGTCGCATGACGCGCCACCCCCTCCAGGTCCGCCGACGTTCGCCGCGTGAGCGCGTCCGACAACATGAACCGCATCCGCGGCGTCGTCGCCTTCGCGAGCAGGGCGGCGCGCTGATCCTCGATCTCTTTCTCGACGACTGGCCGGGCGTTGGCGGCTTCGAACCCCTCGCGCGTGTAAAATGCGCCGTCGTCCGAATAGAGCCGCTTCCGGCTCCAGTCGGAATATTGCACGTCCAGTTGCTTCGCGCCGGCTTCGTCGAGCTGGGCGTCGATCTGATCCTGTTGCTCGCCGAATTGCGTGACCGTCGCGCCAAGCCGCTGGGCGGCTTCGCCCACCGCGCGACCACCCGCCCCGAAGTCCACCGCCTGGACGTTCGTCGCTGGCGCCGCGCGCCGCTCGACTAGGTTCCCCGTCGCCGTTGGAACACGCGCCATCCTATGCTCCCCAGCCGCTTCCGCCCGTCCGGCGGTTGGCGTTGATCTTGTTCACCTTGCCGACGCCGCCGAGGATAGTCGAGCCCATGTCGAAGCCGGCGGAGATCGCCGCGCCCGTCGCTGCCATGCCCGACGCCTTCGCCTGGGCGCCGAAGTTGGAGGCGCTGATCTCAATCCCCTTGACTTCGTTCCCCGTGTTGCGCGCCAGCGTGTCCGCGTCTTCGCGATAGAGGTCGCGCGTGTCCTGGAGAAAATCGCCGGCCGACCCGAAGTCCACGTCTATGCCGTTCGCCGCCAGCGCCGCCGTTTGCGAGCCCTGCATCGCCCGATAGCGGCGAGCGAGCTTGTCCTGATCCTGTGTCCCGCGGTCGATCGCGTCCGCAGCGCGGGCGCTTTCGTTCCGCTGATTGGCGAGCGCGACCTTCTGCTGATATTTGTTCTGATTGTATTGCATGTAGCCGGCCGTCGCCGTGCCAGCCACCGCGACAGCCGTCCCCGCGACCGCGAGCGTCACCGGATCACACATCCGCCGCTTCCTTCCAGAATGCCACGAAGGGGACGCCACCGACCATGATCTCTTCCCCTTCCACCGTGAAGCCCCAGCGCCGCAGGAGGCGGATCGCCCGCCCGTTGTCCCTGGATACGACATTTTCCAGACGCCGGAAATCCCCGTGCATCCGATCCAGCACGCGAAGCCCGATCGTCAGCATGTCGCGCCCGTGACGATAGACCGCCTCCGATCCCAAGAACCACGGACGCGCGCGATCCTCGACCAGCGACACCGGCACGACGCCGAACATCGCGACCGGCTCCCCATCGAGCAGGACCGTGCAAGCCCAGGTGGACGACTTCAGCGAGAGGCGGAGCGCAGCCTTCGGGCTCCGCCCCTTCGCGCCCGTCTCGATCCGGTCGATCTCGCGCATCCGGTTGGCGACGCGCCCGACATGCGCCGGGCTTGCCGGAATGATCCGGACCCGGCTTTCAGCTCTCATTCTGGATCGGATCGAGGAAGATCGCCGTCACCGTCATCGGGAGCGGGTTCGTCTGTTCGACGAAGATCGTCGCTTCCTTCGACGCCATCGGTTGCGTCTGGGCGAGATAGTCCCCGGTCAGGAGAGCCTTCGGATCGCCGAGCGGTTCGTTCGTCCGCGTCTTCAGCCCGAACATGTCGGCGAGCTTGCGGCCCACCCTCACGCCCCGCGTCTTGACGACGCGCAGCACGACGTTTCCGAGCTGTTGCACCTTGCCGGCATTGTGTCCGCCGCTGGGCGACTGGATCACCAGCGGAAGCGTCTCGATCAGCGAGGTATAGGCCAGCCCGACATGCCAGGAGCGCGACGGCGACGAGATCGTGACGCGACCATCCGCCGCCACCGTCCGCTTCGAATAGACATCCCCGTCGGCGAGGACGGACACTTCCGCGCCGGCCAGCGTCGGGACGAAGACCTCCGTCACGGGATCGTCGAAGGCGAAGCTGAAGGCGCAGTCCAGGAAGCACGCCTCTTGCGCCGTCGCCCACTTTGCGGAAGCCATGCGCTCGACGAACCGCCGCGTCACGCCGTTGATCACGCGCTCGACGACGAAATAGACGCGATGCTCCGCCGTCGTCGATCCCGGCGGCTTCTCCGGGATCACCGCCACGTCGAGATAGCGGCCTTGCGTCGTGCAGATCGTCCAGCCCCAGACCTCTTGCTCCCGCTCCCATGTGAAGCACAAGAGCGCACCGTCCGAGCGGACGGCCCAGATGCAGGATAGCGGTTCGTCCGCAAACGCCCAGGCGACGATGCGGAGATCGCCTTCGAAGAAGTGAGGGCTGAAGATCGACATATTGTCGGACTTGTAGCCGTCAATCTCGAAGGTGTAGTTCGCCGCCCGGATGTCGCTCCCGACGGCGGGCGTGTAGAACGCCACATCGTCCGCGATGACGGGCTTCAGGCGCGACGCGCCGCGGTTGTTCTGCCGCTTCGGGCGCGGTGGAGGCGACGCCGCCAGATAGTCCGTGTTGGCGCCGATGATGCGGAAGAGCCCGTCCGACGTGAACGCCAGCAGATCGTTCAGCGGGACGACTTGATTGATCGAGTTGACCTTCGTCGCCACGCAACGGATCGAAATCGCGTCGTCTTCCTGGGTAGGACGTGACACGTCCATGTTCTCCAGATCGGCGGAGCGCGAGAGATACATCCCGTTCGGATTGTTGAACGTGCGCGCATACCCTAAGCGTTGCTCGACGAAGAACACGGTCGAAGGATAGTCGCCGGCCAGAGTGAATGGGTTGCGCCCGACGCGCGGCCCATCGGTTAGGTCGGGAATAATGTTGTCGTCCTGAAACGATGTCCCCGTCGCCTCACCTATATAGCCGAAGCCGCCATCGAGGTCCGCGCGGAACACGCGATAGCGCGTCCCCGTTCCGGCCCATGTCACGGTATTATAGTTGCGCTTCAGCGTTAGATCATTGGTGCAGGATACTTCAACAGACGGAAGGCTTTCCTGTCCGCTGTCATCGTCGATCGCCGAAACCACATAGCGCTGTTTGCGCGGAAAGTAGGCGTTGCCGCTGTTCGCGCTATCCGTGTTCGGTGTCGTCGGCGTTGCCGTCAATTGGTTGGGCGACGAAATAGAAGGCCCGAAGGCCACGTCTAGGAACGTCCACGACGTATGCCCCTCTCGCGTCAACTTGTTCGGTTTGTGGTTTAGATGGGCGAAGAAAATTGCATCGAACGATTGCGTATAGTCGATCTCTGACAGCTCGACCGCATTGAACGGGGTAGCAACGGAATAGAGGCGTGCGACGCTCATATCTCAATAATCCGGTAGCTGATTTTGCTTGATGTTGTGCGATAGCGCGCCGTTCGAAATATAGGTGTGCGCGTCGGCAACGGTTATCTTCGCCACCCGTGCACGGCCGGCGGGAACCCCGCACAGCTCGCGCAGCGTCTGCCAGCCGTCAACCGTCCAGACGCGATGATCGGGCGTCCCGAACAGCGGCCCCGTCTCCAGCACGACGACGAGGATGTCTTCCTCCGCGAAGTCGATCGCCTCGATCGGATAGCGGCCTTCGACGAACGTCTCTTCGTGCCGCGTCCACAGCATATCCCCGGCGACAAGATCGCGCGCAGCGCGCTCCGTCCCGTCATCCATTAGGATCAGCGCGTCGTCCGTGACGCAATACCGCGGCGGGGTTACGGCCGGCGGGACAGGATCCGGAACAGGCGGCGGAACAGGAGGGGGAGCCGGCGGGGCTGGCGGTGGACCAGCATTGACGATGCCGCCGCTGTCTCCGGAAAACGCGCCGAATGCGGAACCGTCAACCGGAACGGTAAAGGTGTTGGCGTCGATCACCGTGACAGGAAGGGTCATCCCGTTCAGCTCGGTCATCCCGGACACGCCGCTGAAGAATACCTCTTCCCCCGTGGCGTATCCATGAAACGCCGCCGTGATGCGAACCGGGTTCGTGTTGGTCGCCGCCTGGACAGTCAGTGCTTGCTCCAGCACCATACCGCCCAGCGCCGCCGGTCGCATCTTCGCTTGGGTGAAGAGCAGCATATAGGTTTGCTCGATCGAATATTCGAACGGGATCAGACGCTGGCCGGCCTCCGCACTCGCCCACCCGCCGGCAGGCGACGTGATCTCATAGACGTACCGCGAACCCATGCGGCGGGTGACGCCACCGTATTTCAGGACAACGACGTTCACCGCTTGGCGCAGCGCCGCCGCGTAGGCCGCAACATCGATCCGACCCCATAGGGCCGGCGCCAGCTCGCCCTTCGAGAAGTTGAACAGGCCGGAGCGGAACATCAGCGCGCGCCCCCGTACCAGCCGGCATAGGCAGCATCTACGCCACCAAGACGAACAGCCGCTTCTTCGGACGTGAAGTCGAAGGTGCGATCCGGCGAGCTGTTGAGATCGTCCGCCATCGCGCGTTGCCGCGCGACCTCTGCCATGCTGATTAATTCCTTCTGGCGCGAGCGATCCTTCAGGATCGGCATGACGATGCGCGACGCCAGCTCCAGCTCGAATGCGCGGAAGAATAGCGGGCGGAAGTCGGAGAGGCGGATGTCATAGGAGACATATTCGAGGACGGCGCCGGGCAGATCACAATAAATCTTGTCGCCGCCGATCTTGTACCTCGCACCGATGTCGCCGGGGAAGAACCCGATCCCGCTCCACGGCTGTTGCCCGACCTGGAGGACATAGGCGGAGTTGACGAAAGTCGCGGTATAATTCGGGAGGATGCGCTTCGGGCTCGCGACATTCTCCGGCATGGCATAGGCGAAGCGCCATTCGCCCGGCCGATCGTTGATCGTCTGGGCTAGGATCGTGCGACGGATCGCCGCGTCATAATCGTGTTCGCCCAGCAAGTCTTCGAGCGTCGGCTGATAGCGGCGCTTGCACGCCCGCGCGCCAACGTCGTCTTCGTCGATGCTGTTGATCGTGCCAGCGGGACATTCATCGAGCGCCCCGTTACAGATCGAGATTTGCGACCGTGCCATTCGTCCCTCCGATGCGGGCGAGACTATGCCTTATGCGACGCGCAAAAGGAAGCGGGCGGGAATTGCTCCCCGCCCGCCCCATCTGTCTACATGTAGACGTGTCGTCAGCTCGACGATCCGCGGCGCTTCGGCGCCTCGCCCGCGGTCATCGCGGCGACCGCGTTCGCGCTGTTGCTCGCCTGTTCGGCACGGGCGGCGGCAGCGGCGTTGCTCTCGACACCCTCCGGCGGAGCCGTGCGAAGGTGGCCCTCGACGAGCGATACGCCGCCCGGCGCCTGGGCGGGAGCGCCCTGTGGCGCCGTCGGGTTCGGCGAGAACGGCTGAACCGCGGCGATCGGCATGTCGGAGAGCTGGCCCGCGATGCCCTGGAGCTTCCACGCCGCGGCGTCGTCGATCGGCTTGCCGTCCTCCGTCACTTCGACGAGGGTTTCGCCCGGCTTGACCGGACGCTCCGTCCCGGTCGCGGGATCGCGATAGGTGCCGAGATCGTCCGACGTGACGCGCGAACCCGGCGCGAGCAGCGAGCCGCCGATGAACGACACGCCGATCAGGACATAGTGTTTCAGCTCGCCCGTGCGTCCGCCGCGGCTGGCACTGTCGAAGCCCGACTGGCGGGCGTCGGCGATGGCGCTGTTCGCTTCGGACAGGATCGCCTCGATCCGGCCATCCGCTTCGCGCTTGGCTTCCGCCTGCGCATTGGCGACGGCTTCCTGAATTGCCGTCTGGCGCGCGGCATCCGCATCCGCGACGGCGAGCGCCTTCGCTTCCTCGATCGCGTCCGCGTTCCTCGCCCGCTCTTCCTCGCGCGCCTTCTCGATCGCGGCCTCGCGATCCTTCTCGGCCTTCGCGACCGCAGCCGCTACCGCCTTGTCGATCTTTTCCTGTTCCGTCATGGAAATCTCCACTTCCTCTTGAGCAGACGACGGAGCCGGACGATCAGCCCGGCTCCACGCTGGCGGTTAGAACGCCTGGGGATAGCCCCCAGGATATGCGCGCTGATAGTCCGACCCGGTGAGCAGGGCGAACGAGAACGTCCCCTGCGTCAACGGCCCGTTCGTCACGGTATAGCGCCCCATCAGGAAGCGCTTCGTGTGATCGGGGATCGGCACGTCGAACGGCTTCGTCCCGGCGAGAAGGTTCGCCTTCGGGATGTCGCCCGAAGCCATCAGGACGTTGGCGTTCGTGCCGGCCGCGTCGTCCGCCTCGATCAGCTCGAAGCGAACGGTGGCGGCGCCGGCCGCAAGCGCGGCGAGCGAACACGTCACCACGGCGCGCAGCCCCAGCGGGGAGCGCCCCAGGTTGCGCGCGGGCGAGACGTTGCCCGTGTCGTACTGATCCGACGAGAACGCCGTGGCGGTCACGGCTTGCTTGTCGGAGAGCAGCGTCTGGCGGTCGATAAGCATAGGTTCCTACCCTTCCTTGAACATTGGTAAGCCGGCCGGCGCCGAAGCGCCAGCCGTACCGGGTTGCAGTTAGACGACGCGCGCTTCCGCGTTCAGGAGCTGATCGACCTCGCGCACCGGAATGCCGAGGAAGGTCAGAACCTCCATGCCGTCGATCTCGCGGAGCGAAATCTGGGCGGACGCCTTGTTGAGCGCCTGGAGGTGAAGCGCCGCCTTGATCGTCGGGTTCACATACCAAGCCGGACGGCCGAAGCCGTTCTTCCCGTTGTTCTTCCGAAGGTTCGTCGGGATTTTGTAATAGGCGCGCACCATCAGCTTGATGATGTCCGCCGCCGACACGTTGCCCGCGACAAGATCGGACACGTCGATGTTCGCGATCCGGGCGACCGCGCGATAGTCGCGAACGACCAGACCGCAGTTCCAGAGGAAGTGATCGCGATAGCCCATGAAGTTGCGGCCGTTCGCGTCCTGGAGAACGTCGCCCGTCATGACGTTCGGAGCGCCGGCCATCGCCGTGCGGTTGACCGTCACGTCTTCATGATGGAGCCCGCCGACCGTACCCTTCGGATACATGCCGAACACGGACGGACCCCAGCCGACCAGCCAGATCGACGTGTTGTCGGTGCCGGTGCCGCCCGCGTCCACGATTTGCTGACCGATCGCGCCGGCCATCGTGTTGTAACGCGCGGCGAAGCCCGTGAAGCTCTCCGGCATCGTCGCCGAATTGCCGTACAGGAGGTACGTCTGGAGCGTTTGGTTCATGGCTTCCATGAACAAGCCGCTCTCGTCGAGCCGGTACTGATTGACATCGCCCGACATGACGGCGAGCCCGCGATCGACCTGGAAGAAACCTTCCAGCATCGCGGAGCCCTCTTCGATCGAGGCGCCCGTGGACTTCGAGAGCGGAACGCCCTCGTTGAACCGGCGGAAGCCGACCGTCGGCAAACCGGTGATCAGCGTCGTCTTATGGCCGGTCGGAAGATTGCCTTCCTTCCACACCATGTCCTGGATCATTTCGTTCGTCTGCGAGAGCAGATTAACGCGATCCGTGTCGAAAGTCCCGTCCGCACCCATCGACGCAGCGATGTCCGCGAGGGTCGGGACCGTGGTTCCCAGAACAGCCATTTGTTACCCTTCCACCTTGGATTGAACCCGGTCCCGCGCGTTCGATCCCTATCCCTTATTCCCGTGGCGTTGGCGAGCCATAGACGCGATCGGCCAGCCGCGTTTGCTGCTGTCCGCCGCCGCGGCTGTCCGTCGTCGCCTCGCCCGTCAGGCGCCCGACGTTCGCGACGAAGCGGAGCATGTCCGGATGCGATCCCAGACCGCTCTCTTCGAGCAGCTTCAGGAACGGACCATCGGCCTTTACGCCGAACCGCGTGAACGTCGCGCGCGCGAGCGCCTTCGTCTCGTCGAACTTCGCGCCGCCGATGTCGGGATCAGCCCTCGCTTCCTCCGCCCACGCCCGGCGCATTTCGGCGCCAGTCGTGTCCCAGCGCTCGCCCGCGCGCTTCTCCAGGAGCGGCAGCACCTTGCCCGCGTATGCGGTCACAAGCGCCTGGGCGGCATCGTTCGACAGGTTCAGCTCGCGAAGGACCGGCTCGACTTCGGCGAATGCCTCCGCGTCGAACGTCACCCCGGCCGCGGCCATGTCTTCTGGAACCGTCAGCTCGTACTTTTCGGGAGCGCCCAGGACTTCGACGGCCGAACCGACCTCGCCTTCCTCGCCCTCTTTCGCACCAGCCGCGCCTTCGCCCTCGCCGCCCTTGTCATCGCTCGCGCCGTCTCCCGCAGCCGCTTCACCTAGCAGCGTCCCAGGCTTGCCGTCGGCATCGCCGCCAGCGCCTTGATCCGCCCCGCCTTCAGCGCCAGCCGCGCCACCGGACCCGCCTTCCCCGCCTTGATCTCCGCCTCCAGCGTCGCCGGAACCAGCAGTGGCAGTTCCGCCGGCATCGCCCCCGCCGCCACCTTCGCCCGAAGCTCCGCCAGCGTCACCAGCGCCCCCGGCATCGTGTCCGTCGGGAGCGCGCATGTATCGCCCCCGCGCACGCTCCGCGGGCGTCGGGATCAGGCGGACGCTACCGACGCTCGAAGCGAGCGTCGTCGTCGTCATCATCGTCGATAGGTGGCGGGATAGTCGCATCGTCTGAAGTCTCCACAGGGGTTTGAGAACGCATAGCTTCGTTGATGGCGATGGACATTGCCGCGAACGGCTGTCCGTCGGGAGCCCGAACGACAAGAGCGCCGTCCGCCATCCGAAGAATGTCGATCCCCAGGCTCCTGCGCCCCTCATGGTAAGAGGTTGCGACTTCGGTCCCGAAGGCGACGCCAGCCATACCCGATCGCTGCATCACCGTAAAGAGGAACCGATGGAACGCCCGATAGCCCATCAGCTCGACCATATCGGCCGCGTTCTGGACTTCGGGATCAATGGTGCGCGGACGCTTCGCCATCACATGGGCGGCTGTTGCATGAGGCTATCGAACAGCGTCCGATCGCCGCCCGCAACGGGCGTGTCCGCCATCGTCTTCGCGGCGCCGGCCATCTGCCCCATAGCTGGCGCCATCTGGGCCATTCGCTCCGTCTGCTGCTGCTGGGCGCGCTGCTGGCGTTCCTGATCGCGGACTTGCGTGTCCTTCAGCCCTTGCGCCGGAGCGCCGGAGCGATCCCAATAGTCAGCGATCAGCGCGTCGGTATCGACGTTATCGCCGGCACCACAGCCGGGGATCAGTTGCTCCAGTTGCCCGACGAAGCCCAGCGCGCGCTCCGTCTGTTGCATCCCGATCATGCGTTGCGCCTGGGCGAGAATGGAAATGAAGTCGAGCGACAACGCCATCCCCTCCAGCTCTTGCGGAGGCGGCGGGAGCATGTTGTTCCGCGCGGCGATGTCAAAGGCGCGATCGACGGCGACCTGTAGCTTTTCCGTGTTCACGCGCTCGATCACCGGGCCGAGCTGGGTCAGCTTCTCTTCCTCCCGCGCGGCAATCTCCGGAACGGTGCGATCCGCGGAGCCTTCCATGTTGGAAATCGCCATGAACAGGCGCGCATAGGTGGCTTCGTCGATCGCGTCGCGACACTCGATCGCGTCGCGGCCGATGATCTCGATCGCCCGATAGTCGCTCTTGTAAAGCTCCTTGATCGACGCCTGATCCGGCGCCGCGGCATAGGTGACGGCGCCAGGAAACAGCTTCACCTTCACGCCCGCGGGCGCGACGATCGGCGGCTTGACTGTGAAGTCCGTCGCCTCGCCCTTGCGCTTCGCCTGGAGCTGGAGCGTCCGCATATCGGGAAGGGCGTCGTGTCCTGGACCCTGCCCGTAATCCTCCGTCCCCGTGATCTCCCACCGGGGAGCCCAGAACGGTTGCGAGTGATAGCCGCTCTCTTCGAGCAGCGACTTCGCATTGTCCTGCCCGGCTTCCCACTTCACCGATCGCCACGGCTTGCCGGTCGCGTCGAAGCGGCCGGGCGTATATTCCGGATTCGGCTCGATCGCGTGATAGACGCTGATCTCCATTTCGTAATTCGAATTGTCCCAAGCGTTCATGATCGGCGCCGACACGCGCGACCAGTCGCCGGTTGACGGATCATGCTTGTTGCGGACGAACTTCTCCACAATCTGGCGAACCGTCATCGTCGTCTGGCGGATCAGCGTGTCCGGCTCCAGCGCCGAATTGCACGCGATCCAGTATTCGCCGAAGGTTTGCGGGAAGCACGCCGGCCGGACCAGCCCATTTTCGAAGTCAGTCTGTTCGTCCATGATGCAAGCATCCGTGCCGAACAGGCCGATCTCGCCATAGCCGAGCTTAGCCGCGCTGTAGAAGTTGGAAGTGGCGAGCATCGTCCCCACGATCTTCTCGACTTCCGCCAGCCACACCTTGACCGGATGGAACTTCATCAGGTCACGATCCTGAAGCGTGAAGCGGAACCACGGCCGATTGGGCGAGGACAGCCCCGAATACATCCCGCCCGTCAGATAGCGGAACGATCGGATCGAATGGCCGTCATAGAGCTTGTTCATCCGCGAACGGTTGTTGCGGCCCTTCGTCGCGATGTTGTTGACGAACCGCGTCCGGAACGGCTGGGCGAGCGACGCGATCTCGACGATCTCCGGCTCACGCTCTTCGCGGCGAGCCTTGAGCCCGGTCAGGCGCTTCTCCAAATACTCGCGCGTCGTCTGCCGCGGCAGGAGCGACCGACCGCCACCACCGAGCGTAAGCGTACCGGCCGACCGATACTTCGCCCCCTCCGCCATCGTCAGGCGCCCAGGTTCGTCTTCGCGCCCGTCGAAGTCGTCGAGACGGGCGTTAGGTTGCCGGCAGCGGACGCCGCCGACATCATCGCAGCGTAACCGCGGCGACGACGCATCGGATCATCCGTTTGCGCCCCCGTCGCCGAGCGCGCGGGGGCGCGGGCGTCTTGCCGCTCCGGGGGAGCTGGAACATCGGGAGCGCCACCACACATAGACCGTACCCCTTAAACGTCGCTACGCGCGACAGCGATCAGCGAGAAGCGGGTTCCCACCACGCTTGCCGCGAACAGGTTGAACACGCCACCTAGCAGCAAATTGACGAGATTTTGCGGCACGACTTGTGCCTTCCAAATCCGCACTGTGCAGCCGGTGAAATCGCCAGCCGCAGCATTCGGCAGAAGCGCCGTCGGCCCCTTCGTCCACGCGATGACGCGACACGTCGTAGGTTGGGCGTTGGGGTCGATGTCCGACGACGAAGGCGATGTCGTATTCGCCGTCGCCGGCAGTTCTTGATAGTCGATCCCCGGCTCCGCAGCGAACGCGCGCGTAAACGCAATCGCCGCCGTATTGCCGGCCGCAACCGTACCGACGACGACGGATGTCAGCCGCGGATGTTGATGCGTATCGCGCGGGATCATTTGCCCGGCGCCTTGAGCCGGCGATGTCGCCTCCGGCTTCGGCGCGTCCGTCGCGAACATACCGCCGACCACAGCGACGACAGCGGGCGCTACCGTGGCCGGATCGACGACATCCTTCCCGTCCACCTGTCCCTGATAGAGCGTCCGCGCGACAGCGTTCACTCGCCTTGCTCCATCGCCGCGACCGTGGCGCTTTCGTCCCACTCGCGCGGCAGCTCCACAGCTTCCACTACCGGCTCCCCGTCATCGGCAACGCCGACGATGACATCGACCGTGCGAACAGGCGCCAGCTCTTGGAAGATATTGCCGTCCGCGTCGATGACGTGAGCGACGTTCGGATCGAAGTTTTCGGGAACCGTACCCATAGCGAGCCCCTATCGTGCAAAGCTGGTGGTGAGTAGGAACGCCGTCGTTGCCGTCGCGCCATTGACGAACCTCGCGCGATAAGCCGTGCCGCTGATCGGAACGCGAAGGCTGACCGACGTACCCGCAACGGCTGCAATCGATCCGACTTGCCGCCACGTCGCGCCGCCATCCGTGGACTTGTCCACGTAGAGCGTCCCGGCCTGATCGCTGAAGACCTCCGCAACGAACCAGTTGAAACGCGAGCCTATGCCCCCCGCAACGCCGCCCGCCGAGCGAAGCGTCCCGTTCAGCGTCGCCGCCGCCGCCTGATTTGCCGTGGCCTCCGTCCAATACGTCGCGCCAGCGATATACAGACCGGACGTGTCGCCGCGCTGGCGATCCCACGTCGCACCATTGAACAGGTATCCCGCCGCCGCGGGAATGCCGCCGCCGCCGCCGGGCTGGGTGAAAAAGCCGATCACCGTGTTCGGCAGCGCATCCGCCGGATTGTTGCCGGCGAGACTGATCACAGGGGCGCCCGCATTCGACACCCACAAGTCCTTGCGCGTGCCATCGGCCGACGCGGCCGGCGTACCAGAATTGACGACGCCGCCAATCTTCAGCGGAGCCCCGCTATCCGCCGAACCGGAATTGACATTGCCGCCCATCGGGAGCGGGTTCGCGGGACCGACCGGAACGACCGCCCCTCCGTCCGTTGCCGTCCCAAGGGCGACGCGCTGGGCGCCGGTTTCATCGACCTTCATTCCGCATCCTCCAGCGCTAACCGCGCGGGAATATCGCCCAGATTGCGCGACAACGCAATCAGACTTCCGCGGCCGGCTCCGCGGGTGCGGGCGACATCAGCTCCAGCACCTTCGCGAGCTGTGCTTGCGTAGCCGCGAGCTGTTCCTTCAGCGCCTCGATCTCCGCCGGAGGGACGGCCGGAAGAGCCGGCGCTTCCTGTGTCCCGCGTTGTGGTCCCGCCATGCGTGCCTCCCTAGTCCAACTCGCTGAAGCGATCGTAACCGCCCATTCGCGCCTGATCAGCGAGGAAGTCCTGGACGACCTCCGCCTTCACCGTCGCCTTCAGCGCATAACACACCGCGTCCCCGTCGTCAGGAGAGCGGCCGAGACGCTTCCGCATTTCCTCTTTGCTCTCGATCAAGATGCCGGAGGGCGTCATCTTCCAGCGATAGGTTGTCAAATCGGCCAGCAGATCGCCGTCGTCGGGAAGCGACATCGGGAACTTCGCCGTCGGCGACAACGCCTCCCGCATCCGCCAGATCAGTTGCGCGCGCATGTTGGCGAACTTGAGCCCGCCTTCCTCGCTTTGCTCCAGGCTCTTCTCCGCGCCGTTGACGCGGATCGACTGGACTTCGTTCGCGGTCAGAAAGTCATGCGTGGACGCGCCCCAGCCGACGACATCGACGTGAACCGGCGCGCGGTCGCGGCGGAACATCGTCACATAGCCGGCGCCCGTCGCGCCGTCCGGCACCTGATTGCCAGGGATGCGGATCAGATCGTCGAACCACACGCCATGCCGGCGGCTGATCACGAACTTGTCGCTCCCGCCCATTGCAGGATCGACGCCCATGCTGTCCATTTCGCCCTTCGCGTCGCGCGGCTTCCAGCGATCCATAGCCGCTTCGACCCATCGCGTCGGGATGACTTGCCACCGATCGTCTTCCATGCCCGCCTCGAAGTCCCCTAGAAGCATCTGGGATCGCAACGGCTCCGGCATCGCCT